>Ga0070679_100000976_pt1 | contig 24907 bp, 20 predicted proteins | sample KBSC63BmetaG_FD_65652 | JGI IMG/M metagenome (GOLD analysis project Ga0070679, IMG submission 65652) | Corn rhizosphere microbial communities from Kellogg Biological Station, Michigan, USA - KBS C6-3B metaG | ecosystem: Host-associated > Plants > Roots > Rhizosphere | place: USA: Michigan... | reverse complement strand
GAACGGTCGCCGCGGCGCAGGTTCCCTGTCACGCCGTGGCTCTCTGATCGCGCAGATACGTGCCGAGCACGGCCAGGCTGAAGGCGCGCGACCAGCCGCCGTCGTCTGGCGCGTCCCAGAACGCGGCTGCGATGGCCTCGACGCCCATCGGGTCCAGCAGGCCCGTCTCCTTCAACGTCTCCAGGCCGGCCATGCAAAGGGGACGCAGTTGCCCCCGCATCCAGCGCGCGATCGGCAACACGAAGCCGCGCTTCTTCTGGCCGGTCAGCGCGGGCCGCAACAGCTCGGGGAAGGCTTCTCGGAGCAAGTGCTTGTCGGCGCGCCCGCTGGGAAGCCGCACGTCGCCCGGCAGGGCCAGGGCCAGATCCAGCAGCCGCTGATCCAGCAGGGGGACGCGGATCTCCAGGCCATGGGTCATGCCGTTCGCGTCGCCGTCTCGAAGCAACATGTTCCCCAGGTACAGCGCCGTCTCCAGCCGTGACACCGTGGCCACGGGATCCTGCTCGTCGACGAGCTGCGGATCGATCGCGTCCGGCGGCAGGTAGTCCTGCGTCAGCCCCAGCACCTGGGGTGACAGTCCCAGCGCCCGCAGCTGCGACGATGCCAGCGTCCGTCGCCGCCGCAGGTACAGCCCCAGCAGGTCGCCGTCGCTCTCCGCCAGATCGACCGCCTTGGCGCGCACGGCCGCGGGCTGGCGCGCCGTCGCCATGGCCGCCAGTCCGCGGCGAAGCGGCGGCGGGACGACCCGCGCCAGCTGAAACCAGCGCCGCAGCCGGGGCACATCGGCGAACGCCGGGTAGCCGCCGAACAGCTCGTCGCCGCCTTGGCCCGACAGGGCGACCTTGATGCCGGCCGCGCGGACCACCTGCGAGATCAGGAACACGTTGAACCCGTCGACGGACGGCGCGTCCAGGGCGCCCAGCCAGGAGCGCACCGCGTTCTCCGCGTCGCTGCCGGTCACGTCGATGCGGGTGTGGGCAAGGCCGAACCGCTGTGCGGTCTCGCTGGCCAGGTCCTGCTCGCTCAGGGCCGCGTCCTCGGTGAAGCCCACCGTGAAGCTGCGCAGTCGGGCGGTATGGCGCGCGGCCACTCCGGCCACGATGGTGCTGTCGAGTCCCGATGACAGAAACATTCCCACCGGGACGTCGCTGACCAGGTGGTCGGCGACGGCGGCGTCGACGGTGGCGCGGACCGCCGCCGTGATGGACGGGGCGCCCTCGCGCGCGGCGGCGCTCACGGCTGGCGGCTTCCAGAACCGCGTGCGCTGGCGGCGGACGAGGCCGTCTTGCCGGCCCGGGCGGGTGATGATCTCGAAGTGCCCCGGCGGCAGCTCCCTCACGCCACGGAACAGGGTCAAAGGCCCCTGGATGGCGCCGTAAGCCAGCATGGTGGCCAGACCGGCCCGATCGATGCGGCGGGGCACCAGGCCGGTCGCCAGTATGGCGCGAACCTCACTGGCGAAGACGAGCTGACCCGGCGCGGGCTCAGCGACGTACAGCGGCTTGATGCCGATGGAGTCGCGGGCCAGGATCAGCCGGTCTGCCCGCACGTCGTGGAAGGCAAACGCGAACATCCCCTGCAGGCGGGCGATGCACTCGGGCCCCCAGGTCACCAGCGCGTGCAGCAGCACCTCGCTGTCGCCGCTGCCGGCGAAGCGGACGCCCGCCCGCTCGAGGTCGGCCTTCAGAACGCGAAAGTTGTAGATCTCGCCGTTGAAGACCAGCCGGTCGCCCGAGCGTGGATGGATCATGGGCTGGTGCCCCGCGGCGGAGAGATCCAGGATCGAAAGGCGCGTGTGCGCCAGGGCCAGGCTGCCGCCGCCCAGCGGCGCGATCCCCTCGCCGCGATCGTCGGGCCCCCGGTGCGCCAGTGCCGCTAGCAGATCGGGCAGGGCATGTCCGGCCGCCGCTTCGTTCCCTGCCAAGATCCCGGCTATTCCGCACATGATGGCGCGTGTTCGAGCGACGCGTCCGTCGATGCTAGCGGGGGCATCGTTCGTCTGCAACGGCGGGATCCGACGGGGAGGGGGCCGGAGTGTGCGATAGTGCGCGCGCTTCGATGAAGGTTCTGGTCATCGCCGATCCGCACATCCCCGTGCCCCCACGCACGTACGGGGGCACCGAGCGCATCGCGGCGCTCACCTGCGAGACTCTGATCGCCCTGGGACATACCGTGGTGCTGCTGGCTGGACCCGGGTCGCGCGACTACGGCGGCGGACTGACGGTGCATCGGGCACCGACCGCGGCGCTGTCGAGCCGGGGTTGGCGGAAGGCGCTGTTCCTGATGATGACGGCCCAGCTCTCCGCGGATGTCGATCTGGTGATCTGTCACGGCCGCCATGACTACCTGGGCGCGGTGATCGCGCGCGGGGTGCCGCTGTTGCTGTGGTTTCACAACCCGGTCGTCCAGGCGGACATCGACTATCTGTTGCACCGGGGAGCGACCAGGGTGCGGTTCGTGGGGATCAGCCAGGCGCAGATGCGGGGGCTGGTCCCGGCCGACCGGATCGACATCGTCTACAACTGCGTCGACACCGACGGGCATCGATTCGCGGCCCGGCCCGCCACGCCGCCCTACGTGGCGTTCCTGGGCCGGCTGACGCCGAACAAGGGGGTGCACCTGGCCATCGAGGCGGCGCGGCGCGCCGGTGTACCGCTGGTCATCGGCGGAAACGTCACGGACGAGCCTGGCGCCCGGGCCTACTTCGAAAGTCAGGTCCGACCTCGGTTGAGTCCCGACTGCACCTGGATCGGGCCCTATGACGATCGCGCGAAGGTGGCCTTGCTGCAGGGCGCGTCCGCGTTGCTGTTTCCCATCCAGTGGGACGAACCGTTCGGCCTGGTGATGATCGAGGCGCTCGCCTGCGGGACGCCCGTGATCGCCTTCCGGCGTGGCTCCACGCCGGAGGTCGTGCGCCACGGACAGACCGGTTTTCTGTGCGACACGCCGGACGAGATGTCGGCCGCGGTGAGCCGGGTGTCCGGGCTGGACCGGGCGGCCTGCCGGAGGGACGCCGAGGAGCGCTTCAGCACAGCCGCCTTCCGGCTGAGGCTGGCCGCGCTGTGCGAAGCTGCGACGGCCGGCGCGCACCGATAATCGGCGGCGGCGAAAGGCCTTCGATGGTAACAATACGCGACACCCTTCTCGCGCGACGATGGCATCGCGACGACGAACGCTGAAATGTCCCCAGACACGAGAAGACGTTGACGACGGCGCAAGGCGGGCCCTCCGACGGAGCCGCACCAGCGCCTGTCCGAGGTGAACAGCGGACGCGCTCGCGGAAGGCGTTCGGCCTGGCGCTGGCCTCGAACCTGGGCGTCATGGGCCTGACGTTCGTGACGGGGACGTTGAACGCCCGCTTGCTGGGACCGGGGGGACGGGGCGAGCTGTCGGCCATCCAGAACGTGGCGTCCACCGCCAGCATGCTGGCCATGATCGGAATGCCGTCCGCTGTGGGCTTCTACAGCTCGCGCCAGCCGGGGGACGCCCGGGCGATCACCACCACGGCGGCGATCCTGTGCCTGCTGTCCTGTCTTCCCTTTGTGGCCGCCACCTATGCGCTGATGCCGGTGCTGCTGCGCAGTCAATCCCCCCAGGTCGTCGCTTCGGGGCGAATGTTCTTGCTGCTGCTCTTCTTGCAGCCGGCCATCGCCCTGCCGCTCGGCAGTCTGCAGGGCTTGTCGAAGTTCCGTATCTGGAGCTTGCTTCGCATCGCGCCGAACGTGGCGGCCACGGCGGCGATCCTCACCGCCTGGATGTCGGGTGCCGTCACCTCCGGGGTCGTCTCGCGCCACTACCTGGTGGGGTTGACGGTCGCCATGCCGCTCGTCTATGTGGCGCTGGCGTTCAACTCGCGGGGTGCCTGGTCCTTTCGGCGCGACCTTGCCCCGCGCCTGATCCGTTACGGGCTACCGAGCGCCGTGATGATCCCGGCCGGCGTGGTCAATCTGCAGCTGGATCAGCTGGTGATGGCGGCCTGGTTTCCGAGCGCGATGCTCGGTCTCTACGCGGTCAGTGTCTCGTGGAGCGCGCTCATGTCCCCGCTGTTCACGGCGCTGGGCGCGGCCCTGTTTCCGGCGCTGGCGGCCGTCGACGATCCCGCCGAACGACAGCGCATGGTCGCGCCGGCGCTTCGCTCATCGGTCGCCGTGGGGGCGGTGCTGGGCGCCGGCCTGGCCCTGGTCACGCCCCTGCTCATCCCGCTGTTCTTCGGCGCCCGCTTCGCGCCCGCCGTGCCCACCGCGCTGATCCTGGTGGCGGCGGGCGTCGCGCTGAACGTGGTCAGCCTTTGTGGCGAGCTGTTGCGGGGGCTGGGCGCGCCGCGCTGGCCGCTCTACGGCCAGCTGGCTGCGTTGCCGGTGACGGTCGGGGTGATGGCCTTGCTGTTGCCGCTCATCGGCATGGCTGGCGCCGCCGTCGCTTCCTTGCTGGCCTATTCCACGGCCGCCTACGTCAATGTCCTGGGGATCAGCCGATGTTGTGGCCTCCCCTTGCGTGAGCTATTGATCCCGCGTCGTTCCGATGTCGCGCGGCTGGCATCGCACCTGAAGGCCCTGGTGGCCCGGCAGTTCGGCGGGGCGCCGCGCCGGGGGTGATGCTCCCCGTCGTTCAGCGCGTGCTATCGCAGATCTTCAGCATATATTTTCGGCACGGAAAGGTTGCATGGACGAGCTGCTCATTTGGTGTCACCGGAGATTGGGTCCACTCGCCAGGAAGATGGGCGTTCAGAAGGCGGCGCGCCGGCTGTACGAGGGCATCGCGGCGATCAGGTATCCGGACGGCAGCCTGTGCACCGCGGTTCAGAACGGCCGGACGTGGAAGCTGCGCCGTGACGTCGCCGAGCGGGGTGAGTTTCAGGAGTTCGAGACGATCGCCTGGCTGCGGGAGGTGGTCCGTCCCGGCGCGACCGTGATCGACGTGGGAGCGAACGTCGGCCAGATGACGCTGGAAATGGCCGCCTTGGTCGGCCCCCAGGGCCGCGTCATCTCCATCGAGCCGAGCCCCGGGAACCTGGAGTATCTGCGCCAACACGTCGACGAGAACGGCTTCCATGATCGGGTCGTCATCGTCGACGCCGCCTGCTCGAATGAGGATGGCGGAGAGGTGACCTTCTTCGTCGCCAGCGAGGACGGCGTCTCGTCGGTGGGGAGCGGACACAACATCATCGGCGCCGGCCCCATCCTGAAACACGCCGACGGCATCAACGTGCGCGAGCAGCGCGTGCCCCGTGTCTCGATCGATGGTCTGTGCCGGCGTCTCGGGATCGCGCCATCCGTGATCAAGATCGACGTCGAGGGCGCCGAGTTGCTGGTGCTGGAAGGCGCGCTGAACACGTTGGGCCAGCAGCGCCCGCAGGTCCGGGTGGGCTTTCACCCCTTCGCGTTCGAAGACGCGGCGGCAGCCTCGCGCAAGGCCTTCGAGCTGCTCGGGCGCGCGCGGTACCGGATCGAGGGCATCGACGCCGGCCAGACCTTGGACCTGTTCGATTACAACCTGAGACCGCCGCCGGGCCAGGCCTAGGCCGCGGGTCGAGTGGCCAGATAGACCGGTTCGCGGCCAGCCCCCAGCCGAGCCAGGGTGAATCCGTGCGGGCGCAGGAGCTCGCCGATGTGCGCCGGCGTGGTGTTGGGATGAATCTCCAGGACGATGGCGCGGACGTTCGCCAGCCAACCCGCGTCGTTGGTGAACAGATCTTCCTCCGCCCCTTCGATGTCGACCTTCAACAGGTCGAGCTGCCGCCAGCCCAGCTCCCGCAGAAGGCCGGGCACGGTCACGACCGGGACCGGCACGGCGTTCGGAAGATCGTGAAGGTTCGTCGTCTCCAGGCTCGAGCACAGGGGATCGTCCCCGAAGCGAAGCTGCATGGTCCCTTCTCGCGATCCAGCGGCCGCCTCGAACGTCCTGATCGCCAGTCCGTTGCGTTGCAGGTTTCGCTTGAGGGCGTCCACGTTACGAGGGTCCGGTTCGACGGCGGCGATGACCGCCTGGGGGAACAGCGCGGACAGGAAGATGCTGCCGAAGCCGATGTTGGCGCCGAGGTCGAGGATGGTCCTCGGCTCGAAGCCCAGCTGGGCCGCGCAGTCGTACTCGCTGTCGACGAAGATCCCACTCAGCCCACCGAGGTACGAGGGGGTGAGCGACAACAGCACCTTCCGTCCGAAAGCGGAGAGCTCGACGTCGCCCCAGGGCTGGGTCCTGCCCAGGCGATCGTTCAACCTTCCCCGGTAGTAGAACTGCAAGAACCAACCGCGACGACACCCCAGCCGATGGAAGTGTTCGTCCTCGCCGATCATGTTCTTCAGCACCCGGAGCGAGCTGGAGAGACTCACGTCGCCTTGCCCCCGAAACGCTCCAGCGCCTCGACGATTTGCTGGCGCGACCACAAGCACATCTCGCGCGGCTCGTACGGCTCGATGTAATCGGTGATCCTGAACAGGACGTCGGAGGGGAAGTTGAACGGCTCCGAGAACAGATCGATGGGACGGTAGTCCCCGGTCGGGATGTCCCGGTTCGCGAACGGTTTACCCTGGCGCAGGTGCGTGGTGGTCAGGATGTACTTGATGTTCGAGCCGGCGAAGTTTTGAAGCGTTCGTCGAATGTCGTCGTAGCTGAAGTGAAACAGAGCGTCCCGACAGATCCATAGATCCGCGTCGGGGAAGGGGTCCGAGATGATGTTCGCCACGTCGAAGCGCCGCCGCGGCCCGCGGTGGCGCTCGCGGTTGCCCTCGATGACCACCCGCACGATGTCGGCGCCCCGATAGTCGATCCCTGGCGTCTCCAGGTCCACCATGCTCATCCAGTTGAAGTCACCGCAGGGCGCGTCGTAAATCGAGCGTATCGAGAACTTCGCCAGTAACTTCGGGAGCTCCTGGCGGAGGTTCTGCGTGTAAGCGAGCGAGGAACCTGGCCCGCTGACACTCTCGCCCTTGGACCAGAGAGTGGCCCGGTGGATCGTCTCGAAGATGACGGCGGGATCTCGGGTCGACAGCGCGCGCTGCATCGTTCGAATCCGCATCAGCGAGCGTGGATAGACGACGCATCGAACGATCGTTCGATACAGACCGTCCGTCTGTATCGACCTGACCAGCTTCGTAGCGAGGTTCATCGCTCACGATCCCGCGAGGCGAAGTGTGCGGTTCGGTTCAGGGTCATCGTCGACGCGTTACTATGCCACAGGGCCCGGCGCTGGCTGGACGCAAAGGTCAAGGGATCAGGGCCCCGTAATAGCGCTCGGCGCATAACGAGATGTCGTACGAGGCGCGCGCCCGCTCCTCGGCAGCCACGCCCAGGCGGTGCGCGCGTTCCCTGTCGGTCGTGAGGTCCAGGATGGCCGCCGCCATCTTCTCGGGAGAACGCGCGGGGATCAGCAGGCCCGCCACGCCGCCACCCAGCAGCTCGCGGCATGCCGGGACGTCCGAGGCGACGATGGGCAGTCCCACCGCCATCGCCTCGGCCAGGGCGATCCCGAACCCCTCGGCCTGCGTGGTGGAGAACGCGAACACATCGGTCTGCCCCAGCAACTCTCCGACGTCTTGGCGCACCCCCAGGAACGAGACGGCTTCGCCGATGCCCAGCTCGTCGGCGTACCGCTCCAGCGCCCGCCGTCGCACGCCGTCTCCGACCAGCCACAGGCTGGCGTCCGGGCGCGCCGCCAGGACCAGCGCGAAGGCCGCCAGCAGGGTGTCGTGATCTTTGATCTCGTCGAGCCGGGCCATCATGGCGATGACGGGTCCGCGCTTGTTGCGCAGCAGGCGACCGCGCTCGGCGGCGCCCCGCAGGCGCTCGATGTTCACGCCGTTGGGGAGGGGCCGCGAGCCCTCGGGCATGGCGACGCCGAGGGCCTGCAGCTGTTCGTGGACCGTCTTCGAGCAGGACCACAGGGGCGCGTCCAGCCAGCGTGAGGCTTGCACGATGCGGCGGAACATCTCGCGTCGCGGCCCCGCGGCGGGCGGCGGGTTGCCGACGTGGCAGATGAAACGACAGCCCGGAACCACCTTCGAGGCCAGGCACACCAGCAGGTGCAGGCCGAACGGGTAGGTGAGCACCCCGGCGGGGTTGAGCGCCCGAAGCCGTCGCGCCAGGCGTATCACGAACCGCCCGCGCGCATCACGCGAATAGGGCTCGTGCTGGAACTGCAACCCTGGGATGGCCTCGAACAGGCTCTGCAGCGGACCATCCGGGGCGGCGTCGATGGTGATCAACGTCTGGGGAACGCCGGCTGGCGCCAGGCGTAGAAGCTCCAGGCACAGCCGTTCGTTGCCTCCGGCGGTCATGCGACCCAGCACGTGGACAATCATTTGAGTCGCAAGCACGCGGCGTAGCGGGCCGCCATCTGGTCGATCGAGAACGCCTCCCGCGCGCGGTCCAGACCGCGCTCCGCGGCGGCCCGCGCGCTGGCCGGGTCATCCATGATGGCCGCGATCGCGGCCGCCATGGCGGTGGCGTCCCCCTCGGGGACCAGCTTGCCCAGCGCGCCGTCCAATAGCACCTCGCGGCAGGCGCCCACGTTGGTGGCGATGATGGGCAGCCGCGCCGCGAGCGCCTCGATCAGCGCCACCCCCAGCCCCTCATCCGGCTTCGCGGAGAACACGAACGCGTCCATCGCACCGAGCAACTCGGGGACATCGCGCCGCATACCGAGGAGCTCGACGGTGTCGGTCAGGCCCAGCTCGCGCACCAGGCGCTCGTATTCGCCGCGGCGGCTGCCCTCGCCGACCAGCCAGACCTTCATCTGGCGCCCGGCCGCCCTCAGGGCGGCGGCGGCCCGGATCAGCGTCGGTTGGTCCTTGTGCACCTCCAAGCGTGCCACCATGCCGACGACGAACGGTCTCGCCGGCGGGGCCGATGACCGGGCGGCGTCAGCCCGGCGGGCGACGTCTTGCACGTCGATGCCGTTGTAGATGACCTCGGTCTTGTGGCGTGGGATGCCGAAGTGATCCCACACCCCCTGCTCGATGTACGAGCTGCAGCAGATCAGCTTGTCGGTCAGAGGGCGGCCCGCCTGGACCAGCAGGCGGAACTTCCTCAGCGTCTCCGGCAGACCGACCGGCGGATAGTTCCCCACGTGGGCGGCGGTCGCGCGCACGCCGGCGGCGCGGGCCCCCAGGAACGAGAACGCGTGCCAGCCGAGCGGCATGGACAGGACGGCCGCGGGCCGCAGCCTCCGGCACAGCCGGCCGATTCCCAGGGTCAGCGCGGCGAAGCGGGGCGCGGTGCGCGCGGGAAGGATCAGCGTCTCGACGGGGATCTGCGCCGCCCGAAACTCGCCGGCCAGATCGTCCGGCCCGGCCCCCAGGCTGACCACGACGGGGGAGATACCCATGGCCTGCCAGCGGCGGCCGAGCTCCAGCGTCAGCACCGGCGTGCCCTCGGCGCAGAGCGACGACAGCACGATCAGCAGGCGCTTATCCGTGCGAAGCGACGTCAAGTCAGCCAGGACCGAGAGTCACGTTGGGTTCAGCGGAATAGCATCCGCCGCCCGCGAAGACAATCACTGCCTCGGGGCGGGACCCGGCTTCCGTGCCTCGACGTAGACGCTCTCGTTCTCGCGCTCGGATAGATCCAGGGTCCCCGGATCGGGGATCCCGGTCTCGCCCGCGGGCAACACGCTGACATCCTGGAACCCCAGATCCTGCAACAGCCGCGAGAGCGAGGTGCCGTCGTACATCCACAAGTGATGGCGGGGACCGACCACGGCCATCTTCAGGCGCTCCAGGGCGCCGCGCGGGCGTTCCGAGGCCAGCAGCGTCAGCTCGACGAAGCGATTGGCGTTCAACCGGCCGGCGACGTAGTCGCGGGCCAGCCTGCTCAGGTCCGGCACCGCTACGCGCAGCCAGCCCCCTGGTTCCAGCACGCGCATGGCTTCACGCAGGAAGGTACTCGCCTCGTCACGGGACAGGTGCTCGATCATGTGGCTGCTGTAGACCAGGGCGACCGAACGGTCGGGAAACGGCAGCTGGTTGGCGTCGGCGGACATGATCCCGTTGGCGCGCGCGCGGGCCATGAACGTGCGCTGGGCGGGCTGCAACAGGGCGGCGAAGGCCTGTCCCAGCACGGGGATTTGCGCCAAACGCGCCGTGAGGGAGTTGTCCAGGTTCACGAACCCAGGAAGGAGACTGCTGCCGCAACCGACGTTCAGTCTCAGTCCGGTGGCGACTGCCGCCGCCATCAGTGTCCTCCGCCCGGAATGGTCATGGCCCATCTATCGGCCGATGCGCCTCTCAACTTTTGCCCGGCAGGGCGCAGCCTTGGACCGGCGATCACCGTGTGGTATAGACGCCCACCGCGCGGCGCGACGCCTGCCCGCTCCGTGGCGCCCCAGCCGTATGGCCAACGCCGAATCGTCCCTGGTCCTGCTGCACCACAGTTTTGGGCCCTACCACCTCGCCCGTGCGAGAGCCCTGCGCCGCACGTTTCCCGGCCCGGTTCATCTGGTTCAGCTGGCTGATACCGAATCGTTACGTGCCTGGCGCGCGGAGCACGAGGAGCTGACCGTCGAGACGGCTGCCACCGGCGTCCTGGACCAGTTGCCGCCCGCCGTCGTGGGGGAGGGGCTGGAGAGGCTGCTCGAGCGGCTCTCGCCTGGCGCGATCGCCATCGCCGGGTATGGCGACCAGCACATGCGCCGCGCGGCCGTCTGGGCGCGCCGGCGGGCGCGCCGGGCGGTGCTGCTGTCGGACTCGCAGGCCTGCGATCTGCCGCGTCATGTCTTGCGCGAGCGTATGAAACGGTACTGGGTCTCCCGTCACTTCGATCGCGCGTTCGTGTCGGGGGCTTCGGCGGCCGCGTACGTCGAATCCCTGGGGATCCCCGCCCACCGCATCTGGCGCGGCTACGATGTGGTGGACAACCAGCACTTCGCCACGGGGGCGGCGGCGGCGCGGGCCAACCTGGCGACGACGCGCGCCGCACTACAGCTGCCCGAACGTTTCTTCCTGTACGTGGGCCGCTTCGCGCCCGAGAAGAACCTACCCCGGTTGCTCGAAGCCTTCGCGGCCGGGGGCACCGACCTGGCGGGATGGTCACTGATCCTGGTGGGCGGCGGGCCGCTGGAGGCCCCGTTGCGGGCGCAGGCTGCCGCGCTGGGTGGCCGTGTCCGACTGGTGGCGTTCCAGCAGATCGAGCGCTTGCCGTCCTACTACGCCCTGGCTGGCGCGCTGGTCCTGCCCAGCCTCAGCGAGCCCTGGGGCCTGGTCGCCAACGAGGCGATGGCCGCGGGGCTACCCGTCATCGTGTCCAGCCGGTGTGGGTGTGCGATGGAGCTGGTGTTTCCCGGCGTCAATGGCGCGATCGTCGACCCGGGCGACACCGGTAACATCACGCGGTCGCTGGTCGCGCTGGCCGCCAGCGACGAGCGGCGGCGCGCCTACGGACAGGCCTCCCGGCAGATCGTCGACAACTTCTCGGTCGAGACCTGGGCGCGCGCGCTGACCGACTGTGCGCAGGCCCCCGGTGACCGCCGGGCCGGGCGGCCGAAGACGCGGATGGTAAGCTAGCGACCGCCGCAAGCCATGGACGAGTACGGTCAAGCGCTGGTGATGGATATCGTGACGGTGGTCCTGTGCTCGGGCCTGCTGTTCCGGTTCGCCAACCTGCGCTTTTCGCATCCCGGAACGCCCTACATCATTTTCCATATCCACACGGTCACCACGCGCCTCACCGGCCTCATCAACGGCGCCCCGACCCTGTACACGAACTCGCCGGGCCTGTTCGAGCCGGTGATGCCCGAGGAGATCGTCCGCGCCGCGCTTTATTGCGACATCGGGTTCTGGGCCGTGACCGCGACCTGGATCCTGATGAACGTCATACCGCAGAAGCCCCGGCCCCCCCAGGCCAGGGTCATCCTTCTGGAGCCGCGCCTGTTACGACCGATCCTGCTGTTCGCGTTCGTGATGGGGGTGGTCGGGCTGCGCGTCGCGGCCACCATCCCCGGCGTCGCCGTCTACGATGGCCTGGACCCCAACAGCGCCTGGTCGTCCAGTTCGTACCTGATCATCTTGCCTTCGTGGTTCGGTTTGGCCGTGCTGGGCCACATCTACTATTACGGGTACCGAAGGCTCAGCGTGGTGTTGCTGGCCTTCTATCTGGTCTTGATGTCGGTTCAGGGTGGCATGCGGTTCCGGGTCATCATCGGCGTCATCCTGGCGGTGCAGATCTGGGTCGAGCAGCGCGACCGGCGCTGGCCGTCGAAGGGGTTGCTGGCCGCGCTGGCCGTGGCCGCCCTGGCTTTCTTTCCCATGAAGACCATCGGCCTGCTGGTGCAACAGGGGGCCAGCCCGACCGAGGTCACGGACGCTGTGACCGATTCGGTCAGCGACATGAGCGAGGGCGCCGCGGCGGACCAGATGTTCCTGGACGAGTTCGGCAGCGCGCTGACCCTGATCGATCGGCAGAACCACAAGTACATGGGGTCGATGTACCTGCCGGTGTTGACGCTCCCCATTCCCCGCGCGTTGTGGCCCGAGAAGCCCGTGCTGAGCGGGTTCGTCACCGACATCTCCAGCGCCCATCGACCCATGGCCGCCAGCGGGATGATCACGACCTACCTGGGCGAGGCCTATGCGAACTTCGGGCTCGCCGGAATCTTCCTGGTGCCCCCCTTGCTGGCCGTCGGGCTGGCCTGGTTCTACCGCAAGGCCTATACGGTCCCGCGGCTGTCGTTGTTGCGGTTCACCTACGTGCTCGTCTCCGTGAACCTGATCCAGATCTATCGCGACGGTCTCCTGTCGATCATCGTGTTCACCATGGTGAACATGATGCCGCTGTCCATCATCGTCATCGCCCACCTGCTCTCCGAGGGCGTCCGCAAGCGCCGCCACCTGGGGTTGGCGGCGGCCACCGACATCAACCCCATCGCCGCATCGTCCAATCGTCCCGTGTGACGCCGCGGGCGAGCGGGGCGCGCGCCGCGCTGGCGCTTGCCGAGATCGCGCCCTTGTCGCAGAGTAACCGCCCGGCGTGGCCATGCCCGTCGAATTCTTCTAGCGCAGGAGTTGACGCCCCAGATGAGTACCCAGCACAGGATCGCCGTCCTCGGCGGTTGTGGACATGTCGGACTGCCGCTGGCGGTGACCTTCGCCTCGCGGGACTGCGACGTCACCATCGTCGACATCGACGGCGCGGCGGTCGAGCGCACCAACGCCGGCCAGGTGGGGTTCATCGAACGGGGGACGAAGGAGCTGCTGGCCAAGCACATCGGCAAGAACCTGCGCGCCACCACGTCGAACGAAGGGCTGCTGAACGCCGACACGGTGGTGTGCGTGGTGGGCACGCCCATCGACGAGCACCTGAATCCCCAGGTGGGCAAGCTGCTGGACGTGGTGCGCAAGACCAAACCGTTCCTGCGCGCCGGCCAGCTGTTCGTGCTGCGCTCGACGGTCTATCCGGGCGCCACCCAGTTGCTGGACCGCTGGTTCCAGGAGAACGTGCCCGGCGTCGACGTCGCCTTCTGCCCCGAGCGCGTCGCGCAGGGCTACGCCGTGGAGGAGATCCAGAACTTGCCCCAGATCGTGGCCGGCGCATCGCCGCGCGCCGCCGAGCGGGCCAGCGCCCTGTTCTCGCGCATCGCGCCCGAGATCGTCGAGCTGAGCACCGTCGAGGCCGAGCTGGGCAAGCTGTTCTGCAACGCCTGGCGCTACGTCACGTTCGCCATCGCGAACCAGTTCTACAGCCTGTGCGCGACCAACGGCATCGACTACTCGCGCGTGCACGCCGGCATCACCCGCGGCTATCCCCGCATGCGGGGGCTGCCCACGGCGGGGCTGGCCGCCGGTCCCTGTCTGTTCAAGGACACCATGCAGCTGGCCGCCTATTACAATAACGACTTCTCGCTGGGCCAGAGCGCCATGCTGGTGAACGAGGGGTTTCCGCGCGTGCTGGTGAATCAGCTGCGCAGCCTGGGTCTGGCGGACAAGACCGTGGGCCTGCTGGGCATGGCTTTCAAGGGCGACGACGACGACACCCGCGAGTCGCTGGCCTTCAAGGTCAAGAAGCTGCTGGACCTGGAGTGCAAGAAGGTGCTGTGCACCGACGAGTTCGCGCGCGGCCCCTGGCACGTTCCGCTGGAGCAGGTCCTCGACAGCGCCGATGTGCTGGTCATCACCGCGCCGCACGCCAGTTATCGCAAGCTGGATCCCAGGCAGCCCACGCTGGATCCATGGAACCTGCTGGGCCGAGGGGGATTGCTGAAATGAAGATTCTGGTCACCGGCTCGGCCGGCTTCATCAATGGTTACGTCGTCTCCGAGCTGCTCGAGGCCGGGCACGAGGTGGTCGGCATCGACAACTACTCGAAGTACGGGCCCGTCGAGAAGAGCTACGACAATCACCCGCGCTATCGCATCGTCAAGGAAGACTGCAAGAACGTCGGCGTGATGCGCGAGCTGGCCAGCGACGTGGATCAGATCGTGGCGGCGGCCGCCATGATCGGCGGCATCTCTTACTTCCATACCCACGCCTACGATCTGCTGGCGGAGAACGAGCGCATCATCGCCGCCACGTTCGACGCCGCCATCTGGGCTTTCCAGAAGAAGCGGCTGAAGAAGATCAACGTCTTCTCCAGCTCCATGGTGTTCGAGGGGGCGACCGAGTTCCCCTCTCCCGAGGGCGCCGAGCGGCGCAGCCCGCCCCCGCTGTCGACGTACGGCTTTCAGAAGCTGGCCTGCGAGTACTTCGCGCAGGGCGCCCGCGAACAGTACGGGCTGCCCTACACGATCATCCGCCCCTTCAACTGCGTGGGCGTGGGCGAGCGGCGGGCGCTGTCCGACAAGACGGTGATGAGCGGCAACATCTCGCTGGCGATGAGCCACGTGGTGCCCGATCTGGTGCAGAAGATCGCCAAGGGGCAGGACCCGCTGCACATCCTGGGCAAGGGCAACCAGGTCCGCCACTACACCTACGGCGGCGATCTGGCGAAGGGGATCCGCGCCTGCATCGAGCACCCGGCCGCGGTGAACGAGGACTTCAACCTGTCGACGCCGCACGCGCACACCGTGCTGGAGGTGGCCGAGGCCATCTGGCGCCGCCTGAACCCCAGCAAGCCGTTCCGCTACGTGTCGGACGATCCCTTCAAGTACGACGTGCAGATGCGCGTCCCCGCCGTCGAGAAGGCGAAGCGGCTGCTGGGCTACGAGGCCACCACGTCGCTGGACGCCATTCTGGACGAGGTCGTACCCTGGGTGGTCGAGCAGACCGGCCTGGGCAACATATGAGCCGAGAGGCGCCGCTGACCGTCGTCGTCCCCGTCTACAACGAGGGAGAGAACATCCGGAACTGGTGGCTGCAGGCCAGCCCCCACCTGCCCCCGGGGACCCGGGTCTCGCTGGTCTACGACTTTCCCGAGGACGATACGCTGCCCGAGGCGAACCGTCTGATCGCCGGCGGCGCCCCCATCACGCTGGTCCGCAACGCGGGGCGCGGTGTCTGTTCCGCGCTGATCACCGGCATCCGTTCGGTGCCCGACGGCCCGGTGCTGGTCAGCATGGCGGATCTCTCCGACGACTTCCCCATCATCCCCGCCATGCTGCAGGCCTACCGCGACGGCGCCGACGTGGTGGTGGCGTCGCGCTACATGCCCGGGGGCCGGCAGATCGGAGGCCCCTGGCTGAAGGGGCAGCTCTCGCGCTGGGGGGGGCGCAGCCTGGCCTTGCTGGCGCGCTTCCCCGTGCACGACGCCACGAACAGCTTCCGCCTGTACGACGCCGCCATGGTGCGACAGATCGAGCTGGAGAGCCGGGGCGGTTTCGAGGTCGGCTTCGAGATCACCATGAAGGCCTGGATGCAGGGCCGCCGTCTGGTCGAGCTGCCCTGCACCTGGCGCGATCGGGTCGCCGGCGAGAGCCGGTTCAATCTGCGCCGCTGGCTGCCGCTGTACGCGAAACTTTGGGCCCGCACGGCGGCCCACGGGATGAAGCGCGCGTGGAGCTGAGCGAGCTGTACGGAAACCGATTCGACGCCAAGGCGCGCGCCGACAAGGCCCGGGTCTGGTCGATCCTGTGGCAGTCAGTGTTCTCGCGCTGGGTGCGCCCCGACGACACCGTGCTGGATCTGGGCGCCGGTTACTGCGAGTTCATCAACGCCGCGGTGGCGAAGCGGCGTATCGCCGTCGATCTGAACCCCGACACCGCCAGGTTGGCCGCGCCGGGGGTCGAGGTGCGCAACGAGTCGGTCGCCGATCTCGGCTTTCTGCGCGACGGTGAGGTCGACGTCGCCTTCACCTCGAACTTCTTCGAACACCTACCGGACAAGAGCGTGCTGACGGCCGCCATCAAGGCCACGTTCCGGGTGCTGCGGCCGGGCGGCACGTTCATCGTGATGGGGCCGAACATCCGGTTCCTGCCCCATCTTTACTGGGACTACTACGACCACCACATCGCGCTCAGCGATCGCAGCGTCGCCGAGGCGCTGACCATGTGCGGTTTTCAGCTTCGCCACGTCGAGCCGCGCTTCATGCCCTACACCGTGAAGACGATGCTGCCCCAGTGGGGCTGGTTGATCCGGGGCTACCTGGCGCTGCGACCCTTCAGCTCGACGCTGCTGGGCAAGCAGTTCCTGGTGGTGGCCACGAAGCCGGTGCACTAGCCCTGATCGACCTGCGGCTTGCGGGCGAACGGCGATTCGCGCCGCTCGATCCACAGCGTGGCCAGCAGCAGCAGCCCCGCGAACACCGGCACCGCCGGGAACGCCGCCATCCCCAGCGGGCTGAGGTGGTTGTCGACGACCCTGAAGTAGTCCCCCTCCGAGGCGGTCTGCATGCGCGCCCGGAAGGCCCCGCTCAGCCACAAGCCCGTCGCCGTGCCGATGTTGGTCAGCACCCAGGGCACCGTGCCCACGATGGCCGTCAGCCAGGACATGCGACGGAACCAAACGTCCGCCGCCGGCCCCGCGGAGGCAAGCTGGCCGGCGAGCAGGCCATAGCCGCCCAGCGCCAGCGCGACCATGGCCGCCTGCATCGTCCCCTCGGTCGAGTAGAAGCCACACAGGGCCCCATTCGCGATCAGCGCGAACGCGACCGCCGCCAGGATCGTTGGTCGCAGCAGCCCGCGGAGCAGCGGGTCACCCTTCAGTCGCCGCCAGCAGATCAGGAAAGGAAACAGCAAGCCGAGCAGCGTCCCGGCCAGGGTCGTGAACCAGGACGTCACCAGCCAGAACGACTCCTTCGCCACCACGCCTGCCGAGAAGCGCTGCGGGTTGGAGAGCCACCGCTTCAGGCTGAGCACCGGCTCCCAGCCGATGAAGGTCGTCACGACGCCGCCCGCCGTCTTCACGATGAACGGGGCCTGGTCGCGATCGGTCACCGACGGGTTCGCGGCCACCTTGGCCCCCAGACCGTACTTCACCGCGATCCACACCAGCAGTGGACCCGCCACCACCACGCCGGTCACGGCCAGTGCCGGCAGCGCGCGCGCGGTGCCCCGCCAGCCGCGGCCGCCCGCCGCGTGCGCCGCCAGGATGCAGGGCACCCAGATGATCGAACCTTCGTGGGTGGCGACCGACAGCGCGAACAGCGCGGCGCTCGCCCAAAGCTGTTCGCGTCGCGCCTCGATGATGGCGGCCAGGATCAGGCCCGCCGCCAGGAGCTTGGCCCACGCGGCGGCGGTGTGGTGCAAGAAGAACGGCGACAGCAGCAGCGGCAGCCACATCAGGCGGGAGGAGCGGGGCCAGAAGAACTTCGTGAACGACGCCGTGACGGTCACCGCGCTGGCCGACGCCACCGCGGACATCAGCTGATAGGGGATCAGCCCCTGACCCAGGATCCACAGCGGCGTGGCCGCCGCGCCGAACAGAGGCGGCCGCGCCAGCATCGTCGGCGGAAGGTTGCCGCGGACGATCTCCTCGCCCATCTGGTACAGCAGGTACCAATCACCGGACCAGTGGCCCAGCACCGGGAACGGCGAGATGCTGGAGACCAGCACCGAGAAGAAATAGAGCGGCAGCCAGGTGCGTACCGCTTCCGCCAGCTGTCCCGCCAGGTGGCGGCCGCGCGCCAGGACGAAGCCGGCGCTGGCCACCGACAGCAGGGCGGCGCCCAGGCGAGGAGAGACGCCGACGATCATCGTCAGCTCGGCGTACAGACCAGCCAGCGCGCACCCGACCAGCGGCGCCATCGCCACGCGCCGCCCACCGTCGCCCAGGCACCAGGGCGCCCCGAGCGCCCAGTAAGGGAGCGGGGCCAGCAGCACCAAGATCAGGGACATCACCGTCATCGCGAACCTCTTCGACGCCCAGGCGCCGCCGCTACGTCAGCACAGGCGGCGTGAATTCACAACAACGGGCGCGACCTGCTCAGGCGGCCGTGGCCGCCCCGCGCGGCGACAGGTACAGCGCCAGCACGGCGCGCCACACGTCCTCGGGGACGAAGTCGCGCAGCACCCGCTCGCGGCCCGCCGCCCCGTGACGGCGCCGCAGCTCGGGATCCTCCAGGTACCTGGCCAGCGCGCCGGCCAGCGGGGCCGCCTGGCCGACCGGCACCAGCGTCCCTGTCTCGCCGTCGACGATGGCGTCCACACAGCCAGTGACCCGCGACGCCACCACCGCCAGGCCCATGGCAGCCGCTTCCAAAGGAACGTTCGGCAGGCCCTCGCGATAAGTCGGCAGCGCCACCACGTCCATGACGGCGTAGTAGGGCGCCGGATCGACGACCGGCTCCACGAAGCGCACCCGGGGGTGGGCGCGCAGGGCGGCGACCACCGCACCGGGGACGGGGTCTTCGGTCTCCAGCGGGCCCACGATGATCAGGTGCGCGCCGGGGAACTTGGCCGCCAGATCGGTCCAGGCCTCCGCCAGCTCGCCGAGGCCCTTCTCGCGCACGATGCGCCCCACGAAGCCGATCACCGGCGCGGTGGGGGGGATGTCCAGGCGGGCCCGCGTCGCCGCGCGCGCCGCCGCGTCCTGGCGGGCGGGATCGAAGCGCCCACGCGCGTCGACGCCGTTACAGCTGCCGGCGCCCAGGACCACGATCTTTTCGGGGGGGCACAGCCCCTCGTCCAGCGCCGTCTGGCGGGTCGAGGCGCTGACGCACAGCACGCGCGTGGCCAGGCCACAGGCGATCTTCTCGGTCGTCATCAGCACCCGCCGTCGCCATCCCCGCGCCGTCATTCCCCGGATGCCGTGCATGTGATACAGGCGAAGGGGGACCTGGCGGGCCGCCGCGGCGAGCATGCCCAGGAATCCGCCCTTCGGGGTCCCGGCGTGCACCACGTCGGGCTTCAACGCGCCCAGCAGCCGGTACAGTCGCCACAGCGCCAGGCTGTCCGCCAGCGGGGTCATGGCGCGGGTCATCGGCACAGCGTGCGGGATCGCCCCTTCGGCGCGGGCGAACGTGGCCAGGGTGTCGCCGTCCGGCGACGCGACCAGGTGGACCTCGATCTGGTGGGCGGCCATGTACCGAAGCTGGCCGCGCAGGAAATCGAGCGAGCTGGAGACCGTCAAGACGTGAACCAGCTTCAAGCCGGTAACGATACACCGGAAGCCAGGGCCCGCCGCGGGCTCGACACTTCGTCGCTTGTGACCGGTCAAGCCGCCGTGGTAATTTTTCGGGCCCGTGCCTTCCACGTTCTCCGTGCGGGCAGAGACCAGGGAGGCCGTCGACCTCGCCTCGGGCGAGCGCAATTCTTCCAGGAAGAGCCGCCCTGGCCGGGGCGCGCGTTCAGCGAGCAGCAAGCGCAGCGGCGCGGTGGGCCGCGGGTTCCGGCGCACCAGCGCCTGGCTGCTGGCCGCGGTGGTGGCGGCCTGCCCGCTGCTGGCCGGTTCCGTGCACCGGCCCGTCGTGCTGGTGGTCCTGGCGGCGCTGTCGGTCACCCTGTTCTGCGCCCTGGCCGGCGAACAGATGCGCAACCGCAAGCTACGGGGCGCCGGGTTCTCTCTGGTGTTCGTCTGTCTGGTGCTGATGCCACTCTTGCAGGTGGTGCCGCTGCCGATGTCGGTGCGCCGGGTGCTGGATCCGGCCGGCACGGCGCTGCTGGAAAACGCGCCCGACGGGCCACCTGCCAGCTGGCCGCTCAGCCTGGATCCCCTGTCCACCGGCGGCGAGATCGGGACGGCGGCGGCCGCGCTGGTGGTGTTCATGGTGGCCCTGCACTACGCGACGCGCAGCCGCCACCGCCCGCTGTTCCTGAAGGCCATCGCGGTGGCGGGGGTGGCCGGGGTGATCAGCGGCGTGGTCCATCGGCTGGGAGGGATCGAACGGCTGTACGGCATGTTCACCGTGACCGGCGCCGTCCTGCCAGGACCGTTCATCAACCCGAACCACTCGGCCGAGTTTTTCGAGCTGGCGGCGTTCGCGGCGCTGTCGCTGGCGCTGGGTGCCGAGGCCGAGGAGCGCATCGCCTGGTACGTCGCCGCCGCCATCAACGCGGCGGCCGCGCTGAGCACGCTGTCGCGAGGGTCGTTCCTGGCCCTGTTCGTGGGCGGAACGATCTTCGTGACCTTGCGGCTGCGGGCCGATCGCGCCGGCGAGCCCGGTGCCGCGGCGAGGCCGGGCGCGGGCCCGCTGGCGCGCACCATCGCCTGGAGCCTGGGCGCGCTGGCCTGCCTGGTCAGCGTCGCGATCGCCCTGGGTGCGGCGCCGGTCCTGGACGAGGTGGCGCGCACCAACCTGACCAGCGGCACCGAGAAGACGATGGTGTGGCGGGACAGCTGGCCGCTGGTGCTGCACCATCCCCTGGGCATCGGCCGCCACGCCTTCGATCGGGTGTACCCCGTCTACAAGACGCTGGCGCAGAACTCGCGCTTCCAGTTCGTCGAGGACGGGCCGCTGCAGCTGTTGATCGATCTGGGGTGGCCCGGCGTCATCCTGCTGGGCGTGGCGCTTCTGCTGGTGGCGCGCAAGGTCCCCTCCCGTCGCGACTACGTCGGCGCGGCGCTGTCGGCGGGGCTGGCGGCGGTGCTGGCGCACAACCTGGTGGACTTCGGCCTCGAGACGATGGGCATCCGCCTGCCCTTCGCGGCCATGGCGGGGGTCCTGGTGGGGCGCGCGTGTGGACGGACGGAAGGCAACGAACGGGAAGAGGCGGGCCGGCGAAGCCCCTGGATCAGGATCGTGGTCATCACGACGGCGGTGCTGGGGCTGGCCGCGGGCCTCTGGACCGAGCTACACCGCAGCGCCGACCAGCTGGAAGACCGCTGGCGCCAGACGCCGCGTGGGGAGGCGCGGCGCGAGGTCGCCGTGGAGGGCGGCCGGCGTTATCCGACCGACTTCTATTTCCCGCTGCTGCAGTCGTACGACGAGCCGCTGCGCCCCATTCAAAGGGGCGGCGTGTCGCCAAGGCTGGCCGCGCTGAATCGCGCCCTGCGCTTGTGTCCCAGCTGTGCGTCCGTTTACGAGCAAGCGGCGCGGGCCCTGTTCCGTCTGGACTTGCGCGCGCAGGCGCTATCGACGTTCCGCCGCGTGGTGCGGCTCGCGCCCGAGCGGCTGGGCACCGTGCTGGAGGAAACCGACGCCGATGGGTTCGCGCCGGCCGACCTGGCCACGCTGGCGGTCGGCGACAGCGACCACACGCTGCAGGTGGCGCGCTATCTGGTCGGCAAGCGCGCCGAGCGCGAGGTGACGGCGCTGCTGAACCAGGCCGCGAGCCAGGGCGCGGCCGAGTCCGAGCGGCTGTTGATCAAGGCTCGCCTGCTGATGGCGCTCGGCCGTTTGAACGAAGCGGAACAGGCGCTGGATCAGGGACGGCGTGAGGCGCCGCGCGACGGCCGATTCGAGGACGCGCTGGCCAGCGTGGCCGAGAAGCAGGGTCGGCCCGAGGAGGCTCTGTCGCGGGCGCGCGCCGCCGCCACGCTGTCACCGTCGGTGGTGGACTTCGCCCGCCACTGGGTCACGCTGGTGATCCAGCTGCGCGCGTGGCCCGAGATCGAGACGGCGCTGGATCACCTCAAGGTGGCGCTGCGGCAGAACGGCCAGAACGTCACGGAGGCCCACATGATCGCCGGCGACGTGCAGGCAGCCCGCGGCAACCTGGCCCGTGCGCTGTCGGAGTACCGAACGGCCGCGTCGCTGGATGGGAACAATGCCAGCACCTGGGAAGCCGTGGGCCGCACGGCGGAGACGCGCGGGGACATGCATGGCGCCGAGGAGGCGTACCGGCATGTGCTGGCCTTGCGTCCAGGCGATGCCGGGGCCGAGCAAGCGATCGCCCGCGTCGAGAAGGCCTGGGACGATGCGCGGCTGCGCCAGCTGTTGCCCGCCCACGCGACCGGCGATGGCGAGCACCACCCCTGACCCCGACGCTGCCCGAATGAACCAGACGACCCCGACAAAGGCGAAACGAACATGGACGAGGTGACCGTCGCCGCGCCGAAGGCGCTACGGATCGAGATCTCGGACGGGATCGCCACGCTGACCCTGGATCGCGCCGACACGCTGAACGCGCTGACCATGGACACGTTTCGCGAGCTGCGCGATCTGTTCCGAGCGCTGCAGGACGATCCCTTCGGGCAGCAGCCGCACGACGGCGTGGCCGCGTCGGTGCGCGCGGTCATCATCACCGGCGCCGGCGCCGGCTTCTGTTCGGGCGCTGACATCGACGAGCTGATAGGCCAGGTCACCCGCATGGGCAACGCCGACATCCTGGCGTTCGTGCGGCTGTGCGGTGAATTGATCCTGGCCATGCGGCGGCTGCGCAAGCCGATCATCGCGGCCGTGAACGGCGTCGCGGTGGGGGCGGGTGCCGCGCTGGCGCTGGCATCGGACATCCGTATCGCGTCGGATCTGGCGCGGTTCGGCTTCATCTTTCCGCGCATGGGCCTGTCCGGCGCCGAGATGGGCAGCACCTGGCTGTTGCCGCGCATCGTGGGGCTGGGCCGCGCCAGCGAGCTTCTGCTGACGGGTGACATCATCGACGTGTACGCCGCCGAGCGGTTCGGCCTGGTCAATCAGGTCGTTCCCGCCGAGCGACTGCTGCCGGCGGCGCGCGAGCTGGCGCAGCGTCTGATCGCGGGGCCGATGTTCGCCCACGGCATGACCAAGGAGATGCTGGAGCGTGAGGCCCAGCTCGATCTGGACTCGGCGCTGGCCGCCGAAGCGCAAGCGCAGCAGATCTGTGCCCAGAGCGTCGACTTCAGAGAGGCCTACCGGGCGCTGGTGCGCCAGCGCAAGCCGCGCTTCACCGGGCGCTGAGGCGGGCCTCAGACCGGCCCTTTCACGGGTCGAACGACAGGCCCCGCACGTCCCACACCACCGCGTTCGGCGTGATCAGGACGGGCGGTGGCATGGCCAGCTCGCCAAAGGGTTCGCCGTCGTGGCCATTCTTCGGGTGAAACAGGCGCAGCGTCCGCCAGTCGCGGCTAGCGCCCAGCCAGCGGTTTCCATCCCAGATGACATAAGCAAAGGGGTGCCCGGCCTGGCGATACGCCCGGAACAGTGCCCGCAGCGGGTTGGGATCGCGCGCGATCGCCTCGAAGGTCCGGCGGCTGCCCGTCAGAAAGTCCGCCGCCACGATCTCGGCCTGGGAATAGAAAGCGATGTAGCCTGGCGTGTCACCCACCAGCACCGCTTGGTCCCGCACGGCGGCCTCGTTCAAGAACTTCGTGGGCGCGAACGCCTGGAGGTTTGCCAGCAGCGAGTGGCGCCGCAGGGCGAGCATCCCTCCCAGGCCCGCCAGCGCGATCGACGCGGCCAGCGCGGTCGCCACCGCCTGCCGCCTCACCAGTCGTGCGCCGATGCACCCCAGGCACAGCGCCGCCAGCAGCACGTTCAGGACGTAGTACCAGTACCACTCGGAGTAGGAGCCGAAGAGCGACGTGTAGACGTCGTGCGCCAGGCAGCCGAGCAACAGCGGCGCGATCAGGCGCCTTCGCTCTGCCCACGCCGGATACGCGAGCAGCGCCACCACGATGGGCGCGTGCCCGAACAGGTTGTTGTACCCGCGAAAAGCGCCCAGCAGCGATCCGGGCGGCAGAACCGGGCGAAGCCGCGGAAAGCTGGACTTCATCCAGCCGCTGATGGGCAACAGTCCACCGAACCAGATCAGGTTGCTCAGAAGGTAGGGCAGCAACGCCAGGCCGGTGGCCGCCGCACACAGGCCCAGCCGGCGGCGCGCCGCCCCATCTTCAGCGGTGGCCAGGGACCACGCCAGCCAGCAGCCGCACCAGAACACCGAATCCAGGCGTGCCAGCACCACCACCGCCGTGCACAGGCCTGTCGCCACCGCGTTCCGGTAGCTCTTCAGGGCCTCGTCCCCCGCCAGGCGCGCCAGCAGCGTGGCGGCCGCCGCATAAAGGGCGTGTCCCTCCGAACCGAGCAGGCCCATCACGCCCACGAACAGCAGCGGTATCCCGCCCACCAGCACCGGGCTGAGGCGCAGGGCGCGCGCCAGCCGCAGCAGCTGGTGCGTCCCCCAGATCAGGCAAAGGGCGGCCGGCACCACCACGAACCGGGCCGACTGCAGGCTGGCGGGGCGAACGCGCTGGCACAACCACGCCCACCCGTACAGCAGGTACAGCCACAGGGGATGGAAGCCGTTCGTGGGAAAGACGCCCGAGAACGTCTGCCCCTGACCGCGGGCGAACCGCCGCGCCGACACCAGATAGAAGTACGCGTCCTCGGTGACGAACGCCGTCGGGTTCGCGAACCAGAAGACGACCACGATGGCCGCCAGGGCGTAGACGAGGGCCGCGCCGTCCAGCCAGGAGCCCTGCGGCGCTTGCCGCTGGTTTGGCCCGCCGGTCACGGCTCAGCCGACGACGGGCCGCAGCTTCCGCACCAGCGCGTCGATGCGGTCGCCGTACAGCTTGGCGGCGGCGCGACCGACGCAGATGCGGGCGCTGATCTGCATGATCGTTTCCACCTCGATGAGGTGGTGCTGGCGCAGCGTCTCACCGGACGACACCAGATCGACGATGCGATCGGCCAGGCCGACCAGCGGCGCGATCTCGATCGAGCCGTACAGCTTGATGATCTCGGCCACCACGCC
>Ga0070679_100000974_pt1 | contig 24931 bp, 23 predicted proteins | sample KBSC63BmetaG_FD_65652 | JGI IMG/M metagenome (GOLD analysis project Ga0070679, IMG submission 65652) | Corn rhizosphere microbial communities from Kellogg Biological Station, Michigan, USA - KBS C6-3B metaG | ecosystem: Host-associated > Plants > Roots > Rhizosphere | place: USA: Michigan... | reverse complement strand
ATAGGGGCGACGGCGAGCTGATGGCGATGTTCAACGACGAACATCCGACCGCAATCTCCGGCCAACCGAAGGGCGTCATCAGCCGTACCTTCTCGTCGCTGCGCCACCGGAACTTTCGGCTGTACTTCATCGGCCAGCTGGTGTCGAACACCGGCAACTGGCTGACGAACGTTGCACTTACGCTCTTTGTCTTGAAGCTCACGGGCAGCGGTCTGCGGATTGGCGTACTCGCCGCCTGTCAGTACGGCCCGATGATCTTTCTCTCGCCGTACGCCGGCGCGCTCGCTGATCGCTTCAGCAAGCGACGCTCGCTGTTCGTCACGCAAACGCTCGAGATGGCGCAGTCGGTCGGCCTCGCGATCGTGGCGTTTCTTCCGCATCCGCCGCTTCTCATCCTGTACGCCTTGGCGCTCGCCGGCGGGATCTTTCTCGCCTTGGACAATCCGCTGCGCCGCTCGTTCGTGACCGAGATGGTCACACCGGACGATCTTCCGAATGCGATCTCATGCGGGAGACCGAGCTGAATCGGCCGGAGAACGTCGCCGAGCGCAAAGGCGCCGTGCGTGCCGGGCTGCGATATGTGTTCGACACACCGCCCCTCTGGATCGGCTTCATGATGCTGGCGATCATCGGCACACTATCGTACAACTTCGCCGTCACGCTTCCGATCTTCGTGACGCGGGTGCTGCACAGCAGCGAGCGCACCTTCACGCTGCTCTATTCGACGTTCAGCGCCGGCGCGGTAGTGTGCTCGCTGATCATCGCGCACCGGGGACTCGCTCGCATCCGGCACATCATCCTGGGTGCGGCGCTCCTCGGGGTGACGATGCTACTGCTCGCGCCGGTCCCGTCCGTTGGCCGCGCGCCGATCATCCTCGGCGGTGTTGCCGCGCTCGTTGCCGCCGCGCTCGGCGCGTGGGCGAGTCATCGTTACATCAATAATGCTGAAGCGGGGTTGCATTGAGTGCTGTGGCGATCAGCGCGCTCGCGTGCGCCCTCGCCGCCGCGCCCGAAGTGCTGAAGCGCAGTCCACGGCGCCAGCTGTCCGGCGCCTCCGGATGTGTTCCCAGGAGCACCACCCATCCATTGCCGACTTTTCCTTGGGCGGCGGCCGGCGTGCCATCCTCGTATCGCGCGACGACATCGCCCCAGCCCGTGAGCACCGGGCCATCTTCCCAGTACTCTTCGATGTTCGGCGAACCCGCGACGGATATCTGCACCGCCGCTTTGCGCACGCCACGTGCTTCCGCGGCGTAGAATGGGAAGCGCAGGCCGGACGTGAGATTGAGCCCGTTGTACGGTGAGTTCCCGGCGAAGAACGCACCCGCGCAAATGCCGAGGTAATTCAGGCCGCCGTGCACCGCGTTTCGAACGTTGGCGACCGCGGCCGGCGCCAAGCTGTTTCCGATCTCCTCGAAGTTTCCGCCGGGAACGATCAACAAGCGATATGCGCGAAGTTGCTCCGCGCTCATTCCGTCGAGTTGCCGCGAGCTCGCCGTGGCATAATCCAGGTGCGCGTCGCGCAGAATCTCCACGACCGCCGCGACATCGCCGGCATAGGTATGGCGAAGCGGGGCCAGTTCCGCAGATAATCTACCTGCGCGGCCTGCACCGCCAACGATGGCTAGTCCGGCGCCTGGACGCCGAATCCGGCGAGGTGCCACGATCCATTCGCGAGCTCGGCGCTCACCGTCACGTGCAGTTGTCGTTGTCCGCCGCGCCACTCGAGATCAAGAACGAACTCCGTCGTGAACGCGCGTCCCGCGAGCACCGGCCGAGAGGCGAGACGGTCGAATCCCGCCTGAAAGTCCGATGCCCTGCGAATGCGCTCGATCAGCTCTTTCCGCAGATCTGCTGAGCCATCCAGCGAGGAAAGCCGGTCGATGTCTTCCCACTGGCGATGATTGCACAGCGTGAGGAATTCATTCGCCACCATGCGCGCGTCGGCGGCGGTGGCGACAACTGATGGCGTGGCCGGCGTCGGCTCGATCGAGGCCTTCGACTGTACTTCTCCCTGCGGACGAGGGCTGTTGCTCGCCGTATCGGGGCGCCCGCTGGTGTCGGTGGCGGGTTTCACCAGCGCCCCAGGGCCGATGGCCGGCGATGGCGTCGTGTCATGCTGCGCCGGAACCGTCGTCGCTGCACCGGCGACGTGTCGCCCCGGCTTCTCAGTGGTCTTCGCGGTCGAGACCTCGGCGGATGCAGCCGGCGACTGCCGGGCCCCGGTCGACGACTGCGGAAGCTCAGGAAAAGACTTCGCGGCTTGCACGCCGGTCTGCGGCGCGCGGCGAACCAGCATCGCGCCGCTGATCAGCAGCGCGGCCGCGCCGGCGCCCGCGGCCAGCAGCCCCCAGCGGCGACGCATCGGACGCGATGCCTGGTCGCTGCCGATCGCGATCACCGGCGCCGGCTCGGCGACCGCGTCGCGCGGGGCCGGCGCCTCGAGTGGTTTCCTGAGCGACGCCTGCATCAACTGCGTCGTGGCCGACGCCTCGTCCGGCACCAGCCGACGGAAAAACCGCTCGGCGTCTCGCAAGCTTGCGTGACGCGCCGCCGGCCCTTTCGCCAGCATGCGCATGACGAAACTCTCAATGTCGGGCGAGAGGTCCGGCCGAAACTGCGAGAGCGGCGGCGGCGCCTGCTGGATATGCGCGGCGAGCAGCTCGGTCGAGCGGCCGATGAAGGGCCGGCGCCCGGCAAGGAGCTCGAACGCCATGACGCCGAGCGCGTACTGATCCGACGCGGCGTCGGCGCGACGGCCGAGGCACTGTTCGGGGCTCATGTACGCCGCGGTGCCGAGCAGGACGCCCGACGCGGTGGCGCGGAGACCATCTCGCCGCGCGATGCCGAAGTCCGAGACGATCGCCTGGCCACCCGGATCGAGTAGCACGTTCGCCGGCTTGACGTCGCGGTGAACGACGCCCCGGCTATGCGCGTGCTCGAGGCCCGCGGCGACCTGCGAGAGAATCAGTCCGGCGAGCGGAAGCGGCAGCATCGACGATCCGCGCTGGCGAAGAACGACGTCGAGGCTATTGCCGTCGACGAACTGCATCGTGATGGCGCTCAACGTCTGACTGTTGCGAAAACTATAAATTGGAATGACGTTGGGATGGTTCAGCGCCGCGACCATCTTCGCTTCCCGCTTGAAGCGATCGGCGAATTCGGGGTCCAAGGCGACGTCCGGCAGCAGGGCTTTGATCGCCACGCGTCGCTCGAGCTCGAGATCGAATCCGGCGTAGACGACCGCCATCGATCCGCGGCCAATCTCTCGATCGACGGCGATCTCGCCGGTGAACAGCGCACGGATCTGCTTCGCGAGCTCGTCGTCGTTTCCTCCAACATCTTCGGCGGCGGCCCCGCATCGCGAGCAGAACGTGGACGCCGCGGAAACGATCGCGCCGCAGAGACGGCATCGTCGCTCGAGCGCTTCAGCCATGGGTCAAGGCCATGCGGCTGGTCCCGTCATCGCCGAGTTGAGGCAGCCGGACTGGCCGACGCCGCGAAGCAGTATGGCGCCGCCGGGTGCCGACTGTCCGTCAGAGATCGCCAGCGCGCATCCGCGCGCCACGCCAGCAACCCCGGTCACACGACCCACGAAGCTGTTGAAGAACGGGCCAGTCATGGTCTCCCAAAAGAGCGGGCCACGAAGAATCTCGCCGAACGCCGTGCCGACATAGGCCTCGGTGGGATCGATGATCCAGAGCGCAGTCTGAAACGACAGGCTGCTCTGCGAGTATGCACCGAAATATTGGTCGCCGAAGAGGCTGCGGGTCGCCGCGCTCCATTTCGCTCCGTCGTAATGAAGGGCAACCGTATCGCCGACGGCCCACACGTCGCTCGGGCCTGTTCCTCCAATCGCGCCGAGTCGTCCGGTCGTTGGACTTGGCATCGAGCTCCACGAGGTTCCGTCGAAATGGACGATGTGGCCATTCGCGCCGACGGCAAATGCGTTCGTCGGCGACGTTCCCCAGATTGCGTAGAACGGGCCTTGACCCGAGACAGGATCCGCAGCGCAGGAGATCGCCGCACCGGCGGTGGGCGACGACGGCTTGCATCGAATGATCGATGCATCGCCGGCGATCCAGACGTTACCACCTGAGCCCCAGACGGCGTTGTAGTTGTCCGCCGGCGACGCCACCGGCCGGCGCGCATCGCTCACGAATGTCCATTGCGTTCCGTCCCAGTGCGCGATCGCGGACGATTGTCCAACGGCCCACGCGTTGTTCGCGGCATCGGACCAGACGCCTTGCAGCATGAGATTCGTCGGCGTGCCGGCGGGCGGCGCATCGACCGTCCAGCGTGCCCCGTTCCACCGCGCGAGCAGATAGTTGCCGCCGACGACGAATGCAGTCGTCGTCGCAGGCATGCTCACGCCTCGCAGCGCCGGCGAGTAGCTCACGATGCTCGTGCCGCTGCTCGTCACTTTATCGATGCGCATCGACTGGCTCGGCGCCGAGCCGACGTAGATGGCGTGGCCGTTGAGATCGGCCCATGGGTGCTGGAGATAGAATCCGTTGAACGAGGTGCGAGCGATTTCACGCCACGTATTGCCATCGTATCGGTAGTACGCGCGATTCGTATTGCCGCTGTCGCCAAGCGCGTAGATCTCGTTCGCCGAAATCACGCCGAAGTTGAGCGATCGTCCGTTGATCCCGGTCGGGACGGGAAGTGATGTCCAACCGCTGCCGTTCCACTTGAGAAGATTGCCCGATCCCTGATTCGTGACATACGCCTGGCCGGGACCAAGACACTGAAGATCGACCTTGCCGCCTGTGAGCGTCGCAGGCACCGACGTCCAGGTGGTCCCGTCGAAGTGCAACAGCCCTCCACCGTTCCGCGACGAGGCGAACGCCTCGGTCGCGCTGTTGATGCAGACGCCGTCGATGATGCCGGCCGTGCCGGTGATCCCGTTGAGCGGCGTCGTGTAGCGCGTGAAGGTCGTTCCGGATCCGATCCAGACGATACCCGTCTGCGTCCCGAAGATGACGAGCTTCGTGGATCCGGACCCGGTGACCGCGACAGAGGCCACGCCGACGCCAGTCGGAACGGCGGCCACCTGGGTGATCGCTGAGCCGTCGTAGTGATAGAGTCCGTTGGTGCCGCCGACGTACACATCGTTCGCGGCGAATCCCGCAACCGACAGGAACGTCGTTGCGCCACGCGGCCCGTCGATGCGGCGCCAAGCCCCATTCTGATAGATCGTGAGCTGTCCGACTTGCTGGAAACTCGGTGCATTCGGGTTCGTGCTCACGTTGAGCGCGCCGATCTCGAGGCCGAATAACGTGGGTGGATCGCCCGGATTCGCACCGGGAACTCCGGAGATGAAACCGTTGAGGCCGTACGGGGCCTTATCGCCGCCGACGCGCAGCGCCTCGTCGGCCACCCACTCATTCACCGCGAAGCGCGACGTCGATAGATCGATCGTCGGGATTGTTGGCGCATGTCCCGGGCTCGCGTCGAACGGGCCGAGGAGCTGGAAATCCAAGGCACGTCCGAACACGCTGCCGCTGTCGAGGTCGTAGGTTGTAGGCTCGAGAAAAGCGCCGACGTACATGCTGCACGCGGTGTTCGATCCGCGCCGCGTCTGGTCGGCGAGACAGCTCGAGAGATCGATGTTGAGCGTCGCCGATTGTGCGCCGCCGGACGACGGCATCGACGCGATGTCCAGAACGCGCGACGAGTCGCCATCCGCGTCGAGCACACTGCTGAAGTAGGCCGCCGCGATCACGAGCTTCTGGGCGGCAAGGGACTGCCGTCCGATCGTCGAGACCCGCAGCGAGAAGCGCGGCGACGCCGGTGCACTCGGCGCGAGCGTTTTGTCGGCACACGCGATGCCGAATCCTAGGAGGGCTCCGAACAGAACGCCGAACGTGCGTCGGAGTCCGATGCTGAGTCTCATTGCGATCCTCGGCCGGCAAAGAAGGAGAGTGAGAACGACCCGCCGTAGCCCGTCGTACGCGACAGGCCCGTGTCGAATGTGCCGTACTGGCCGCGCACCGCGAACCGGAAATGCCGAGTCTGGACACCAAGCGTTGCGCCGCCGGCCGTCGCTGCGGCGCCGACCAGCGCGCTCGTGAACGGAAGTCCGGACTGCCACAGCCCGTCCACGCCGACGACGAGTCCCGTGTGATCGCTGCCGCCGAGCACACCACCAAGTGAGCCGTCGATATAGTTGCCGCTCGAGCCGCTGACGGAGACGCCACTTGCGTCGGTGAATGCGGATCGGTGGCGAATCGAGACCGAGAGCGCACCCTCGCTCCACTTATCACCGGAGAAATCGAGCCTTGTGAATGCGCCGATCTGCGGACCGAGGCGGTAGTGCGTCGGCTCCGACTCGGCGCCGCCGCCCGCGAACGCGACCCGGTCGGTGCCATACATATCCGTCAATAACAAAACGCTCAGTCTCGACGAGCCCACGACCCGGTCCGCGCCCAGCGTAAGGTGCGTCGCGATGCCCGGCGTCAGGCGCGTATCGCCGCCGCCTGATACTGCCAGCGCGATCGGCGTGTACTCCGTGCGCTTTTCGACCGACCCGCCGAGGGCCAGCGTCCAGCCTGCCGTCTCGAAGACGTCAATGAGTCCGAGCGTTCCGCCCGTTCCCATGCCGTATGCCGGGACCGGCATGCCCAGGCCGGGGGCGCTGATCGCCTGCAATACGTTCAACTGGCCGGCGTCGAGCCGTGTCGTTCCGGTGGGAATGTTGATCCCCGCCACGAGCAGCAATCGATCGCCCACGAGCGGCCCGCTCATACGGAGCTTCACGTCCGTCGGTCCGTTGAGGAACACGATCGTGTCGCTCGAGCCGCCGTTGCCTGCGTTGTTGCCGAACGACCCCGACGGCGCGGCGCTGGTCAGGTGCACCGCACCAGTGGCGTACGCACCGGTCACGTCGAAGCTCCACGCGCCCGCGCCCACGCGAACCTGAAACGGCACGGCCGCCTGCGCTGCGTCCCCCACCGAGCCGGACGAAGTCACGAGCGGTGTCGCGAAATGCCAGGCTGACACGACTGGCGCAAAGCCCCACGCCGTTGACGGAAGCAAGTTGACCTGCGCCGATGCAGCAGCACTCGATGTCGTGAGAGCGAGAATCGCCAGTCGTCTCATGGATTCACCCGAATGGTGATGACGACCGGAACGCTGAGGCTTGCCGAGAGCGCGGCGTCCGCGGCTTCACTGGCCTGTCCCGCCGCCGGCTGGTTGAGCGCCTGCGTGGTGAGTGACAGAACTCGCCGCACGCCGGATCCGCGATCCGCGCTGGTCGACGGACTTGCCACGCGCGCGCGAGCGACGGTGAACGAGGCGTCGAGCCGTGTGGCTTCAGCGAACGCAGACATGGCTCCGACCACGTCGCCTCGCGCGTCAGCTTCCGAGCCGCGTCCGAACGCGACCAGTGCCGCGAGCTGCGTCGTCTGGCGTTGTTCGATGGCCACACGCTGGGAGGGGGTGAGCGTGACGCCCAACCGCTCGAACAGCTGAAATGCCAGCGATTTCTCGGCGTCGATGATGCGCGACAGCGACGCTTCGCCACTGACCTCGTCTTCCACCGTACCCGCAGCCACGTCGATGATGCGAGCGTGCAGTTGCACAAGGTCTCCACGCCCCGTCGTGATGCTCCCCATCAACAACCGCCGAGCGCCGATCAGCCGGCCGACGCGCGGCGCGCCGCGCGGGTCGGTGACGCCGTCGTCGACCAGCTTCAACTCTCTGAGAATCGCGTCCAACCGAAGCCGGTCAACCACAACCAGCCGGTTCGAGACCGCAAGATCGGTCGAGAGGAATTCAGCCAGTCCGAAGCCGAGCGGCGTCAACAGCGTGTCCCGCTCGTTGACCGTAAAGGGCAGCACCGCGAGGCTGCGAGCCGGGATCTTCGCGACGTCGAGCCGGCTTTCCGCGGCGACGGCATCCTTTGCGGTGCGGTCGGCTTCCGCGATGAGGACGGCGCGTCGTGCCGCCGGGTTGGAGGCGCACGCGGCCGCGACTGCAAGGCAGCACGTGCAGAGAATGAAAAGCCTGCGCATGTCGGGTGGGGAGAGAATTTCGAGTATCAAGTTCTTGGTGCGGCGGGACGCTCCATCCTACTGACGAGGCCGCCGCGCAACAAGACGGCTGGTTCCCATTTTCGAATGCTCAACCCTCCGCGCGATCGATGGTCATGTAGATCACGTTCCCACCGCGGTCGCGCCGAATCGACCGGGCCCCGATATCCTCACTCGGAATGCCGTGTGCCAGTGCGGCGACCGCTGCTTCGTCCCGATAGATCAGGCGCCATTCCATGATCGCCTCCATGTAGCCGATGTCGCGAAGCTCGGGCGCGAAGTTGGCCACGATCAGGCGCCCGCCTGGGCGCAGCGAGCGAAACATCGCCTGCGTCACCGCCTTTCCAATGTCCGCATTCAAGTAGTCATACAGTCCAGCGCTGTAGACGAGATCGAAGTCCCCGAGCTCGCGGCCAGACTTGACGAAGCGTCCGACCGAGGCGTGGTGCACCCGGACATTGTAGTCGCGCTGCTCGTGATCCACGACGGCCAAGCTCTCGGAGTCCTGATCCAATGCGACGAGCTCGGAGATCGCCTTGCGCTGCACTGCATCGCTCACTTGGGCTTCCCGCAGGTGCCCGCAGGCGATTGACAGGACGCGAGGCGCCTGGCGGCGCGCTGCCGCCGCGTCGATTTCGCCGGCCAGAATCCTGCGGCGCTCCAAAAGACTTTGCGACGCCGGCCGCCGAACGCCCCACGAGCGAAGCGCCGCGCCCAGTCGCGTGAGCGTGCCGGGCTCCTGGCCGTGACAGTACACGAAGTCGAGCATCACCGCGTCGCCGGCATAGCCGCGCGGCTTCTCGAATGCGCGCCGCGTGAAGGGGTCCTCTCTCAGCTGCGCGCACACTGGATGAGGAGCGATTACATCGGCCATCAACCGCGTCCATTCGGTGGGACCAACCTCTCGTCGAAGCTGATCCAGCGCGTCGGTGCTGGCGCCCAGCGAGGAGAGATCGAGCGCTCTCAATTGTCTGCTCGTTCGCTCGAGCAGCTTCCTGAGCTGGAGGTCTACCGACCCGCGGCTGACGCGCTCGGTCGACGAGGTCAATTCTTGGCTGTTCAGCGGCAGGGCGATCGTCATAACCACATCCGTGTTGGAGTCTGCCCTATGATCGGGCGACACGGTTTGGTCATCGTTTCCGTCCCGTTGCGCAGCACGCCGGTTTCGCGTGATCTTCGCGTGCGCTGGCCGCGGCCCGGAGCCCCATTGTGAGCAAGGTCACGCGACGGCAAGATTTACGGGCGTTACCGCGAACATTCCTCGTTCTCAATCGCCGTCGTGATTCGATTTCAAGTGCTGGGCGCCCTGCGCGTGGAGGGGACTGAGCCTGGCGTTGCCGACGAGCTTCTCGCTCAGCCAAAGGCGCTCGCGCTGGCGCTGTATCTCGCGCTCGCCCGACCAGCGGGCGCCCAGCAACGTGATCGGCTCGTGGGTCTGTTCTGGCCCGAGCTCGACCAGGACCGTGCACGGACGGCGCTCCGCGGCACGTTACACCGGTTGCGGCAGCTGCTCGGTGAAGACGCGATCCAGAATCGCGGATCGGAGTCTGTTGCGCTGGCGTCGGATCGCGTGACGTGCGACGCCCTCGCGTTCATCGACGCCCTGGCGCAAGATCGTCTGCGCGCCGCGGTAGCCCTCTATCAGGGCGAGTTGCTTCCGAGCTTCTTCCTGCCGGGCAGCGACGAGTTCGAGCGATGGTTGGAGATGGAACGAGCATACTATGCCGATCGCTTCATTCAATGCGCGTGGCAGCTCGTCGAGCAGTACGAGGAGGACTCGGAGGGAACGAACGCGACGCACCTCGCGCGAGTCGTCGCACGCATGGCGCCGACGGACGAGCGCATGTTGCGTCGCGTGATGACCAAACTCTACGAGCTGCATGATCGCGCTGGTGCGATCGAGGTCTACTCCCGATTCGCGGCGCGGCTCCAAAAGGAATACAATGTCGAGCCGTCGGTGGAGACCGCTCGGCTTGCCGAACGCATCCGGAGCGGCGGGCCCGCACGAGGCACGTAGGCGATCGGCGGCGCTCCGGTCTGCGACGCAACGACAAAACCCGGAGGCACCATGACGAATCCCACCGTGTTCTGGCCGGCGACGTTGGGAGTGCTGTTTCTCGTCGTCGGAATCATCACCTATCGTGTGGACGTCGCGGCGCTAACGTCCCCGGGCATACGGCGGTTTCTCGCGCTGGGGCCCGTATTCGTCGCCTCCGGTCTCGCGGCGTTCGCCGGCGAGCACTTTACCGCCGCGTCGAGTCTCGCGCAGATCGTCCCGAAATTCATGCCGGGGCGACTGTTCATCGCGTACTTCGTTGGCGTGGCCCATCTCGCCGCGGCATCGAGCTTCGTTGCGAAGCGGTACGTCCGCGTATCCTCGATCTGTCTCGCGTTCATGTTCGGGTTATTCGTGGTGCTCATGGATCTCCCCGCCGCGGTGAGTCGTCCGGGCATTCGGATCTTCTGGATTCTCGTCGCGCGCGAAGCAACGTTCTCGATTGGCGCGCTGGCGCTTTTCGCGGTCGTGACCGGTGATAGCCGACGGGGTGCTTCTCGGATCATCGCGACGATCGCGAGGCTTTGGACGGCGTGCGTCCTCGTGTTCTACGGGGTCGAGCACTTGCTCTTTCCACAGCTTTCGCCCGGCGTTCCCTCCACGACGCCGACCGCGGCGTGGGTCCCGGCGTCGCACGCGATCGCCTACGTGACCGGCCTACTGCTAATCGTCTGTGGACTGGCGATGTTCAGGAGGCAGATCGCCGACTCGGCAGCCGCATGGGCCGGCGTGTTGGTGACGCTGTTGACAGGCGCGCTGTACGTTCCCCAGTTCTTCATCGCGCGCAGCCCCGCCGATCAGGTGACCGCGATCAATTTTATTTTCGACACGCTGCTGTTCGCGGGAACCTTGCTGATCGTTGGCTTGGCTACACGAATCCGAAGCGATGATGCGAAACCGAGTTGGGCGACCGCGCGCGCGATGCGATCGGAGCAGCCGGTTCCGGTTTGATGTTTCCCGGGCTGATTCAACGATCCCTATGAGTCTTCATTCTGTGGTGCGCAGGTGGATCGCGGCGCTGGTCCTCGTGGCGCCGACGCTTTCCGCGCCAACGACCAAGCTCCAACCGCTTGTCTACACGGTGCACGTCACGCCGCCGACGCACCAGGCGCTCGACATCGATGTCCAGGTTCCGACGGACGGGCGCGATTCCATTTTCCTGATGATGCCGATCTGGTCGCCGGGGATGTACGCGCTCGAGTCGTACGGCGATCGCGTCACGGCCATTGCGGCAAAGGCGCCGGACGGCACCGCGCTCGACGTGAGCCGCGTCTCGCCGAGCCGATGGCTGCTGAAAACGGGCCATCACGCGACGGCCACGGTGTCGTACACCGCCTCGGCCGCCCGGGGCACGAATCTCTCGACCGGCGTGACTGACACGTCGCTCGTCATCATTGGCCCGGCGACGTACATCACGCTGGCGGATGACCACAAGCGTCCTGCCGAGGTGCGCCTCGATGTGCCGTCGAGTTGGAAACCCGCGGCAACGTCGCTCGACGCGGCGCCCGATCGACACGTCAATCATTTCGTCGCGCCCGACTACGACGTGCTCGCCGACTCGCCGATCCTGGATGGCACACATCTCACCTCGGCCAGCGTGACTATCGGTGGCGTCACACATCGCTGGGCCGACCTCGGCGAGGCCGCCTTTGGCGCCGATAGCGCGATCGCGTGGGTGAAGCCCTTACTCGAAGAGCACCACCGTTTCTGGGGCTCGCTGCCGCTCAAGAATTACGTTTTTCTGAACATCGTGACACGAGCGGGCCCGGGATCCGGCGTTGAGCACCTCAACTCCGTCGCGATCAACACGAACGGCGCGGTGCCGACGACGCAGGAAGGATGGTTTCGCCAGGCGAGCTTCATTAGCCATCTCAACGCATTGCTCGCTCCATCGAAAGGCCCGCGCTCGTAGCGTTCGCGGGCGACCGTCATCCCGGGTCGAACCGCCAAAATGTTTCGCCGCTCCGCGCGTCTGTAGCTCGGCGGGCGCGCACGCGGAAAACGCGCTCGAGAAGCTCGGCCGAGATCGCTGACTCGTCGTCAGTCTCTTGCGCCAGGCGACCTTTCTCCAGCACGAAAAAGGCGTCGCCGTAACGCAGCGCCTGATTGATGTCGTGCAGAATCGCGATGACCGTGCATCCTCGCGCGAGCAGCGCCCGCGCCGCTTCGAGCAAATGCAGCTCGTAGTAGATGTCCAGATTCGACGTCGGCTCGTCGAGAAATAAATACTTCTCGCCAGTCTGCTGATCGTCCATCCAGATCTGCGCGAGCACGCGCGCGAGCTGCACTTTCTGTTGCTCACCGCCCGACAGCGTGGAATACGATCGAACGCGAAAGGCCGTCATCTCGACGACCTCGAGCGCCTGCGCGATGATATCGCGATCGTGCTGTGAGGGCACACGGGCAAAGTGCGGATACCGTCCCATCATCACGACGTCTTCCACCGGGAGTGGAAACGCGAGCTCGACGTGTTGCGACAGTACGGCGCGGCGTCGAGCCAGAGGACCAACGCCGATCGCCTTCACGGGTTCATCGTCGTAGATCACGGCGCCCTCGCTCGCCTCGAGCAGCCCAGTCGCGAGCTTGAGCAGCGTCGACTTCCCGGCGCCATTCGGCCCAAGGATCACATTGAACTTGCGGGCGCGAAATGCCAGCGACACACCGCGCACAATGTGCGCGGCGCCGGCGCGATAGTGGACGCCGCGCAGCTCAACCATCGACCACGACGCTCCCGGCGCGCTGCTGTCGCAACAGAATCCACAGGAACACCGGCGCGCCAATCACGGCGGTGATGATGCCGATCGGCAGCTCGGCCGGAGAGATCACGAACCGCGCGATCACGTCGATCACTTCCATCAAGAATGCACCCGCGAGCGCCGACGCCGGAATGAGAAACGTGTAGTCCGACGACCAGAGCATCCGCAGGATGTGCGGAACGACGAGGCCGATGAACGCGATCACGCCAACCATCGCCGTGTCCACCGCGACCATCGCCGTGTTGATGATGATCAGCCGTAGAATGAGCGCCGACGGATCGATGCCGAGCGATGCGGCTTCGTCCTCTCCGAGCATCAGGGCGTTGAGCGACTTCCCGTGCCGCGACAGCGCGGCGAACGAGATCGCGAACACGACGGCGATGACGATCGTGCCTCGCCAATTGGCCGTCGTGAACGTTCCGAGATTCCAGAACGTGATGTTCCGCGCCTGCGGGTCGCGCGCGATGTACGAGAGAAATCCGGTGCCGGCGGTACACACCGCGTTCACCGCGATGCCCGCGAGCAAGAGCGTGAACACGTTCACCTTGCCGAAGCTCGCCGACGCGCGGTACACGAGCATCGTCGCGAGAAACGATCCGATGAACGCAAATAGCGGCACCGCGAGCGTGCCGAGCGGCTGTGTGAACGCCAACGTTGTGCGTTCTCCCAACACGAACACCAATGCGGCGCCAAACGCCGCGCCCGCAGACGTTCCGGCGAGCCCTGGTTCGACGATCGGGTTGCGGAAAACACCTTGCATCAACGTGCCCGACACACCGAGCACCGCACCCGTGAGTCCGGCGACGATCACGCGGGGAAGGCGCAGGTGAAGGAAGACGTTCCGCGCGAGCGCGTCTGTCGCTGCCGGCTCGCTGATCCCGATCGCCTGAAGCAGATAGCGAAACATCTCGGCAGGCGTGAATCGAAACGCGCCGAGCGCCGCGGACGCGAGCACCGACGCCGCGAGCAGGACCGTCAGCAGTAGATAGATACGGCCGTAGCCGCGGCGCTCCGGCATTCGGCCGGCGGCGATGCTACTTGCGTCCAGCGGCGGCGGGATGGAGGATCGCTTCGATCCGATGGAGTGCGTCCACCGTGCGCGGTCCGTAGTACATCACGTCGTCTTCCTCGATGCGATAGATGCGATGCGTTTTGGCCGCAGGCGTGAGATCGACGCCGGGCATGGCCGCGAATTTCTCCCCGCTACCGAAGCGGTCGAAGCCGACGTCCGTCGCGATGATGATGTCGGGCGCCGCCTTGGCGATGGCTTCGGGCGTGAGGCGCTGCATTCCGCCGATCGAATCGAGCGCATTCACGCCGCCGGCCCAGCGCAGCATTTGATCGCCGATGCTGCCGCGGCGAAGTCCAAGGTAGTTGTTCGCGATCTGCCCGAAGTGCATGATCAGCACGCGCGGTTTTGGCCCGTTCGCCCATTTGACCGTGTCCTTGAGGGCGGCGGCCATCTTGGTCTTCATGGCCGAAGCGATGCTGTCGGCCGCGTGCTCGCGATGGAAGCGCTTTCCGAGGGTGACGAGCAGCGCGGCGGCGCTGTCGATGGACTGACCGGGTTTGATCGTAAGGATCGGAACGCCGACCTTCTCGAGTTGCGCGGTGACTTCGGCCGGTCCGTAGTTGCCGTCGGTAAGAAACAGCGTGGGGCGCAGCGAGATGATGCCTTCGGCGTTCAGCGCCCGGTGATAGCCAATGGACGTGAGCTTGACGATCGCCGGCGGGTAGATCGAGGTCAGGTCGCGGCCGACGAGGACGCCCTGGGCGCCGATCGCGAACATGAATTCGTTGATCTGCTTCGAGACGCAGACGACGCGTTCGGGCTGCGCGCCTTGCGCTTGAAGAGGACGTGCAAAGGCGAAAACGAGGGCGAGGCTCGCGACGGCGGTGGCCGTGCGCGTGGCCCGGCTCGGGCGGGAGTTCATGCAGGATACCTGTGGAAGATGCGCCGTAATGATATTGTCAGGGGAGCGACAGGCGCAAACGGAACCCGGAGATAGCCGTGGCCACGTCCATCGCACCATTCCGACTTCGAAAATATCATTGGCTCGCCGTGATCCCGCCGATCGGGATGCTCGCTGGCGTGCCGTTCGTGAACCGCGTCCACACGCTGGTGTTGGGGTTGCCGGTCCTGCTCTCGTGGATCGTGGGCTGGGTCGTCCTGGCGTCGGCCTGCATGGCGTTGCTCTACGCGCTCGATCACCGCGCGGCGCCTGAACCGGGGGAGCGGCAATGAACGCGGCGCTCGCGATCATCGGCTTCTTCTTTGTCGTGGCTGTCGCGCTGGCATTGTTGGCGCGTCGCGGCCACGAGATGAGCCTTGAGCAATGGAGCCTCGGTGGACGCGGCTTCGGCACGATCTTCGTGTTCCTGCTCATGGCCGGCGAGATCTATACGACCTTCACGTTCCTCGGCGGCAGTGGTTGGGCCTACGGTCGTGGTGCGCCGGCACTCTATATCCTCTGCTACGGTGCTATCGCCTACTGCATGTCGTACTTCCTGCTGCCCGTGATCTGGCGTTATGCCCGCGACCGGCGGCTGGTATCACAGGCGGATTTCTTCGTCGAGAAGTACGAAAGCCGGGCGCTGGGCATCCTCGTCGCCGCGGTCAGCGTCGCCGCGCTCGTGCCGTATCTCGTGCTGCAACTCAAGGGACTCGGGATCATCGTCTCCGAAGCGTCGTTCGGATCGGTTCGACCCTCAGTGGCCGTTTGGGCCGGAGCCATCGCGCTGATGGTTTACGTCGTGATCTCCGGCGTACGGGGCTCCGCGTGGACCGCCGCGCTCAAGGACATAATGATCTTCGGCGTCGCAGTTGGGATCGGGATCTATCTGCCGCTTCATTATTACGGCGGCTATGCGGAGATGTTCGCGAGGATCGAGGCCGCGAAGCCGGGATTCCTCACGCTGCCGGATCACGGCAGCAGCCCGACGTGGTTCATCTCGACGGTGCTCCTTTCGGCGCTGGGTTTTTACATGTGGCCGCAGTATTTCGCGAGCGTCTACACGGCGAAGAGCGAGGATGTATTCCGGAAGAACGCGATGATGCTGCCATTGTATCAGCTCGTGATCTTATTCGTGTTCTTGACCGGATTTGCCGCCGTCCTCGTCGTACCAGGGCTCACCGGTTCCGACACTGACCTCTCGCTGCTTCGGATTTCGCGCAACACGTTCGGCGCGCCAATGCTCGGACTCATCGGCGCCGCTGGGCTGCTGACGGCGCTCGTACCAGGCTCGATGATTCTCATTTCAGCCGCCACCATTCTTGCGCAGAACGTCTATCGCCCGCTCTCGAAAGGCGCGACAGATCGAACGGTGTCGGTCCTGGCGCGCGCCCTGGTACCCGTCATCGCACTCGTCGCGGTGGTGCTCGCGTTGCGCGGTGGAAGCGCGATCGTGAACCTCTTGCTGATGGGCTACAACCTGGTCACTCAACTCTTTCCCGCCGTGGTGCTCTCCCTCTTCCGCCGGCGCGTGATGACCGCCACAGGCGCATTTGCCGGAATCGTGGCCGGCGTGTCGACCGTCGCGTACATCTCTCTCTCAGGCACATCGCTGGCGACGCTCCTCCCCTGGGCGCCCGACGCAGTGAAGGACCTGAATGTGGGTATTGTGGCACTGATGATGAACGTTGCGGTGTTCGCGCTCGTCACGCTGGCGACGGGCCGCCGACACGTATCGCAGCAATCCGCGGCTGCGCCTTTGCCGTTGACGAGCGAGCAATCATGACGGCGTCGCTCATCGACGGACCTCATCTCATCGCGCGGCTGCGCGAACTGGCGACGATCGGGGCAACAGCATCGGGCGGCGTTGACCGCCCGGCGTACAGCGACGACGACGTGAAGGCGCGCGAGATCGTTCGCGGCTGGATGCGAGATGTGGGAATGGCAGTCCGCATCGACACGGCTGGCAATACCTTCGCGCGGCTGGAGGGTAGCGATCCGAACCTTCCGCCGATCGTCATTGGCTCGCACACCGATTCCGTTCCCGACGGCGGTCGCTATGACGGCGCCCTTGGCGTGCTCGCCGCACTTGAAGTCGCGCGAACACTCGGCGCGAGTGCAGAGGCGCTCCGTCATCCACTCGAGGTCGTCGATTTCCAGAACGAGGAAGGCGGAATCGTCGGCAGCAAGGCCGTCGTCGGCCGGCTGAACGCCGCCGAGCTGTCGCGCACTGCCGTGAGTGGATTCACACTGGGCGAAGGCATTCGACGGTTGGGTGGCGATCCTGATCGCCTCGGCGATTGCGTGCTCGCGCCGGGCAGCCGTGCTGCCTATGTGGAGCTTCACATCGAGCAGGGCCGCTTTCTCGAGCGCGGCGCGATCGACATCGGCATCGTCGAGGGCATCGTCGGCATCTGGTATTGGGAAGTCACGTTCGAAGGCGTCGCCTCGCACGCGGGAACGACGCCGATGCCCGACCGACACGACGCTCTCCTTGCGGCCGCCCGATTCATCGATGCGGTGCACAACGTGGTAACGTCGATTCCTGGACGCCACGTCGGCACCGTGGGGCGCCTGAACGTTCATCCTGGTGCGCCGAATGTCATCCCTGGCCGAGTCGTCGTCACGCTCGAGCTGCGCGATCTCGTTGGCGCAAACGTGGAACGTCTATACGAAGCGATCGAGCTGCGTGCGCGCGAGATCGCGAGCAACACGGGCACGAGCGTGCAGTTTCGTCCTACGGCGCACAACGTTCCCGCGCCGACGCACGCGCGCGTACGCGACGCCATCGAGGAAGCGGCTTGCGGTCTTGGCCTCAGCACAATGGTTCTTCCCAGCGGCGCCGGACATGACGCGCAGCAGATGACGGTCGTGTGTCCGTCGGGCATGCTCTTCGTGCCGAGCGTCGATGGCCTCAGCCACACGCCGCGCGAGCTGACGAAGGATCAGGATTGCATCAACGGCGCCAATGTCCTGCTCGGCGCCGTGAGACAGCTCGACGATCTCGACTAACCGCTTCGCGCGGCGCGTCGGTTCATTCGCTGCGAATCGCCATCAAGGGATCGACGCGCGCGCCGCGCCAGGCAGGGATCAGACTCGCACCAATCGCGACGAGAGTCATCGCGACCGCGACCAGAGCGTAGATCGGCCACGATCGCGCCGATGTTTGGAAGAGCAGAGGCTGGATGAAGCGCGCGAACGACGCGGCGCTCAACACTGCGACGAGAACGCCGATCAGCGACAATGCGGCGCTCCGTCGCCCAATTAACGAGAGAATATCGAGTGTGCGGGCACCGAGCGCGATACGCACGCCCATTTCCTGCGTTCGCTGCGCCACGTTGTACGTGAACATGCTGTAGGTGCCGAGCGCTGTAAGGACGAAAGCGAGCGCTCCGAAGATGCCGAACATCGTTGCGCCGAGTTTCCATGGGCGAAGCTGCGGCGCGAGCTTCGATTCGATCGAAAATACGTCGCCGATTGGAAGCGCGAAGCCTCCACCCAGCGCTGCAGCCCGCACGTGTTGCACGATCGCACTGCTTGCGTCACCGCGCACGATCACCGCGCGTGACGTTGCGATGTGGCCGCCTTGACTCAACGGCACGTAGATCGATGCTGTTTCTCGCCGATCCAAGTTGGTCAGCTGCTCGTGCAAATCGGTGGCAATCCCGACAATGCGTCGACAGGGGGCTTTCGCCGCTTCTCGTGGCGCGACCTGAATGCACTTTCCGATCGCATCGCTGTTCGGCCAGAGCATATCAGCCAGCGATGCGTTGATGATCGCCAGTGGCTCGCCGTCGACCCGGTCCTCGTCAGCGCTGAATGGTCGGCCGCGAAGGATCGGTGTTCCGATCGTTTCGAAGTAGTTCGGCGAGACCGCGCGAAGTACTGTGCCGTTTTGGATGGCATCCAGCGAGGGCGAAAGTCCGGGCACTGCAATCTGCCGAACCTGGAACACCGTGAACGACGCACCCTCCGCCGTTGCAACGCTCGTGACGCCGGGAACCCTCGATGCGCGAGCGGCGAGCTCGGTGAACAGCGCGTCGGTGTTGGGAGCATTCGCGCGAGTCACTCGAGCGCTCAGCGTCGCGATCGTCGTGTGCTCGAGATCCATTCCGACTGGAACTCCTCGAACCTTCTCGAGACTACGAACGAAGAGGAGCGCGCCGATCAACAACACGGCCGAGAGTGCTCCCTGGCTGACGACCAGCAGCGAGACGAATCGCGTTCGATGCGATCGCCCGGCCTGCCGCGATGATCCACCCACGAGCGCATGCTGGATGTCGAACCGGCGAAGAAGAAGCAGGGCCGGGAAGGCGCACGTCAACAGCGAAGCAACGAATGCCGTCGCGACGATGAAGCCGAGTGTTCGTGCATCGACGAGAGTGCCGCTCCACAATACGCCCTGCAACAGGACACCCCGCATGACGAACGCGCCAACCGCGGCCACGGCAATCGCGACGAGGCCGCCGAGCATCGACAGCAGGAGCGAGTCGAGCATTAGTTGACGAAGGAGCCGGCGACGCGACACACCGAGGGCAACGCGGATCGCGATCTCACGCTCGCGACGGACGGCGCGCGCGAGCATCAGGTTGGCCGCGTTGAAGCACGCGATGACGAGCACGAACAAGGAGACGGCGCCGAGCATCGACGCAATGCGCTCGGTAGGTGAAAGCGTCGGCGCGCGCGAGGGGAGAATCGACCGAAGTTCGAACGCGATCGTCGTATCGCCGTTTGGAACCGTTCGCTCGAGGGCGCGCTGCACCGCCGTGGCACGTTCAGCAAGGAGCGACGTGGCGACGCCTGGCTTGACGCGAGCGACAGGGAAGAGGTTTCTCACCCTCGATGTTTGCCAGTTCGCCGGGCCGTCCGTGAGCTTGGACCCGAGGGCGATCGGCAGCCAAATATCGAACGCTCCCAACTCGACCGGTTCGACGCCGTTGAAGTCTCGCGGCGTGACGCCAACGATGAGCAGACGCTGATCGTCGACGTTGAGGGCGCGACCGATGACGCCGCGGTCGCCGCCGAACTCCTGTTGCCACAGACCGTAACTGATGACGGCGACGGGCGCGCCGCCCGGAGCCGTGAAGTCGTCCGCGACGAAATAGCGGCCGAGCGCCGGCGTGGTTCCGAGCAGACCAAAATAGTTCGAATCGACGAAAAGGGCGTGCTCCGAGCGTGGCTCGCCGCCGAAATCGACGGTGAGCGGAAAGAATGACTCGGCGCTCAGGTTTGCGACGCCTGCCAAGTCATCGCGCATTGCCGAGAATGCGACGAAGGACATCGCCGATGACGTACGGTCTCGACCAGGGCGTGCGAAGGTGTACACACGCTCAGGCATCGCGACGCCGGCAGGGGGGCGGAGCATCAGTCGATCGATGATGCTGAACATCGTGGCGTTCGCACCGATGCCGAGCGCGATGGCTAGAATGACGCCGAGCGAAAACGCCGGCGCGTGGCGAAGCTGTCGCGCCGCAAGCTTGAGATCCGCGACGATCGAATCGAGTCGCTCGAACCAGTCGAGGCGCCGATCCCGGAGGGTCGCTTCGGCGATGAGCGTCGGCCGCGCTGTCTTCGCGTCGCCGAACAATCGATGCGCTTCCGCGACAGCATCCGTTTCCGACCATCCACGCGCGACGAGCGCATCCACGCGCTCTTGCAGGTGAAACGCAATCTCATCGTCCACCTCGGCGTCGACTCGGTTGGGACGGCGAAGTCCAAGATGAAACAGTCGGCGAAAGCGCCGGGGCGTCTCGTCAGCCATTCGCGGATCCGGTGGCGGGAACTGGCAGCGCGAGGATGTCTCCGATCGTTGCCGCGTACCGCGTCCACCTCGCCGCCTCAGCGCGGAGCTCGGCGCGTCCGGCGTCGGTGATGTGGTAGAAGCGCGCGCGCCGGTTCTTCTCCGTGACGCCCCACACCGGCTTGACGAGCCGCCGCGATTCGAGGCGGTAGAGCGCTTGATAGAGCGCGCTGTCGACCAACTCGAGATTGCCGTGCGCCTGATGCTCGAGCCAATCCGTGATCGCGTATCCGTGGAGCGGGCCCGCGGTGAGGGCCTTGAGGACAAGAACCTCGAGGTTTCCGCGGAGAATCGGCAGGGGAGTCGGTTTGGCCATGGGAGTCGCTTTCTCTATGCAGGTACTGTATGGAAAGGGACAGGGCTGCGCAATGGTGATGTCCGCTGGGCGCCGGTTGATTCGTTCATCTAGCTGAGGAGCTAGGCGGCAGACGGGACGGACGCGCATCGGTGACGCCCCGCGTGATCTGGAGGTACAGGTAGCCGGATCGCCGATGCTGAGGAGCATGCGCGGCGATCTCGAGAAGGCCCGGGAGGAACGTTGCCCTTTGAGAGCTCGCGCCAGTGAAAGCTGACACGCTCGCCGCACGCGCGGCGTCAACGATTGTCGCGGCCATCATCGCGATGACCGCCGCTGTCGCATCGCTGCACGCGCAGAATGCCGGCGGTGTGGGACTCGGCGCGGAAGGATCGCTCCTGCACGTCCGTCGCCTCGATCTCTCCGGCGAGATCGCAGCAGACCGAATCGGAACGAGTGTAGGACCCCGAACCACGCTGCGTCTCGAGTCGAATGTGTATGCGCCCATCGGAAATCAACTCCTTTGGCTCGGCGTGGCGGGCGAACAGGCGCGCGAAGTCGATTCCATCCCACTGTTGCCGCTGATGCAGGCCGGCGTGCGACGAACCTTTCGCGCAATCGGCATGAGCCTCGTCGCGACGACGCACGCTGCGCGGCTCGGCGGAATTGCTCCGACCATGCACCTCTTCCCCGAGAAGACGTTCGCGCAGCCCGGGACCATCGTACACCAGGAAACCACGTACACCGGGGGCGCGTCATCTCGTCTCCGCCTCTGGTCGGATATCGAAGGTGCTGCATCGTGGCGCGCCGGCCGCGCGGTGTTCGACGCAACGCTCGGCGCTCGGCGTTCAGTCGCGAGCTATCCGAGTGCGATGTGGGGACGGTTTGCGAGCACCATCTCACTTTCTACGCACTCTGCGCTCGTCGTGAGCGTCGGAACGCAACCCGCGCAACTCGCGCTTGGTGTCCCGCCCGCGCGCATCGCGTCGATTGCAATCGCCGCGCTGCCCGGGAGTCGCCACGCCGTGCTCGATCGGGTACCGCCAGGGCCGGCGTTCACTGTGCGCGCCATTTCCTCCGACAGCTGTGTACTCTCGCTCCGTCATTCGACGGCTCATCGCGTCGAGCTGTCCGGCGATTTCGACGCGTGGCAGGCGATCGACCTGGTCGAAAGCCAACATGGCGTCTGGACGGCAATGCTCGCGTTGCATCCTGGCACTTATCACATGAACCTGCGGGTCGACGGTGGCCCCTGGCAGGCGCCGCCGGGCACCGTCGTCGTCGACGACGAGTTCAATGGTACCGTCGGCATCGTTGTCGTTCGCTGACGATCACGGCGCGGTTCGATCGTGACGCACGCTGCGCTGCACGGGTATCACGCCGTGGACATCACCGACGCCGAGCTCGCGCGGCGGGCAACGGCGGGCGACGCGGCGTCGTTTGCCACGTTGGTCGATCGGCACGCACCCGCGTGTCTGCGGTTCGCAACGCGCATGCTCGACAGTCCGGAAGATGCGGAGGAAGCGACACAGGATGCGTTCTGGCGCGCTCATCGCGCCATTCATCGATTCGACGACAGGGCGAATTTCCGCACGTGGCTCATGAGCATTCTCATCAATCGCTGCCGTACCATGTTGCTGCATCGGCGGCGCCGCGCCGCTCGCATTGTGCTCGATGACGACGCCGTCCGTCGTGCCGTCGCGCCAGTGTCGGGAAGCGACGCCGAGTTGCGCGGCGCGATTCAACGGGCGCTTGTGCGACTCGATGTTGGCCAGCGTGAAGCATTCCTCCTCAAGCATGTCGAGCTTCTGAGCTATGACGAGATGTCGGCGATCACCGGTCTGGGGATCTCCGCGCTCAAAATGCGCGTGCAGCGCGCGTGCGACCGATTACAGGCTCTCCTAGAGGAAGACGGCTATGCGTGAGCGCGACGCGTCCCCTGAATCTCCGATGCTGCAACGTGCGACCGAGCTGCTGCGCGAGATACCGGACGTTCGCGCCGAGTGGCGTGCGGCGCTCAATGCGCGGATCCGTCAGCCGTCGTTCAACGTGCGAGTAAAAGCACGTGATCGATCGACGCTGCGACCGTTCGCCGCAATCGCTGCCGCCCTTGTCTTTGCTGGCGTGGGGATTGGCGCCGCGCTCGCCGTTCGAGCTCCCGGCCAGACGACTGAAAATGGCTTGTCGCGGACGCGCTTTGCGTTCGTTGCGCCGAGTGCGAGTCAGGTGTCAATCGTCGGCGATTTCAATCAATGGAACCCGGCCGCGTTTCCGCTCAGGCGGTCGGCCGACGGACGCACATGGGTCATCGAGGTCTCGCTCCGGTCCGGGCGGCACGTCTATGCCTTCGTCGTAGACGGGAAGGTCGCGCGCGATCCAACCGCCGCTGAAGGTGAGGACGACGGACTTGGTATGCCAAACTCGGTCGTCGTGGTCCAAGGCACATGAGACATCTCATCATCGGTCTCGCGCTCGTTGCCCGCGCCGCCTCGGCGCAAATGCAACCCGCGGAGTCATTCGCTGGCCGGCTCTCGCCGGACGCGCGCGTTGCCTTGCAGCGACTCGTCGATTCCGCCCGCGCCGCGGGCATTCCCGCAGCGCCGCTCCAGAACAAAATCGCCGAGGGAGCGCTCAAGGGCGCGGACGAGCGTCGGATCATCGCGGCCGTCCAAAGTCTGATCCAACGACTGGCGGATGCGCAGCGGATCCTCGGCCCGCGCAGCAGGGACACGGACGGCTACGGACTTCTCGGCGCCACGGCGAGTGCACTGCAGGCGGGCGTGGCGCCCGGCATCATACAAAGTCTCGTTGCATTGGACTCGACGCAGCGATCGGATCCGCGGCCGCTCGTGGGCGCGCTGGTCACGGTGGTCGATCTGATCGCGAAGCACATTCCGGCGTCCGCGGCGGGCATGTCGGTGGCCGATCTCCTGCGCCGCCGCGCGACCGAAGACGAGCTCGTCGCGTTTCGAGCCGATATCGCACGTGACATCACGGCCGGCGCGACGCCTGATATTGCTCTCGCGACACGAATGCGGGCGTACATGCAGGCCCTCGACGCGAACCGATCGATTGACCGCCGGCCGCCCGGCGGACGCGCTTCGCCGCCTGGAGCGCTGTGACGCGTGCGCGAACGCGCGGGTATCTATGCGCGTCCACAACACGTCACTTCTGCGGAGAGTAGGAAATGAATATCAGAGAAGTCATACGGAAGGCACAGTGCGCGACTTTCGGTCTCGGCGTTCTGGCCACGGGAAGCATCGCGGCCTGCGGCGACAGCTCGAGCGCGTCGCCGAGTGCACCGGCGCCAGCACCGGCCGCCGCGCGTGCACCGGTGGCATCGATCGCGCTCGTCCCGAATTCCCTCGTGTTATTTGCAGGTTCCACCGGGCAGCTTGTGGCCACGATGCTCGATGAGCATGGCAACGTCGTCGCGGCGACAGCGGCATGGCATTCATCGAACGACGCGATCGCGTCCGTCGATGATGCAGGATCGGTGGCCGGGAAGGCGGCCGGTTCGGCATTCGTATATGCGACAGTCGACGGACACACGGATTCGGCCGCAGTCGTCGTCCAATCCGGCAGTCGCTGACCGGTTGGAATAGTCATTCTCCGAAATGCCGTGAAACGAGCCCCCGCGGATCAGCGATCCGCGGGGGCGCTTCATGTGGAACCGAGGTTTGCGTCGTGGGCCGCGGTCACCGGGTCGATCGTCGCAACCCGAGCCGCTCGCTGGCGATGGCGTGTCTCAGCACGGCGCTCTCCGCAACCAGGCTTGCTGCGCGGAGCTTGCACTCGACAGCGCAGGAGCGTACGGCCGCGACGCTGGATCGAACCAACGCTGCCTGCGCGGTCAGAGCGCGAGCTTGTGCCAACAGTAGCGCTCGATGTGCAGCGCTCGACTGGTCGCTCGCGGGATTCAGGCGTCGGATCGGCGCATCGTCGGTCGCGTGTGGGAGCATCGTGCAATACAATCGGAATGCGATGATATCGGAATCGGGAATGACGGCTGGCGAGCTCAGGAGATTCCCTGGTC
>Ga0070679_100000969_pt1 | contig 24975 bp, 47 predicted proteins | sample KBSC63BmetaG_FD_65652 | JGI IMG/M metagenome (GOLD analysis project Ga0070679, IMG submission 65652) | Corn rhizosphere microbial communities from Kellogg Biological Station, Michigan, USA - KBS C6-3B metaG | ecosystem: Host-associated > Plants > Roots > Rhizosphere | place: USA: Michigan... | reverse complement strand
TGCACCGCGTCGATGACGAGGGTGCTCACCCCGTCAGTGTCGGGCTGCACGCCCTCCCACCCTGAGGGCAGGAGCACAGCTACCACCTTGTCAACATTGATCTCAAGGGACATGCGGGGAAGTGTAACACTCGCCCCTCAGTGAATGGTGTCCCGACCGGAACTCCGAACCGCGACAAGGTACGCCTCGATCTCTGCACGCTCGTTGTCCAGTTCATCGCGACGGCTACGCGCCCGGTCGAGCCGTTCCCGGTCCTTCTCCATCCGCTTCTCAATGGTCGAAATCCACAGATCCTGGACTTCAATACCTTTTTGGATAGTCGTCAACCGCTGCCCAGCGCTTTCGATCTTGTGACTAGGCTTCTTTTCCATCGACTTCCTCCAAGTCGATCAAGCCCCGGGCGGTGACAGCCGCGCCGGGGCGTCTCATACGCGCGCACGAGCGTACATGCTCGTAACGCGTCAGGAATCCCCCCTGTCACGTTGTCACCTTGTCACCTTCACTCTCCGTTCATGATCAAAGTGACAAGGTGACAACTCCCTAATGGATCTTGTCACTTTATATTTCCCTTCTTCACCTGCAATAATGACAAAGTGACAAGGTGACAGGGGGGATACGTGTGCGTTACGCGCGTACGAGCTACGCTCCGGATAGTGACAAACTCATCCATGATCAAATCCTTGTCACTTTGGAATGATTCCAATCAGTACAAGGTGTATTGACTCGGCTCCGGTCCGCTATCACGGTCGAGGGAGCGCCGACACGTCCCGCAGAAGTTCTCGGAGCTCCTCAGTTCCCGCCCACCGCACGCCCCCGGGCACTTCCGGACAGCTTCGGGCGCCCCGTACAGGCCATGACCGACCTTGCGGAGCGCACCCTCCCGGGCCAGCCGCGACATGATCTGCTTGAGGTTCGCCTCGCTGGCCTTCCCACCGAACCGTTTGATCACGTCACCGGTGGTCACCGCCCGGCCGGTCTCCGATTCAGCCTCGGTCACGAAGTCGATCACTTCGGTGGCCAGGTCGGAGCGCTTGCGCTCCTTCGGCGGGTTGAACAGCTCCTCGACACCCTTCGCGTAGGCGTCCGACGTCCACCGCAGCCGCCCCACTGACGTGGAGCCGCCGTCGGAGGTCTCCACGGAGTCCGAGGCGATCGTGTACGCCAGGTGCGGCAGGTCGGAACGACCGAGGTTGTTCTTCACCTGCGACACCACGCACGTGTATTCCTCGGCGTCCGGGTCCCGGGCGATCGCCACCACCGCGCGCGCCACCTCCGCCCAGGCGCGCGAGCCTGAGACCGCCGTCAGCACGTCGGTGTCCTTACCCTTGTTGAAGTGCACCAGGCCGGCCACGGCCATCTGAGCGCCCTCAGCGGCCGTGCGCAGCGGCTCCAGGGCCGAGCGCAACTCCTGTGCCTTGAACGTGTTGATCCGTTCGTCGACGATCGAGATCACCGGGTCGCACATCAGCACCGCCGCCTCCACGTCCAGGGCTGCCCGCCGCAGAAGATCCACATCGACGGGCAGACTCAACTTCCCGAACCGGCCCTCGAAGATCTGCACGTCCACCCGGAAGACAAGATCCATGTCGGCGCCGGCCGCGAGCATGCGCGGCGCGATCGTGTGCTCCCACGAGTCCTCCGTCGCCGCGTACAGCACAGCCTTCGGAGTGCCGTACCATTCGCCGGGAAGACCACCCTTGGTGACCTGTGCGGCTTTCCAGGCGAGGAAGGTGGACTTGCCGACCCCTTCGCGGCCGGGCAACAGCGTGATCTCCCCGATCGGCATCCGGCCGTCCCACAGCCAGCGCACCGCCTTGATCGTGAACTCGCTGGCCTTCGTGAGCCGGATCCGCCGGTGCTCAGCGTCCGGCGGATTGGCCTGCTCCTCCGCCTCGACCTGGCGGCGAGCCGCCCGCTTGGCCCGCTCATACTCGGCCTGCTGTTCGGTGAGTTTCACCCGGTCGGCCCGCGCCTTCGCGGCGCGCACCTCGGCCGGGTCCACCCCCGGGTCCGGCATGATCGGTGGCGCCTGCTCGACGTCGGCCCCAGCCGCATGACCGTTCGCCCACCTGGGGAAATCCACAAAATCCGGAGCCTCGACCGGCCACGGCGCCCCATCGAACGGGGTCAACGCGCACCGCCGGCCACACCGGCGAGGAGCACCTTGCGACGGGCCGACGCGACCGTCTTGGCGATCTCCGACTCGCCCAGGCCGATGCCGCGCCCAGCCGAGGCCAGGGCCTCGATGTCCGCGCCGTGGTCGGATTCGAGAGCTTTGCACACAGACCAGTGCAATGCGGCGTTACGGTTGCCTTCGCCCTGCTTTTCGAGCCAGGCGACGAGGCCGGCCACGCTCGTGTCGAGGGGCCTGCCCGGCTCGCGCGGTGGCCACAGGTGCGGCGGGGCGAGGAACTTGCGCACCGCCGGCCAGTCGCAGCCGCCCTCTTTGTTCAAGTTCGGGGTGGTCAGCCACCGGTATTCGGCGACGTAGCCGGGGACGTCGCCGTCGGGTTGCACGCGGACCGGCGTGGGCGGCATGACGACGTACCCGCCGGCCGAGCGGAAGTCGACCCCGGCGCCCCGGATCGAGCCGTTGCCCTGGTCGGTGCCGTCGAAGTACAGATGTTCGCCACCTGACGGTGTCCTCACCTGGGCCCAGCAGCCGGTCAGGTAGCCGGCCTGGCGCAGCCGTTCCCGCGAGAGCGCCCCCGGCGCGTCCTTCTTGACGTCGATGTCGAGCACGTCGGGCGCGACGCGCTCGGCGAGCTGGAGTTTCCGCCCCCGCGTGGTCGGCCGCCGCTCGTAGGTGACGCCGCACGCCATGCCGATGCCGGCGGCCGGCTGGCGGGTCCACCACAGTTCGATCGTGGCCGGATCGGTGGTCGCGTCGAGCACCCCGTGCCCGAACTTTCCGCAGTCGAGATAGCCGCCGCAGGCATGCCGTTCGGCCGAGTCCTTCGGGTGCGGATTGCGGTACAGCGGCACCTTCTCGCCGGGAGTTAACGGAAAGACGGGCCAGCCGAGTGTGGCATAGGCGAGCGCTGCGGAATGCAAGGGATTCATCTAGAATGACCTTCCGTTTTGGGAGGTATTTGTCTCAAGGTGAAAAAGGCGGGCGCCCCGGTGCAGGGGCGCCCGTTTTCGCTATTCGGGAATGCATCCCTCGGGGTCGTCGAGCGCGCTGGCCGGCGGGTCGACCTCGAACAGCGAGTCGATCGAGCAGTCGAGCACGTGTGCGAGTGCGCCGAGGACCGCCACCGACGGTTGTGTCTCGCCGCGCTCATAGCGGATGACGGTCGACCAGCCCCGCCCGACGCGCCGGCCGAGGGCCTCCAGGCTGAGCCCGGCGGCCCGGCGGGCGGCCCGCAGGCGGCGCGGCGAGAACTCGGGTGCCTCGGGCACGGAGGGTTTCACGATGGTGGGCACATCGGCTCCCAGGGGGTTGGGGGGTCCCCTCGCCGTGGGGGATCGAGGCGAGGGGAAGGCGACCGTACACCCGCCCCCGTCGATCCCGCAAGACGCTATATGGGCTGCCGTTTGGAACCTACGGGAATGGCCCCCGCCACTCCGCTGCAACGGGTGACGGGGGCCACTGGGTGGGCCACTGGGTGGGGCATTCGAGGCCTTGAGCCTACCTGCCCCGTGGTCGGCCGCGCGGCGCGGCGGCGGGGATCTGGGGGTTGGCGCGGCGGCGGATGCCGCGCACCTGGCCGGGGTCGCGCAGGCCGAGCATGCCGGCGATGACGCCGTCGGTGAAGCCGATGGCGTTGAGTTCGCGCACCTTGGCCTCGTGGTGGGCGATCGGGGCCCGGTGCACCTGAACCTCCCCCTGGCCTTCGATGCGGCGGGTGTAGGTGTGTCCGGTCACTGCGCGCACTGCGGATCGCCGGGAACCACGGTCACCGACGACGGCAGCGGCACGGCGTTCTGACCGCCGGCCTCGTAGATGCCGCGCGAGGTGACGTAGACGCCGTTGGTGCCGAAGCAGCCGAACGAGATGTTGCGGAAGCCCTCAGGCTCTTTGAGGATCTTCGTGTTGCGCAGCGGCGTGCAGTTGCCGGGCTGCGAGCAGTCGACGTCGGGGGCGTCGGACTTGGCCTCCCCGCCGAGACCGCAACTGACGAGCAGCAACAGGCCGGCGCAGCCGACCACGACGAGCGCGGCGAGCTGGGCGAAGCCGCGCCAGTGGCGGGGGGCCCGGGGGGTGCTGGGCTGGTTCATGACTGGGGGTCCTTCCGGGGCGGGTCGGGACGCCACGGCTGCACGATGGCGAGCCCGGCGACCACCATGGCGAGACTGCTGAACACGACGAGGTACCGGATGTAGATGTCGGGCTGGATGGGGGTGGCGAGCACCCACAACGGGATGAACGGAAACAGCCACTTGAACTTGATCACGGGGTGGGTCCTTCGGTCGGGTCGTCGGGCATGGGGAGGTTGTGCTTGCGGGCCAGCGCGCGCAACGCCTCCAGCTCTGCGCGCTCGTCGGCGCGAGTGCGCACCGTCGGATTGATGAGCTTGTACAGGCCGTAGAATGGCAGCACGAGCGGCCACATCGACCCGGCGAGTATGGCAATGACGAACGCCATCACCCGGTCTTCACCGTCGGGCACCTCGCGGCTGCGGATGTTGCTCTTATCGTCGGCGGCGAGCACGATGCGAAACGCGGGGCGCAGCATGGCGATCCAGCCGGCCAGGTACAGCCACAGCGGCCACAGCGCGACAAGGGTGCTCATCGGGGATCCCACCCCCGTCCCCACGGCACGCTCACGGAGGTCTTCACTTCGATGCGCAACCACAGCACCCGCGCGGTGAGGCGCTGCGACCGGTCGCCGTGGAACGTCTCGCCGAGCAACGTATTCATCCGAGATCCTTCCGGCAATGCTCGACAACGGGGTACGGACGTCGACCGGCGGCCACGTCGGCCGCGTGCTGGGCGATGAGTTCCCGTTGGCGAAACCGGGACCGTTCGCTGTCGTCGAGGTGGGCCCGCCACGCGATCGGATGGTCCGCCTCGGCGAGCTTTAGCCGACGCTCGATCTCAGCGTGCAGTTCGAGGCATGTAGCCGCCGCCTCGACGGTCTCGCGGGAGTCCGGACTGTAGGGCCCATTGCTGGTGCCCGGCTCGTTCTGGGTCGCGTAGTGCCGGCGGTTGGCCAGGGCGTAGGCGTCGATGAGTTCGAGGAAGTTCACGATGCCGCCTTGGGCGTGGCGCGACCCGGCCGGGGACGCGGGTCGATGCCGATGGCCCGGAGCCTGGCCACCGTGTTGGGCCAGGTCCGTTGCCGGGTGCCCATCTTGCTGGCGATCGTGGTCATGCCACCCGGGCCGTACACCTTGAGGTGACCGTTGTTGGTGGTCTCGATCCGGCCGCCCACCGCGCGGGTGGCTTGTTCGATTTCGCGTCGGGGGTTCCGCTTGCCGCTCACCGTGTGGTCCCCTCCTACTCGTCGTCGAGCGCGGCCAGGTCGGCACCACACTCAGGGCATTCGATGTCGTCGCGCTTCGCCCGGTCGTGGCCGCAGTCGTTCCACTCCGGCTCGTCGGGCTCCTCGTCGTTGCCCTCGGCGTGCGCCTCGTGCTCGGCGCGGTCGATCAGGTACCGCTCGTCGAGGTAGTCGCCCTCGTCGGCGAACCGCAGGGTCTCCTCGTCGTCGTCGTACACGTTGGCCATGGTTAGATTCCTTTCCGGCGCCACGACACCACATGCAGCATCCCGGACGCCACAACCAGGGCGATCGAGCCGACCACGACGGCGGCCGGTGTCGGGTGCGTGGTCACGAATGCGAAGCCCCGCACGATGTCACCGGGGACGCTGGCGAAGAACTCGACGAACAAACGCATGTCGTCAATAATGGGCGTGGACACGTCACGTGTCAAGTGAAACGCCGCACCGCCCGGGGGACGGTGCAGCGCCCACAGCTCACCGCGCGGTCTGCTCGCAGGTGACCTGACCTTCAAGGCCGGTGTTCTTGGCCGGCTTGACGAGCTGCGCGTCGCGCTCACCGACCCGGCGCAGCGCACAGTAGACGCGCCCCCACCGGGCCGTGGCCACCACGGACAGGATGACCAGGTCGCCGCGCTTCACCTGGATGGAGAACTTCGACGGGCTCTCGGTGCACACCACATCGCAATAGCTGACCTTGCCTCCACCGTCATCGATCCACAGCGGAGGCAGCACCGGGTGCCCGCCGGCCGTGAGGCTCACGGCGGCCGTCTTGCCCTGCTCCCACGAGACGGTGACATACATGTATGTCCCATCGGTAGTGGTGGGGTTGGGCTGCCGCACGCCGGCCGCGCCGGTGGCGATCGGCCGAGGGTCGTACGGATTGCCGATGATCGACACGATGCCGAGCGCCAGCACCCCGAGTACGGCCAGAAGGCCGGCCATCTTGATCTTTGCTGTTGCGGTCACGCGGTGAACTCCTGGCGACGCCTCGACCGCCACGCCACGAACGACAGCACCGCGCCGGCCACGATGAGGATTACGCCGATGCCGCCGATCAACGAGGTGTTCGAGCCGGTCAGCGCGAGGTTGTTCGCCGTCCGGGACGGGCTCGCGGTGACGTCCCCGCCGCCGGCCGGGCTGCCCGTGGTCGGCGCGGTGGTGCTCGGTGGCACGGTCGTCGGGGGCGTGGTCGTCTTCGACGCCGAGGCGCTGGCACTCGGCGACGCGCTATGGCTCGCCGAGGCCGACGGGGACGCCGACGCGCTGGCCGAGGTCGACGGGGGCGGGCAGGACAGCGGGTAGGCCTGCTGGCCGAGCGTCACCGACGTCACGAGGGCCTTGTTGCCGGTGTCGTTGGCGTAGCCGACCCCGAAGGAAAAGATCATCGTGCTGACCGTGTAGGCGCCGTTGCTGGTGGTCCTGCCGACGAGGTCACCGGGATGGTCGACCGGTTCGGCCTGACTACCCGGACCGCTGCCGATCTTGCTGGACCAGTACTTGCCGGCGGCCGTCTTGTTGATCGTGGAGTACGGCGTCGACGTCTCCATCTTGAACAGGGGCAGCACCCCCACCACGGGGCCGCTGACGGTGAACGCGCCGTCCTCGGCGACCTGGGCCAGCCCGACCGGTCCGACGGCGTGGTGGGCGATCGAGGGGCCGTCGAACAGCAGGCCGCCCGGCTTCTGTTCGGGTAGCAGGGCTTCCTCGTCTTCGTTGACGTACCAGCCGGTCAGGCAACTCGGGGTGAGCCAGTGAGGGCCGGCCACGGTCGAGGCGCCGCCGGGGTGGGCGCCGATGACGCCGATGAGCCAGGTGCCGGTGACGGCGCCGAGCACCACCCCGACCCTGATGAGCCACGTTTTCATGATCTCGCCTTTCCGCCGCACGGGTTGCGCGGTCGTGAGATGGGGAGGGCTCGAACCTCCATCGGGCCAGCGCCAGTGCTCACGCTCGCGCGTGTCTTTGTCGTAGCCTCCCGCTCGCGCGGAATTTGCCCGCTCTACCTGTTGAGCTACCATCCCGTGCCGCGCCAGTGGACCTCAGCCCACTGGCGCGTGTCAATTCACATGTCTCGCGCGCAGTCCTCATGCGCCCAGCCGGCATCGACGTGCACGATCCGGTCGCCCCGTTCGACCGGCGTACCGCAGTCGAGCATGCACCGGCCCTGGAAGCTGGCCGTGGTGATCGCCCAATCGGCCCGGGTGATGACCTCGTGCCGGGGGGCGGTGTTGCCGCCGCGCAGCTCCAGTTCGACGGCGAGCCGGTCGAGGCGGCGCCGCTCGGCGGCTGGCCGGCAGTGCGCGCAGCTCCTGCGGTACATCTCCATGACCTCGCACCAGTCGTCAGCCACCGGCCACCATCCAGCCCCCGGGGCCTTCGCCCTGGCCGGCTTCGCGACCCACCTCGACGCCCCGGGTGTACGCGGTGTCGGCCTGCTCGCGCGCGGCCTTCAGGTCGTCGAGGAGCCGTTCCATCGCCTCGATGGGGATGTGCACCTCGTCAAGGTCGCTGTAGCTGCTCTGGAACCTGGTTTCGTAGCCGAGGCCGTCCAGCACCCCCCGGAGGGTGTCGCGGCGCTGCAGGGCCTCCTCGCGGGCTTCCTGCCGGCGCTGGGTGGCATCGCGGTGGGCGGCGATGAGCTTGCGCCGCTCGGCGGCCGTCTCCTCATAGGGACCGAGAATCGATCCCAGCGTCACATTCGACGTCGGTGTATGCCGGGTACTCGCGGTCGTTGAACGTCCGGGCCGGCACCTCGCGGGTGATCCGAGCCTTGGTGCCCTTGGGGTCCGGTTGGTACTTGCCACGCACGTCCCAGCGGCTGTAGCGGTACATGCCTTCGAACACGTATCGGCAGTCGTCGGGGTTGTCGTAGAACTTCTCGACGGTGCTGCGGCAGCGCACCCAGTAGACGGCCATGCCGGGCTTGAGGTCTGCGCGCTTCATGGGGTGTGGTCCTCTCAGAAGTGGTTGATCTGGGTGTTGCCGTCGCCGATCTGGACGCCCGGAGGCATGCCGGCACGGTTGGCGCGGTCGCGTTCGGTGTCCCACGGGCTGTAGCCGTTGCGCACGCCGGACATCCACGCGTCCAGCTCCTGGAATTTCTGCGCCAGCGCGGCGGCGAGGCTGAGGGTGTCGTTGCCACGGTTGTCCTCGATCGCCTCGGTGGCCAGCTCGCGCAGTTCGCGCAAGGTCTCGACGGGATCCACGGAAAATCATCCTTTCGGGGGAGGTGCGGGGGCGCCCGCCCACTCGACGGGCGCCCGGTGCGTTCAGCGCTGGCGCGAGGCCTCGCGCACGGCCGCAAAGCGCGGCTTGTACCAGCATTTGGGGCCGATGCCCCGACCACGGCTGACCGCGTTGGTCAGTGGCGAGCCGCAGTCGCTGCACGTCTTGGTGAGCCGGCCGAACAGCACGGCCGCCGCGTCACCCTCGGCGATCAGGTGCTTGAGGGCGAAGTACTGCTCCCGCACGGTGAGCCGGCGCTCGGTGAACGAGCCGGGCGCGCCGAGAAGCTGCTTGATGTAGTGCTTGCCGGTCCGCTTGGCCTCGGTGACCTCGAAGAACGTCGCGTCGTTGCCGGCGGCGGTGACCTCGCGGCGCGGCAGCGCGTAGCGGCCAGCCGGCACCTGCAACGCCATGGCGTCGAGGATCGGGTACGCGGCCCGGCCGCCGTCGAGGATCTCCTGCGGCACCCACACCTGGCCGGGCTTCGGCGTCGCCGGGGTGGCCTGCTGGGCCGGGGTGGTGACGCTGGCCCGGTGCGCCGCGACCCGCTCGCGGACGGCGGTGGCACGGGGGTTCTCCTTCCGGCCACCGAACGCCGCGCGCAGCGCCTCGCCTTGCCGGCGGGAGATCTCCCGCAGGTTGGTGTCGATCACGGCGGTGTAGTCGCCGTTGCGGCGGGTGCCGGCGAAGTCGCCGCGCTGGAAGTCGGGGCGCTGGCGGAGCGAGTCGAGGATCGCGGACATTGATGGCCTCCGGGGTGTGTGTTCAACTGGAACACCCCGAACCTTACACAGGGAACACGTCACGTGTCAAGTCACCTGTCAACGCCGACGGAGGAGCCGGATGCCGATCAGGGCGAACGCCACTCCGAACAGCACCAACCACGGGAACCTGGGCGTGTCGGCGAGCACGACGGCGAGGGTGATGCAGCCGCCCCCGGCCGTGAGGAAGCTCCAAGCTGCGGCATCCCGGATCATGTGCCGTCCACCCCGCACAGGTCGCAGGTGAGTTGCGTTCCTGCGGAGTTCCACGTGTTGCGCTCGTGGACGCACCGTGCCCAGAGGTGCGGGCACCGGTCGCACGACTCGATCTCGATGGTGCCCAGATAGGACGTCACCGTCAGATAGTCGGCGCTGAACCCGCCGTCGCGGTCGACGTGCACGTCATGCTCGCGGAGGTAGCTCATCAGCGGGTCACCTTCGGATACTTCTCCCAGTGCAGGTGCAGCGGCCCCAGGTTGAAACCCACGGCTCGATCCTTTTCGATTGGCCACCACCACACCCCGAAATACCATTGTGTCCACATCAAGTGCAGCGCCCAGTGACCCCGCCGGCTTCGCAGCACCCGGCTCACAGCCCTTCCACCCCCGCCGCGTCGCCGTCGTAGTTGACCACCAGTTCACGCGGCCGGTCCTTCCACGCCTGCGTCTTCGGCTGGCATTCCGGCGAGCAGGCCGGCGCGGCGAGGTCGCGGTTACGCGGGCACGTCGACCAGTGCTTGGCCCGTTCGAGGAGGTCATTCCAGCCCGGCTCGCCCGGCCGGGGCAGCCCGACCAGCAGCGCGCCGAACAGCGGCGCCTGCTTGACCGTGTCGGCCGGCATATCGAGCACCCTGGTCGCCCGGTTGAGCACGAACCGGGCCGTGTGCAGGCGGTGGGTGTCGGTCATCTGGGCGACTCGCACCGGCGGTCCGGCCTGCGGGCGCCACCATTCGGTCTGGTGGAGGAGCGCGGCCAGCCCGAACGGCGCGCCAGTGGTCCGGGAGCCGCTGTAACCGTCCCCGACGTACTGGTACGCGAAGGCGAAGGCGTCAACCAGGTCGTCATGTGCGGAACTGGAGCTTTCGACGTCGACCGGCGGCTGTCCTGCCGGAACGAGGCTGTTCATGGGGTGTGGGGTTTCCTTTCAGGTGAGCAGTGCGGGTAAGGACGGTTGGACGTTCAGCGCGCGGCGCAGCGTGGCCCGGCGCCGCCGAGGTCGGACCTGTGCCGGATGTAACGATTCCCGCTCGACGAGGGGGAGTTTCCCCGTCTGCCAGGAGAACACCGTCGGCACGGCGTTCTCCCGCTCGACCCGGGCCAGCACGGCGACCGGTGCGAACTCGGCCAGGGTGGTCAGGTCCACCGTCAGTGGCGCGGGACCCTCCTCGGGCGCCTCGGCCGCCGGCCAGTAGCTGGGGTCGAACGGGGCGTCGTCGTGCAGTGGCATGCCGGCCACGAGGGCGTCGAACCGCGCGTTGACCTCGACGATGCGGTCATCCCAGTACGCGCGCTCAGCCAGCCGGGCGGCCCGGTCCTCGGGACTCTCCAGGACCAGCACCCGCACGGCGGTGCGCATCTCCGAGGCGGTGATCCGGTCGCGGCGCCGCTCGTGGGCGACCTGCGCGGCCTGCTCGCCGGACCGTTCCCGCCGGGCGCGCACCGCCGAGCGGCCGGCGCCGGCCACGGCGTACAAGGCCAGCAGGCTTGCCACTGTCAGTATTGCCGTCATGACTGTCCGCCCTTCTCCCGACTCCGTGTTCGACGGTAGCGGTCCCTGCGCGCCCTGTCCCGGGCGTGGACCGGGTTGTCCGGCGGGCGGTCCGGGTCGAACCGGCGACCGGTCTTCCAGTTGATCGGGTAGATGGCGCGCGGGTCGCCGCGATGACGAGCCCGGTTGAGCGCCTGGTCGAGGGCGGCCAGGTTGATGCCGATCCGCCGGGCGATCTCCACTTTGGTGACACCCTCGGCCGGGTTGCTGGCCAGCTCGTACCACTCGTCGAGCAGGCTGTCCGCGTCGAACGTGACGCGCGGCCAGTCGTCGAGCTGTCCGGCATTCCCGAGGATCCTGTGGCAGGTGGAGATCAGTCCCCGCCCGGCCTGCCAGCCCATCCGGCCGCAGTGGACGCACCGGATTCTCGCGCGTTCCCGCTTGACCTGCTTGACCACCGGTGTAGCTCGCCCCCTTCCGGGTGGGATGTCGGATGTCCCAGCGAAGCACGGAAGGGTTTCACGTGTCAAGTGACGTGTCGACACGTAGCTTGACACGTGAGCGGTTGTGCTGGTCAACTTGGCGGATGGCAACGAAGAGAAGCAGCGCTACGCCGGTTCGGCCCCCGGGCCGTCCGGCGAGCCCCGGGAGTCTGCGCCGGGGCGCGAAATATGAGCTGGCGCGCACCGCCCTGCGGTGCGAACCCATCGAGTGGATCGAGGAGGGTCGGCGGGAAGGGATGTCCTTCCGGATGTTGGCCGACGAGATCACCGCCCGCATGCACAAGGCGAAGATCCGCAACTTCGTCACGATCGAGACGGTGCGCGCCTGGTACCGGGCCGTCCACCCCACGGACGGCGCCCAGTGACCCTACCGGTCCATCACACCAACGAGGACGGCTCGCGGTTCTACACCCGCCTGGACCCGGTCACCGGCGAGGAACAACAGTACTGGTCGGTGACAACGGCGCTGTCGGCCAAGAACAAAGAGGGGTTGAAGCGCTGGACGGCCGCGTTGGCCGCGCAGCGGGCGATGGACAACATCCCCATGATGCTGGCCGCGCAGCGCCTCGACCCGTGCGGGCGAACCTGGCATCGTACGGAACCCCTGGGGTGCAAGCGGTGTCCGACGTGCGTACAGAAGTGGATCCAGGATTTCCACTACGGCGAGACGGCCCGCCGCGCCCTGGAGGGTTCGGCGGTGCACGACGCGATCGAGCACTGGATCAAGACCGGTGACTGGTTGAACGCGGTCACCTTGGCCAACATGCCGTGCGCCAAGGGCGGCACGTACGCCGAGCATCACGCGAAGATCGCCGAGATGTTGTCACCGTACCTGGAGCGCTGCGAGCAGTGGATCGCCGACTACGGCCTGCGCCGCGACCAGTTCTTCGCCTCCGAGATGACCGTCTACAACCACACGCACCGCTACGCCGGGACGTCGGACGGCGGTATCTGGCTGGAGCCGGTCAACGCCAAGTCGGCCCGGCTGGTCGCGCGCATCCGGGGCGACCTGAAGGATGACCGGACATTGGTGCTGTTCGACGCCAAGTCCCGCGAGGGCGAGGGCAAGGGCCTCTACGAGGACCACGCGCTGCAGCTCGCCGCGTACCGCAACGGCGAGACGTGCAAGCCGTCGAAGGAGTCGCTGCAGGAGTTCCCGATGCCGACCACGATGGGCGCGGTGGTCTTCCAGCCCCGCCCGGACGGCTACAACTTCGAGCCGGTCGTGACCGAGGCACCCGAGTTCCGGTCATTCTTGGCGTTCCTGGAGGGGTACCGCTGGCAGGTGGAGCGCGGCGCGGCGTCAATCCGGGTCGATTCGTTCCCGGTGCCGGACGGCTTCGCCTGGCCGCGCAAGCCCGCGCCGGAGCCGACGGCCGAGCCGGCGCCAGCGCCAAAGAAGGCCACGCCGCGCAAGCGGACGGCGGCAAAGAAGGCCGCACCGCCGCGCCCGCCGGCCGAGGCGGCGCCGCGCATCGCTGGCGCCACCCTGGACAGCCTCACGAATGCCGGGGCAGCCCGCCAGGTGCACCCCGACAGCCCGTACAAGGATGAGATCCCGTTCTAGGACTTGACACGTGGCGTGTGATAGTGTCGCAGGCCCCATCCCCGAAGGGAACCAACAATCCATGGTTATCCATCGCCTGCCCGTGAGAGCGGAGACCGGTGTGAGCTTCCGGGAATTCCAGGCCGAACTGACCGAGGTCGGGCGGATCCGCCTCGGCGTGTTCAACCCGGACAAGGGCAAGGCCGGCGCGCCGGACAAGCTCGACAGCTTCCGCTTCACCTCCCAGCAGGAGTTGCTGATCCACAAGGTGGCCGAGCGCTACGGCGGCGAGGCACGCGAATACCAGCCACAGGGCAGCCGCAACCGCACCGAGTGGGAAGTCATCACGCAGGCCAAGATGGTGCCGGTGTACATCGAGCCGCAGCGGATCGAGCCGTGGCTTGAGGCGTGGCAGCCGGGCCGGTGCATCCGCCGCTGCGACGGCATCACCGAGACGAAACAGGACGTGCCGTGCCCGTGCGCGGCCGGCCAGCTTGAAGAGAAGCACATGTGCAAGCCGGTGGCCCGGGTGCGGCTTCTGCTCGCCGAGGTGCCGGGCATCGGTACGTGGCGCCTGGAGTCGCACGGCACCAAGTTCGTCGAGGAGATCGCCGGGCTCGCGCCGTACGTCGCCGCGCTGCCCTACCGGGTGCCGGGCCTGCTGTATCTGGAGGCGCGGCGGGCGCAACCGTGGGTGAACGGTAAGCAGATCACGACCATCGTGTTCGTGCCGCACCTGTCGATCAGCGTGGCCACCCCGGAGCAGTTCGCCATCGGCGGGGACGTGCTCACACGGGCCCTGGAGGCCGGCACGTCGCAGGCCCTTGAGGCGGCCGAGCGGCCCGCCCTGGAGGCCGCGCCGGCCGGAGCGACCGGGTTCGCGGCGATCGTCGACTGGCACGGCATGATCGACGAGGCGGCTGACCTCGACACCCTCGACCGGGTCAAGGCCCGGCTCAAGTCGGCGGGCATCACCGACAACGACATCAGGCAGCACTGGCGCTTGCGGTGCGACACCTTGACCAAAGCCGCTCAGATCAACGTGCTGGAGGTGTCCGGCACGCCCTCGGCGGCCGACATCGATCCGGGCCTGCTGGCCATCGCCGAGGCGAAGGGTCGCAGTGTCGCCGAGATGCGCGCGACCATCCTGCGCGACATCGAGTCCCGCGACACCACGGGCGCCCTCGACGAGGTCAAGGCGAAGATGCAGGGCAAGGGCGTCAGGGACAAGCAGATCCGGGAGGCCTGGCGGGCGCGCTATGACGCGATCGTCGCGGCGGCCGAGGTCGGCGGTTCCGCCCCGGGTGCCACGTCGGTGACCGCCGGCAACGGCGAGCACCAGCGAGCCCTGCGCGACGTGCAGCGCCAGGCGGCCGAGGTGGTCGACGCGGTGCTCGTGGATGAGCCGCCCCCGCTCGACTTTCCGCCGCTGGACGACCAGCGCCCGATGACCCCCGCCGAACAGGAAGCGGAGTACGCGGTCGGCGACACCGTCACCGTCGGCGGTGTCGAGTTCACCAAGGTCGGTGAGGACCCGTTCGGCCTCGGCGGCTCCGACATCCCGCCGCCGGCCGCCTTCGACCTGGACACCGAGATCAACGCCGTGCACGTCGCGGCCGGGGCGCTGAGCTGGACCACCACCCAGACCAACGACGCGATCAAGCGCGAGGCGGGCATTGAGAAGATGTCGCAGCTCCAGCCCAACCACGCGGGTGCCCTGCACGCGCTCGCGATGCGGCTGCGCGCCACGGTGGTCAACGCGTGACCAGCCCGACGCCGACCACGGTGGCCGGCACCTCGACGTCCGCCCCGGTTCCCACGCCGCACCGGGGCGACGGCGACACGCCCGGATGGGTTTGGATCCTGGTCGCCCTGTTCGTGGCCACGGCGGTGTGGGCGGCTCTCAGCCTGTTGTTCGGCAAGGACACTGGCGGCAACGTGAAGGGGTACAACCAATGGAACTGACCACCCGCGAGTGCAAGAGCATCAAGTGCGACGCCCAGGTGACTGACCTTCTCGTGGTCGGCAAGACCGGCGGTCACACGACCGTGACGGTCGACCCGAAGCCGGCCATCTGGCAGGACGGAGGCCGAATCCGGCTGCTCGCCCACCAGCCGGGCACGGCCAAGCATCCGCTCGCCACGAGGCTCACGCACGCCGGACAGGCGGCCGGGATCCGGCGACTGTTCCGGCCGCACAGCGACACCTGCAAGGGCGGCCGGGGTCGCCCGTCGGCACGTAGCCGGGAGGCGAACGGTTGAGCCGATGGTGGGAAGGGCCGCTCGGTTCGTTCGACCTGGAGACCACCGGCAAGGACACCCGGGTCGATCGGACCGTGCAGTACTGTACGGCGCTCACCATGCCGGGCTGCGTGCCCCAGGTGATGTCCGGCTACGTCGATCCGGGGATGCCCATCCACCCCGACGCGACCGGGATCCACGGCATCACCGATGAGTTCGCGCAGCGGTACGGGGCGCCGCCGAGGCTGGCGGTCGAGATCTGCGCGTCGGAGCTGGCAAATCTGATCAAGGCCAAGATTCCGATCACCGGCCACAACCTGGCCTACGACTTCGCCCTGTTGCACTGGGAGTGTGTGCGCCTCGGGCTGCCGACGCTGCTGGAGCGTACCGGCGGACTCATCATGCCGGTGGTCGACCTGTACGTGCTCGACAAGTATGTGGATCCATGGCGACCGGGCAAGGGCGGGCGCAAGCTCGGCGCGGTCATCGAGGTCTACGGCGTGCGGATGGAGGGCAAGGCGCATGACGCGATCGCCGACTGTCTCGCCGCGACCGAGTGCATCCGGGTCATCGGCGGGCGATACCGCGAGATCGGCAACATGGGTCCGATGCAACTGCACGTCTGCCAGGTCGAGTGGCGCGCCGAGCAGTGCGCGGGCCTGCAGGACTACTTCCGGCGCAAGCGCAAGGATCCACCTCCCGACCCCAACGCCTACGTCGATCCATGTTGGCCGATATGTTTGGATCTCAACCACCCCACCACGTAAGGAGCCCGCCATGGGCACTAGTGCGAGCGCGATGCTCGTGTACGGCGTCGACATCGGTCATGACGACGACGGGTTCGGCACCCTCGGCCCGATGCGCAAGACCGACTACGGCGAGGAGTTGGCCGTCGACTGGTACGACGACGAGAACTACGACGAGACGTTCGCGCAACAGCTCATCTGGGAGCTTGCGCAGCGCTGCGAGGGTTCGGCCTGCGGTGACGACGACGCGGCGGAGGAGTTCGTCGCGGAGCATCTCGGCGTGCGCATCATCCAGCACGGCCACTATGAGCACGTGCGATGGTTGCTGGCACCGGTCGGTGAGCAGTTCGAACTGACCACCGGCGGCGACTGGGACATCCGGGTGGTCGAGATCGGCGAACTGGCGCCGGCCGGCATCTTCGAAGCCGATGCGAAGCTCACGCGTGCGCTCGGCGCGCTCGGGCTGACCACGTCGCGGCCCCCGGCGTGGCTGCTCGTCGCGGACTACGGGTGATCGCGTGAAGAGAGTCGTTACCTACCTGGCCGCCGACAAGCCGGCCGGCTTCACCGTCGAGGAGCTGCGCGAGGCCCTCTCCCGGGCCACCTCGATCGAGAATGTCTGGATGACGGGGGTCTCCAAGCGCAAGCTGTGGCGCATCGACGTCGAGGAACCCGCCGACCCCAACATCAAGATCGGACTGTCATGAAGCTCATCGCCTACACCATCGAGGGCGTCAGCGACGTGTGGGGCACCTGGGAGGGTGTCGAGGGCTGGATGCTCGACGGCCCGAAGCTCATCATGCGGGTGCGCGAGGCGGGGCGCCCCACGTTCAAAACGGTCCAGCTTCCCGACCACGTGATCGGCCTCGCCGACGACGAGCCGGCCCGCACCGTCGACACCCGCTCCACGGAGTACCGGCCGGCGCCCGGCAAGGATCGACGGCCGTCATTGGCCGAGCGGGAACGGCACCTGCACATCCCCGAAAAGCCCCCGCCGCGTAGCCGGTTCGGCGACTCGCCGCGCCGCCGCCAGTTCAAAGGAGACGGATCGTGACGACACCGGCCCGGGTGACGCTGTCCAAGCGCATGCCACCCGCGAAAGATGAGGTCAACAACGGGTTGCAGGCCCTCGCCGCGCCGATGGCCAAGGACAACGGCGTGCAGTACATCCTGTACGCCATTGTGCCCATCGAGGACGCCAAGTCGCGGTCCGACGGTACCCGGACCATCAAGGCCGAGGTGCTGTCGGTGGAGCCGCTCGTCACCGAAGCGCACCACGCGGCGGCCGGGCGGCTGTTGCGTGGTGCGCGGCTCGCTCGGCGCGGCCACGAGGAACAGGAACTGCCCATCCCCGACTGACACGCGGCTTGACACGCGCGTTGCACACCTGATGTGATCGAATACCCAACCCCCGAAGGGAAAAGACCTTGGCAGGAGAGGTTTACGCTACCGTCGTCGGCAATGTCGGCAAGGGTGGCGTCGAGATGCGGTTCACGCCGAACGGCGTGCCGGTGTGCCGTTTCTCGGTGGCGAGTACACCCCGAAAGCGCAACAGCGACGGCACCAACGAGGACCAGCCGACGACGTGGTACAGCGTGACCGGCTGGCGTTCGATCGCGGAGAACGCGGTCGAATCGCTCAGCGAGGGTGACCGCGTCATCGTGTACGGGCCGATCGCCAACCGGCAGTGGGAGACCACCGAGGGCGAGAAGCGCTACACCCTGGAGATCGAGGCGTACGCCCTCGGCCCGGACCTGCTGTGGAACGTGGCGAAGCCGCAGAAGGGCGTCCACGAGGGCGCCAGGGACCGCAAGCCGAAGCAGACGAAGGAAGACCCGTTCGAGGGCGCGTCGACCACGAAGGCGCAGCCGGCCACCGAGGCGTCGACCCACCCGGCGCAGTCATCCACCCCACCGTCCGACGACTGGTGATCCGCCCGTAGGGCATGATGGAAGCCGAGCCGGGGCCGTCTCTGGGGTGTACGGTCCCGGCTCATCCACACCCCTGACACACCCCGAAGGACCCCCCGTGAAGATCTTCTTCTGGGCCGCGTCGATGACCGACGGCACCTGGTGGTATCGCCTGCACCTTGTCGCCGAGGCGCTCAAGGCGCGCGGCCACGAGGTGATGGTGTCGACGCAGATCGGTGAGTGGGCCCGCGACGAGGCGCAGATCATCGTCGGCCAGCGGGTGTGCAACCCACGCACCTCGATCCTGTGGCAGGAACTGTGCAAGGCCGGCCACTGGCGCATGGTGTACGAAATCGACGACAACCTGTTGGCCATCGACCCCCGCACCAACGACCTCGCCGCCCACGGCGCCCGGCAGCGACAGGCGTTCGACCTCGCCGGGGCGATCGGCAACCATGCCGCCGCCGCCGGCCTCCCCCTGGCCCGCGCCGAGGTACGGCCCGGCCACGAGTTCCGTGACTTCCGGGACCCGCGCGTCCAGCAGGCCATGCGGGCCAACCTGACCCACGCCGACCTGGTCACGGTGACGGTGCCACCGCTCGCCGAGGCGCTCAAGCCGTACAACTCGAACGTGACCGTACTGCCCAACTCGGTGCCGGCCAGGCTGCTCGACGTGCCGCCGCAGCGCGCCCCGGTCGCCGGGCGGGTGATGCTCGGCTGGCAGGGTTCAGCTACCCACACCCGTGACTGGCAGGTGGCCGCGCCGGCCGTCCTCGACGTGCTGAACACCTACCCGACCACGCACATGCGGTTCCTGGGCACCTGGCATCCGGCCGGCATGCTGCCCAACCAGGTGTCGTTCATCGGCTGGACCACGAACCTCTGGGAGCACTACAAGCGGGTGTCGAAGTTCCACATCGGGCTGGCGCCGCTGGAACACACCACGTTCAACGAGGGGAAGTCGCCGCTGCGCGCCGTCGAGCTGATGGCGCTCGGGGTGCCGGCCGTCTACTCCGACGTGCCCGCCTATCGGGGCGTGGTCACGCATGGCGTGAACGGGTTCCTGGCCCGCTCCCCGGCCGACTGGCGCGCCTGCCTGCAGATGCTGGTCGAGGATGCCGGCCTGCGCGCCACGATGGGCGACGCGGCCCGTGAGACGGCCCGTGCGTGGACGATCGAGGAGCGCGTGACACTGTGGGAGCAGGCATATGAGGGGCTGCTATGACCAGTCCGCTCGATAGCTTCTGGGAGAACCCGAACACCTACAGCCAGTGGAACGACCCGGACGGCGAGATGGCCCGCCGCTACCACGAGGTGCATGGCGAATGGCCGAAAGGTTCCCGGCAGTACTGGGAGCAGGACCGCCGCGAGCGCGAGGAGCGACACGAGCCGTTCCGGTACTGGGCGCATCCGAACTTTGACCACCTCGGCGGCCAGGTGATCGCCCGGCTGCGCCAGGGAAAGATCGGGGCGCGTCTACGGGTCAGTCGCGAGGTGCTCGAATCGATGCGCGCGGACGTGCAGCCGGTGACCGACATGATCGCCGATGACGTGCTCTTCTACTTCGAGGCGCGGGTGTTGCGCGAAGACCTGCCACCGGAGCGCATCGAGGCGTCCACCGTGGTCGAGGCAGCGCCGACGTACCTGAAGCCGGCCACCTGGCGCGACCACTGGAAGCTCACGCACGCCCACCGCTGGCCGGTCCGCTGGTGGGTCCGCCGGTGGCCGGCGCGAATGGTCGAGGTGCCGCTGACCGTTCGGTGGTCGATCAAGCATGTGGTGTCGGGGGATCGGTTCCGGCTGTACCCGCACGCTGATATCCGGGTGCGGGACACGCTCGGTGCGGGCTACCTGAACGTACCCATCCGAAACACCATGACATTCAGCTATATCAATGACAGAGAGGTGTTTTGACATGGGCGGCCCGCAGGTGCTGGCCGGCTTCCTCATCCTCATGGCGGTGCTCGCACTGCCGGTGTGGATCCGGGGGCGGCGGCGGTGACCGGGTTTGTGATCATATCTCTGGCGGTGGTGGCGGTCATGGCGTGGCTGATCTGGAGGTTGACGAGGTGAGGAAGATTCCCCGGGGCGCGGTGATCGCCACCCACAACCGGCCGGCCGAGCTGCGCCGGTGCGTCGAGGCGATCGCGCCGCAGGTCGACCTCGTGGTGGTCGTCGACAACGCCAGCGACCCGCCGATCATGGCGGACATACTCGGCGGTCCGAGCGAACATCTGGCCATCGGCCGCGACGAGGAGCAGCCCCCGAACCTGTCCCGACTGTGGAACAGCGGCCTTGCGGGTGTTCGCCTGTGGCTGTGGGACCGGCCCGGCGTCGAGCAGTTCGAAGGCCACACCATCACCATGGACCGGTGGGACGTCGCGGTCCTCAACGACGACGCCGTACCGCCGCCCGGCTGGTTCGACGCAGTGGCCGGCGCCATGCGCAACCTGGGGTGCGACGCGGCCAGCTCCGACCCGTTCGACATGCTGCCCCCCGGCCACACGTTCATCTGGCGGGGCAATGCGCCGATGAGCGTGCATACCCGCCTCGCCGGGTGGGCGATGATGCTGCGCGGCGAATGGGACGGCGCCCACTTCGACGAGCGGCTGCGCTGGTGGTTCGGCGACGACGAACTGTCCCTGCGAGCCCGCGAGGCCGGCGGCCTCGTCCACGTGGGCGGCTTCCCCGTCCCCAACACCCTCGCCGACACGAGCACCACGGGGGTGCTCGCCGAGCAGGCCGGCCGCGACCGGGCCACCTTCGTCGAGATCACCGGGAGGCAGCCGTGGTGATGTTTGATATATCGATTATTGGCGATCGGGCTCGCGTCAACGGGGAGATGCCCATCGGGCTCGCCAACGCACTCGCCGACATCGTCAAAGAACGCTTGCGCCAGGATGCGAAATGGGGTGAGCAGAACCATCCCGACGGCACCGGACCTGAGCGGTCGTGGGGTCTTGACGACCCGGGCTCAGCGCGCGAGATCGCCGAGGTCTTCCGGGAGGAAACCGACCACAAGGCGCGGGAAGGCAAGCTGACCTGGCGCGATATCGCCCTGGAGGAGATCGCCGAGGCGTTCGCCGAGGATGACCCCGAACTCCTGCGCGCGGAGCTGAACCAGGTGTCAGCGGTGTTTGCGGCGTGGGCTGAGGCAATCACCCGGAGGGTGTCATGAGATTCCCGCCAGGCCATTGGACGTCGACCACGTTCGGCGACACCGGCAAACATCACTTCCTGCGGGAACTGCACAAGCGGTTGCGCCCCAAGGGATACCTCGAAATCGGTGTCCAATATGGACACTCGCTGAAGCTCGCCGAGGTCGACACCCTCGCCGTGGTCGGCGTCGACCCCGACCCGCAGGTGGGTGCTCCGCTCGCCGACATGGTGCTGCGGATGACCTCCGACCAGTACTTCTCGACGTTCACCGCGATGCCGTGGGTCGACCTCGCGTACATCGACGGCATGCACCTGGTCGAGAACGTGCTGCGCGACTTCATCGGCGTCGAGGAGCGCGCCAATCCGGGCGCGGTCGTCGTGATCGACGACGTGCTGCCTTACGCCGTGGAGATCGCCGGACGGGAGCCGCTGCCCGGGGACTGGACCGGTGACGTGTGGAAGATCTGGCCGATCCTGCGCAAGTGGCGCCCCGACCTGCACATCACCATGGTCGACGTCGCACCGACCGGGGCGATGGTGATACAGGGCCTGGATCCGGTCAACGGGCCGGCGTGGCTGCGTACCTTCTACGACCAGATCACCGAGATCTGGGCGAAGGAAGCCGATACGGGAGAGTTCGTCGCCGGGGTGATCGTGCCCCGGGTCAGCGCGCTCGACCCGATCGAGGCGCTGAAGGAAATCGAAGTATATCAACTGAAGGGGAACTGATGCGCATCGTCATTACCGGCGGCGCCGGCTTTATCGGCCAGGCCGCCGAGCGGGCTGCCGTCGAGGCCGGACATCACGTGCTGCACCTCGATCGTCCCCCGTACAACATCGTCTGGCCCAACGACGTGGAAGAGGGCATCCCGGCCGGCACCGGGGCGGTCATCCACCTGGCCGGTGTGCTCGGCACCTCGGAGCTGTTCGACGACCCGCACGGTGCGATCGACGTCAACGTCCACGGCGCGCTGAACATCCTGGAGCGGTGCGCCGACATCGGCGCCGGCTACGTCGGCATCACCATGCCGCCGGTTTTCCCTTCGGTCTATACCGCCACCAAGATCTGCGCTGACCGGTTCGCCTCGGCGTGGCACCGGGCGCGCGGCCTGCCGGTGTCGCGGGTGTGCGCCTTCAACGCGTACGGGCCGGGCCAGAAGCACGGCCCGAACCACCCGCAGAAGATCGTGCCGACGTTCGCCACCGAGGCCTGGCACAACCGGCCCATCCCGATCTGGGGTGACGGCTCGCAGACCGTCGACCTGGTGCACGCCGACGACATCGGCCGGATGCTGGTCGCGGCGCTGCGCTACGGCGATGACGAGGTGTTCGACGCGGGCACCGGCCGCGCGGTGACGGTGCGCGAGGTCGCGGAGTTCACCCTCTCGATCACCGGCTCGTCCGCCGGCATCCGGTACCTGCCGATGCGGGTGGGCGAGGAGCCCACCAAGATCGTTGCGGAGGGGGCCGGTTGGGACCTGCTCGGCTGGCAGCCGGTGTTCTCCTGGAACCGGCTCGCCGAGACCATCGAGTCGTACAAGCCGGTGGCTTCGTGACCGACCTCGACCGGGTGGCCCTCTACAGCGCCCTCTACGGCGGGTACGAATACGCAAAGCCCCTCCCCGCCGACCTCGGGTGTCGGGCCATCCTGTACACCGATGAGCCCGGCGTCGAGGCCCCCGGTTGGGAGGTGCGGGTGGTCACCGACCACATCTCGCCCGACGCGGGCGCCGACCGCTCCACCGCGTGGCCGGACCGCAAGGCCACCTGGAGCATGCTCGCCCACAAGTTCTGGAAGTGTCATCCCGCCGAGGCGGTGCCGGACGCCGACGTCACGTTGTGGGTCGACGCGTCGCTGCTCATCACCGTGGACAGCTACGCGAAACGGTGCCTCGACGCCCTCGGCGGCGACGACTGGTGTGCGGTCACCCACCCGTACCGGGATTGCATCTACACGGAAGCAGCGTTCTCCGCGACCCTGGCCCGCTACGACTGGCGGTCCCTGGCCGCCCAGACGAAGGCCTACCAGGGCATGGGCCACCCGCGCGGATGGGGGCTGTTCGCGACCGGGGCGAATGTGCGCCGGCACACACCGGCCACGGTCGAAATGGGCGAACACTGGTGGTGGGAGTGTGTGTCCCGCTCGCATCAGGATCAGCTTTCCCTGCCGGTGCTGTTCCGGTTGCAGGATGTCCGGCCTCAGGTGTCGCGGGAACACTTCCCCTTCCGGTGGAACGTCAACATGCCCTGGGATGTCTGGTGGGGCGTCTACGAGCACGGGAGGCCGTAGTGGGCCTGAAGGATGGCAAGGTATTGCTTCGTCTGCTGGCGGCCGGCACGGTCGCCCTGCTGATCACACTCTGGTTCGTCGGGAAGCGCTGAGGTGGCCGGCCGTGAATACTCACTGTGTCCATTGTGGACTCGAAAACACACCAACTCGGATGATCGGCGATATCCGAGTGTACGAACGGCATCGGCGCGCCGATTGGGTTCCGGACGGCACTCGAAGCAATGAACTCTGTTACGCCGAGCGTGAGCCGGTCGGCAAGCCCTGCAACCACGGTCCATCGTTTCCAAACTGCATTGGGCAAGGAGAATGACCATGAAGGAGCATGCCGAGCGGATCGCGCAGGCCTTCCACGAGACGTACGAACGCCTCGCCCCCAACCACGGGTACACCACCCGTGAGGCCAGCGCGAAGCCGTGGTCGGAGGTGCCGGCCAACAACCGGGCGCTGATGGCGGCCGTGGTCGGCGAACTGCTCGACCGTGGCGTCATCGAGATTTCGCACCGGTCCGCCGGTCCGGTGCCGAACCCGGATGAGCTGCGCGCCGGCTCGCGGTGGCGGCCGACCGACCCGCAGATCCGGCCCGTTCCGTGACTGCCGAGGTGCGCTCGGCGGATGTCCACGAACTGTACGGCGGTGGAGACGGAGGACCGCCGGTGTTCGACACCTGTGTTGTTGTGCCAACACATCCGGCGCGCGGCGCGGCCAAAGACCCGACGTCGCTGCTTGGGCGGGCACTCGCTAGCGTGTATGCGCAAACCTTGCTGCCGTTCGGAATCGCCATCGCTCTGGACACCGACCGGTCGGGCGCGGCGAAGACCCGTCAGGCCGCGCTCGACGAGGCACTCAAGATGGGTACCGAATTTGTGTCCTTTTTGGACAGTGACGACACGTGGTACACCGGCAAAGAGGAGGACGGCGTCCACTTCGGACATCTGGCCACTCACCGCCGGCTGTTGTGCGGCGAGTCTGGCACGGAAGACCTTGGCGACGTCGCCTATTCGTGGTTCGACGGGAACGGCATCGCTCAGGAATGGGAGGCGACCCACCGGGGCAAGGTGTGGGACCCCCGGCCGAACATGGGTCACCACATCACGATGACCATCACGGTGCGCTCGTCGTTCGCCCGGCAGGCAAGCTTCCTCGGCCCGGACCTGCACGAGGACTGGACCGGGGAGGACTGGCGGTTCATCCTCGCGCTCAACGAGCTGGGCGCCCGGTTCGTCGGCACCGGCGACATCACGTGGACATACCAGGTCGACCATGGCGGGAACACGTCCGGCTCCCCCTTGCGGGGGGATGCCGCGCTTCCGGCGTAGGCTTCAAATCCTCAACCCCAGAAAGGCAGTGCAGTGAAGGCGATCGTCATCACCAGGGACCGGCTCAGCTACACGCAGCGATGCGTGTCCGTCCTGGCGGGTACCCCCGGCATCACCGACATTC
>Ga0070679_100000968_pt1 | contig 24975 bp, 27 predicted proteins | sample KBSC63BmetaG_FD_65652 | JGI IMG/M metagenome (GOLD analysis project Ga0070679, IMG submission 65652) | Corn rhizosphere microbial communities from Kellogg Biological Station, Michigan, USA - KBS C6-3B metaG | ecosystem: Host-associated > Plants > Roots > Rhizosphere | place: USA: Michigan... | reverse complement strand
CACAGGCGGGCCTCGTTTGCGTGCGCTTGAGCAGGAGCATAATCTGGAAGTAGCAAAAACAAGCGACCAGACCCGCAATTGCCGTTCCCGATGCGTTCCCAGGGAAGACCCGATGCGTGGTAAAAATCAGGGAAACTCCAGCGAGCCGGGAGGTGGCATTGAAACAGCAGGTAAAAGATCTAATTCAGAAACTGGGCGAGGCGATCCACGAATCGGTTTCCGACTCTGACCAAATTTCGGCAGTCGTTCGCGAGATTCGAGAACAGGGCTTCGATGTAGTGTTGATGCTCGAAGCCACCATCGGCCTGAGCGAGGTCGACGATGAGCCGGAGACCGCCGAGGTTGCGGAAGGGGACGCAGCCGAGGATGGGCCTTTTACGCGGAACGATCTCACCTTCCTGAAATCCCTTCGAATTACAACTGAAGAACATACCAGCGCCGGCGATGCCGAGAACCCCGGAACCTAAGGGACTTTACCGCAACCGCAATTCGCAACAATGCTGTGCTAGACTCGCGTTCGTTCCACGGACGCGAGTTTTTGCATCTCTAACAATTGCAGAAGAAGGTCGAGGTGAACCTGACCATGAGAGATACGCTGGGTGTTTTGCTCGCCGGTGGCGCTGGCGAGCGACTGTTTCCCCTTACACGCGATCGCGCCAAGCCGGCCGTCCCCTTTGCGGGACAGTACCGGATCATCGACATCACGCTGTCCAACTGCATCAACTCCGACCTGCGCCATGTCTACATCCTGACGCAGTACAAAGCACTCTCGCTGAACCGGCACATCCGCGAAGGCTGGGGATCGGTGGTAGCCAGCGAACTCGGCGAGTTTATCGAGATCCTCCCGCCGATGCAGCGTGTGTCCAAGAGCTGGTATCAGGGCACGGCGGACGCGGTGTTTCAGAACATTTACTCGATTGGCTCGGAAGAACCGAAGCATGTGCTGATTCTGTCGGGCGACCACATCTACAAGATGAACTACGCCCTGATGAAGCAGCAGCATTGCGAGTCGGGTGCGGATGTCACGATTGCCACGCTGCCGGTGACACCCCAGGAAGTCTCCCAGTTCGGGGTGGTCGAAGTGGCGAAGAACGGCGAGGTGACGGGTTTCATCGAGAAGCCCAAGGAAACCAAAATCCGGTCGCCTTTCGACCCCGACATGGTCGACGTGTCGATGGGTATCTACCTGTTCAACACCGACATCCTGATCCCGGAGTTGATGCGCGACGCCGAAGACCCGAACTCCAAACACGATTTCGGGCATGACATTCTGCCGAAGATCCTGGGTCGCGTGAAGATGCGGGCCTACAACTTCGTCGACGAGAACAAGCAGCGCGCGCTGTATTGGCGCGATGTCGGCACGCTGGAGGCCTACTACGAGGCCAACATGGACATCGCGGCTGTCGCACCGACCTTCAACCTCTACGACAAAGCCTGGCCGATGCGCACGCGGGCGTACCAGTATCCTCCGGCGAAGTTCGTTTTCGGAGAGCCAGGACGCACCGGTATGGCGATCAACTCGATCGTCAGTGCCGGTTCGATTGTGTCTGGTTCGGTGATTCGGAACTCGGTGCTGTCGCACGACGTGCGCGTCAACAGCTACGCGGACGTGGATTCGAGCGTCATCTTCTCGCATGTCAACATCGGTCGTCACTGCCGCATTCGCCACGCGATTATCGACCGTGACTGCCATATTCCCGATGGCACCGTGATCGGCTACGATCCGGCTGAGGACAAGAAGAATTACTTCGTCTCAGCCAGCGGATTGACCGTCGTGACTCGCGATTATTCCGTTTACGAGAACCCGGTTTCGCCAGACTTCCTGAACGGGAACGAAGGATGGTAAAGGCAGTGATTAGAGCGTAGACAAAAGCAAAGGCCCGCCACAATCATGGCGGGCCTTCGTTTTTGTCTTCTCTACGCTCTACCCTCTAATCACTGCCTTTTGTGGAAGCGGTAAATCACACCGGCGGAAATGGCGAAGAACTCGCGCGTTTCGGTGCCGAAATGTTCGAAGGTCAGGTCCGGCGAAATGCGGATGGCGATATTGGGTTTGTAGTTGAAGTCGATGCTGCCGCCGACGGCTCCCCAGGGCGTTGAGCCGTTGGGGTAGAGGCCGAGGCCGGTTGCGGAGATGGGGCTGCCGCCGGGAAAGTTCTGTATGGCGTGGTCGAATGTGCCGCGGCTGACACCGGCAAGCGCGTGGTAGTCGATGGCCGCATAGCGGTTTTTAGGTCCGCGCCACTGCACACCACCCGAGTAGATGTTCTGCATCACCAGGACGCGGCTGTAATACGGGTTGGGAAACAGGGGTGTTGTGCCGCCTCCCCAGCGATAATCCGCGGCAAGACCGAGGTGGTCGGTGAGCCAGTAGGTGAACATGCCTTCGGCGCCACCCATGTTGTAACGCTTGGGCAGGTTCTGCCCCGCCTGGCCGTTCATCAGGTTCAGTCCGCCGTAGATTTCAAACTTGTTGTCATACGTGGGAACGCGGCTAGGCTCGATCCTCGCGTTGGCGCTGACGTGGGGAACGGTCTGTGCGGGCGTTGTATCCGGCGTGGGCTGTGGCGGCGTGGCCTGCGCGAACGCGGGAGCGGCGGCGAGTGCCGCGAGCAGGGCAAATGCTGCCAGGGAAAGTGTCTTTGCTGTGATCTTGCGTGTTGCCGTTGCGGTCGTGTGAAGCATCTTCCTCACTGCTGGCGCGGGAGCGCGTATCTCTCACTCGCAGCCTTCGCCGGAGCGTTCTTCCAAGGATATAACGTATAGACGCAGCCTGGAGCAGTTGGTGCCTATCTATAAACCAGTTGCGAACCAATTGCAGGCCGATTCCGGGGGCAATTCCGGGTGTCGTGCGACAATTGAAGGTGGTCAGTCGCGCGATGGCGCGATGGCAGGGAGAGGGATTCGTATGGGAGAGTTATTTACACCAACACATATGATTGTGCTGGCTGTTGTGGCAATCGTACTGTTTGGCGGCCGCAAACTGCCAGAACTGGGTAAAGGCCTCGGCGAGGGCCTGAAGGGCTTCAAGGAAGGTCTTAAGGGGATCAGCGACGAGCCGAACGCCAATACCAAGCCGGGTGAAACCGCCCACATCGTTACACCAAAACCTGACGAAACGCCCAAAGTCTAATTACCGCGTGCGTTAGATTTAAATGCCTGTCCGCGTTGCGATGGAGGGTGTGCACGAATGAAAATCAAATCTTCGTTCCTCGTAAAGCCGCACAGTAAAGTGCGGCTTTCGCGTCTCTCGACCTCGGAACATCCCGGTTTCGACGACAAGAATGCCACCGAACCTGTAGTGACCGAACACGCCAAGCGCCTGTCCGACCTGCAGGAAGTACTTTATGCAGGGCAGCAAAAAGCTGTACTGATCGTGCTGCAGGGCATGGACACCGCTGGCAAGGACGGCACGATCCGGCACATTTTTTCGGGCGTCAACCCCCAGGGATGCCAGGTAGCATCGTTCAAGGTGCCGACTGCGCTGGAGGCGCGGCACGACTTCCTGTGGCGGTGCCATGAGCAGGTCCCTCCGCGTGGGATGATCGGCATCTTTAACCGCTCGCATTATGAGGACGTGCTGTGGCCGCGCGTTCACGGGACGATGGATGCCAAAGAAATGCGGCGTCACCTGGAGGACATCAACGAGTGGGAGGCGATGCTTTCCGACAACGGCGTCGTGATCCTGAAGTTCTTCCTGCACATCTCGCGCGAGGAGCAGACGGCCCGTCTGCAAAGCCGGATCGACACACCCGACAAGCACTGGAAACTTTCGCCTGCGGATTTTGCGGAGCGCAAGTTCTGGCCGCAATATATGAACTGTTATGAAGAGCTACTCTCAGCGACCAGCCACAAACATGCTCCATGGTTCGTGATTCCGGCAGACAATAAGTGGTTTCGCAATGTGGCCATCTCGAGCATCCTGGTCGATGCGATGGAGGGGTTGAAGCTGAAGTATCCGCCACCAGCGTTTGATCCGTCCGGCATCAAGCTGGAGGACGAGAGTCTGAAATCGGTCGAGAAGAAGGCGAAGAAGCGCAGGAACAAGAAAGCGATCGACCTCGACGCGCAAACAGTAACCTACGGCAAAAGATAGCTTCGCCTCAGGCCCTCGATATCCCTGAGACGATGCCGGCCTTTACCGAGACGCCTTTTCAAATGAGGCGTTCGCTTCCAATGGCGGATTGGGTCCAAGACCCTTTACAAACACGATCCTGGCTACCGCGCCGTAGGACTTCAGGTTGTCCGCCTGGATCGTGACATATATCCCGGCTGTGTCCTGATGTTGAGGGATGGGAATCTCCACGGTGATGACCCGCTCGTCCGAAGAGTGATCGGGAGGAGTGACGTGTTTCACATCTCCGTACAACTGCTTATCCGTCAGCGAAACCAGATCTTCGGTCACTGGGTTGAGATGCACATCGCTCTCGACCGTGACATGAGCGTTTGGAACATCGAGCCCATTAAGGTTCTTCAGAATGACATCGATCTTTACCGATTTATCCCCGTCATTGACGCGGACATACTCGGTGGGGGTCTGGGCCATGACAAATACTTTTTCTCTAAAAGCGGCGAGCCGGCCTAGATAAGGGGCGTGTCTTGCCCTTACGCGCTCTACGGTTGGTTGCCGGCCAGGTATTACCTCAATCTGCTTTCGATCGGACACCAAGACATCTATGATCGGCACTTGCTTATAACTAAGAATGGCATAGGAATCCTTAAGTCCTACCGCTGCTCCAATAAACAAGAGTGCGGCAACCGCCTCCGCTGTCCAACGCAGTTTCTTTCTTTTTTCCGGTTTACGCCGCCTGCGCCGGCGCCTCTCGCCATGAGTCTTTGCGTACTGATGCGAGACAAGGTCCGTATGTTCATGGGGAATTCTGTCGGAATATCTTCGCGAGTACGACGAACTAACGTGTGGCTGCTCAAAAATACGGTGATTCCACAGCCAGCTCAGGGACCGCATGAAGGCATAAAAAATAAAAATAACCGCAGCACAAAAGAATAGCTTGTAGTTTTTTGAATGGAACGCGCCTATCCAAAATCCTATACCGACCCCATATAGAAGAAGGACCGTGTAACCCGAGCGATAGAATTTATTGAACATCCTTAGGCTTCTCCGCAGACTGTTCTAGGGATGATGATAAATCCGCCCGATGCGGATATACCTTTCATTACAAATAACATTCGTTTCGTAATATTACCGTCCTACTAAATCCTGCGATATGACACTTTCGTATCAGCACAATGAGTAAAAATTGACGTGTCTTGAACATGGATTGCTGCGGAAGGTGCAGTGCGCGGAGAGTCCGCGAGCATGCTTCATGCACGACATTACCCAACTCACAGCAACCGGAACGTTGCTCTAAACGGTAATCATCACGACGGCGCAGGCGGCAATCGACATGCCCAGCCATTGGCGGCGGGATAGGCGTTCGTGCAATAGCCAGCCCGCGAGGACAATGGTCGACGCAGGATAGAGAGACGCCAAAACTGCCGCAACGTCCAGGCGTCCGGCGCGGGTGGCCGCGACAAAGAGGAGGTTTCCCGTCGTATCGAGTGCGCCCGCGGAGAGCGTCCAGATAACGGCTTTCGTCGTGATCCTGCCATCGCCGGTAGCGCCGCGGGCGGCGAGAAACAGGAAGGTGAGACCACAGGTAATGAGACTGCCGATGCGGGCCAGCGTCATCGGCATAAAGACGCCGAGCGGATTGGCCATGCGCAGCGAGACAAAGTAAACGCCGAAGCCGATACCCGCGATGGTCGCCAGCACCATGGTTGAGCGAACCGCGTGTTGCTGCGATGGACCGGCGGCGATCATCCAGATGGCCATGGCGGCGACCAGGAAGCCGGCGATGCGGCGCATAGTGGGAGCACCTTCGACGGCCATTGAAACGAAGGCAGGAATGGCGGCAGCGAGCAGGCCACTCACCGCAGCGGAAGCTCCCATCGCTCCGCGGGACAGCGCCATGTAGAAGCACGTGAGCGAGATGCCTCCGGAGAAACCGGCGAGCAGGCCCCAGCCAAGCAAGGCGCCATGCGGCATGGGATCGTGGCGCAGCAGGACGATGGTCAGCAGGACACTGAAGCTCGAAATGTGGGAGAGCATGACGACACGGAGGGCTGAACCGGTTTTGCCGCCCGCCGCACCTACGCCCATGCCGCCGGAGAAGTCCGCTCCGCCCCAGAACAGGGCAGAGGCCAGCGCAAGCAGCGCGTTGAGGTGAATCATCTAAACCAGCTTACGGTATTGCGGTCGGAGTAACCGGAGCAGGCGGCTCGGGAACGTTGGGACGGGGCCAATACCCGTCCTTCGCGATGATGGTGAGATCGGGGCGTGCGACGCGGACATCGACCTTGCGATACTTGCCGTCGAGCATGGGCTCATGGCTGTAGTAGCCGATGGTGTACTGGTTCCGGGCCTCGGCGGTGATTTTGGCAAAGCTGGCCTCGATGCCCTTCTGGCGGAACTCGGCGTCGAGCTGGCCGCCGGTCGCGCCGATGTAGCGAGGCAGAGCGTTATCGCGCATCATCAACGGGATGTGTATACGGTCGAGGAACCCCAGGCCGTAGATCGAGGAGTCGCCGACGAGGGTGCCCCAGACTGAGACGTTGTTACCCTGGCAATATTTGATGACGTCCTTCTCCCTGGCTGTGCTGCCGTTTTCTTTGCCGTCGGAGATGATGTAGACGATGCGGCGGCGGCCCTTGCCCGCGCGGGCGGTTTCGCGGGCGGCGGCGAGGATGGCGTCGTTGAGGGTATGGAATTCCTTGGGCGCGGTCTCAAAGTTGGACTGGTTATTAGGATGACCGCTGGTGTTGCTGTCGATCTGAGTACCGTTCTTGTTGATGCTATTGGAAAGAGGACCGCCAAGCGGCATGACCGGGTCGCGACCATGGCCTTTGGAACGCTCCAGGATGACACCGAGGCGCGGTCCCTGCGCGGCGGTAAAGGCGGTCTGCTGGCGGACCCCGTTGTTGTAGGTGAAGACAGCTACCTCATCGTAAGGAGCGAATGCGCCCTGCAGGGCAGCGAGGGAGGCGTTGATCTTTTCCATGGTGTCGTAGGTCACGCTCTGGTCGATGACCAGGGCAACGGAGAGCGGGAAAGGATCGGTGGTGAAGACAGCCATGTGCTGAAGCACATTGTTCTCGTAAATTTTCACTTCCCGGGCGGGGATGCCCGGAACGAGTTGTCCCTTGCGGTCCTTGACGATGAAGGGAACTTCGACAAGGTTGACATTGATGGCGCCCAGCGTAAAAAGATGCGCAGTTGGGTCCGGAGGTGGACCCTGATCCTCATCGGGTTGCTGGGCGACGGTGGGAACAGGGGCAGGAGCGGCCTGCTGGGTGGGAGCAGGCGTGGCAATGGCAGCCCCGACCGGAGTGATGGTTTTGAGATCCGGAAGGGTCTGGGGACGCGGCGCGTCGGGGATGTCCTGTTTTTGCTGCGCAGGAGCCTGCGGCTGGGCGGTCAACGCCGCCGGTGATGCTGCCAGTAGCAGCGCTGCTGTCCAAATCATCTTGTTGCCGTACACCATCCGCACTCCCTCTTCCCTGGCTGCGGCCCGAACCTGCCGGAGCGCGCAAACCGCACCTCACGAGACTATCAGCGTGGGGGCCATTATTGTCAGACGCATGTGGCCCCCTCAACGTTGCGCTGATTGTATGAAGAGACGCCACGAGTTTGGGTGAGTGTCGTCTGAATTGGCAATTTCGTCGTCTAATGAGGCATGCGAACCGTGCGCCCCAACCTCGTCTCGACCCTGACTTTGGCCTTCACTTTGGTACTGCCACTGCCGTGGTGCGGCGTCTTGCGCGCCCAGTGCGCTCCTGAGCCCGGCGGACCGCCGCCCAAAAGCAACGCCCCGGAGCAGGCTCCGCAAATACACGACACACAGACGCTGAAGGTGAACGTCAACCTGGTAAATGTGTATTTTTCGGTACGCGACAAGTCGGGCTTCCTGACCGGTCTGAAAAAAGACGAATGCACGATCTACGAGGACAAGGACCCTCAAACGCTGAAGCAGTTTACGCAGGAAAAGAACTTGCCCTTGACCATCGGCATCCTGCTGGACACCAGCGGCAGCCAGCAGAATGTGCTTCCGCTGGAACAGGACTCCGGCGCGCGGTTTTTGAAGGAAGTGCTGACGCCCAAGGATGAGGCATTCCTGATTTCGTTCGATGTGAACGTCGACCTGCTGGCCGATTTCACCAACAACGCGGGCGAGTTGAAGCGGGCGATCAACAAAGCCACGATCAATGCAGGAAGTTCAAGCGCTGGAATTCCCGGCATCGGCGGTGGGCCGGTGCCGATCAGCAATCCCCGCGGAACGCTGCTGTTCGATGCTGTGGCGCTGGCGTCGAATGAAAAGCTGCGTCGGGAGTCGGGACGCAAGGTGCTGATATTGCTCACCGATGGTGGCGATCAGGGATCGACCGAGACGGTGAAGAGCGCGGTTGAGGCGGCACAAAAGGCGAACGCGATTATCTACGTGATTCTGATTGCCGACCGCGGCTTTGGGGGGTACGGGAATATCACGTTCGGCAGCCCGGTAGGCGATATGGAGAAACTCGCCGGCGACACGGGCGGGCGCGTAATCAATGTCAGCAACGACGGCCGCAAGCTGGAACAGGCGTTCGACCAGATTCAGGATGAGTTGCGGACGCAGTACCTGGCGAGCTATACGCCGAAGAATACCGAAGCCGATGGGAAGTTCCGGAAACTGGATTATGACTGCGGCAAGGGCAGGAAGATCGAGGCACGGAAAGGGTATTACGCGATTGCGGGGGATGCGGACGGGAATTAGTTTTGATATGCGTATACTCCATAGGTGCGATTTGCACTCGATACTTCAGTGATTGTCTCTTCGGTCCGAAGTGAGACCGGGGCCTCCCGTTTTGTTGTGGAATCGGCTTTGGCTGGCCGCTTCGGATTTCTCCTTTCCGTGCCGCTGATGTTTGAATATGAGGCCGTGCTGCACCGGGAAGAACATTTGCTGAAGGCTGATATAAGTCACCAGGTGATGGATGACTCCCTCAACCTGCTTGCATTGACTGGCATAGAGATACGGCTCGGCCGATTCATGCGACCCAATCTCCCGGATGCGGGCGACGAACATGTTCTAAATCTTGCGTTGAGCGGGCATGCCGACGGTATCGTTACGCAGAATTCGCGGCATTTCCCGCATCTCTTGGAACGCTTCGGAGTAGAGTGATATTCACAGCAAGATGTCGCACGCCTGCTTAGGACTTAGCCATGGCCATCTCTCATGTCGCACTCAATCCATCCGTTGCAGCAAAGCTGGAGGCCATTGCGCGCAAGCGAGAAGCCGAACCGGACGCTGTTGCCAACGAGGTGATTGAAGAAGGGCTAGCCGTAATCGAAGAACCTCAATTCTGGGAAGAACGACGGGCGAGCGCAAGCACGGAACGCGGACTTGCAGCGCTCAGGAGGGCGGGTATCGGCAATGCTCCTGATCCGGGTGATGAGCTGCCGGAAGACCTTCAATATTTGATCCACAAGCGCAGAGTTTAGGCGTCCATTGCTCCTGAATAAACTGCCATGCCGGCGACGGCATCGACTCCCATGGCGTCGAGAGCATCTACTTCTGCTCGTTCCTTGATACCACCAGCGACGATGAGTTGGCGGGCGGTGGTGCTGCGGAGGATGGCGGCGACGTTCATGGGAAAGCCCTGCATGGTGCCCTCGGTATCGACGTGGGTGTACAGGAAGGCGGCGCAGAAGTCTTCGAGCCAGGTGATGGCTTCCTCAGGCGTGAGGTCGACGGAGTCTTTCCAGCCTTTGGTGGCAACGCGGCCGTTTTTGGTGTCGACGGAAAAGCAAAGAGCGTCTTCGCCGAGGGCTTTTTTGAGGGATGCAGCGAAGGCCTTGTCGACGCCCTGTTCATTGAAGAGAGATGAGCCATAGATGACACGCTTTGCGCCAGCGTCCAGAAGGCGCTGGCCGTCTTGGGGAGAGCGGAGACCGCCCCCGACCTGGCAGGGGAGGCGCTTGCAGATCATCTCGATAAGAGTGCGGTTGTCGCCCTGGCGCATGGCGGCGTCAAGGTCGATCAATTGCACCAGCGGATACTTCGAGAAACGCTCGATCCAGTAGTCGAAGTCGTCGAATGCGAGCTTGAGTTTTTCGCCTTGGACGAGTTGGACGATCTGGCCGTTCATGAGGTCGATGGAGGGGATGAGCATGGTTGTTGTTCTCAGTTATTAGTTGTGAGTTCTCAGTTGTTAGAAGCAGAAGGTCTGGATCATGTGCGAGACAAACAAGATGCTCGTGAGTACCACGGCCACGAAACAAGGCAACACAAAGGAGCGAAATCTTCTTTGTGTTGCTAAAAAAAGCCCAAGCAATAACGTACCAACAGCAACCCCTATCACTCCACCCCAGCAAATGACTCTCCCCGGACATGCAGAGGGAGATGTTAGGTAGGTGCAAAGGGTCGAGTGATTGCCGATCCAGCCGCACATTATCAGAGCAATAGTGGCGATGAAGCCAATCCCAATGTATCGCGTGATTTTCAGCATGAAGCCGCTTGAATTCGCTCGCGATGGATGAGAGAAACAACGAGCCGGTATAGAAGAAAATAAGCAAGACAGTTGATCGCAAAAGCTGTCAAAGGCACAATCCATTTCTCTGTCTGTGTAATGGCAAAACAAGCGTGCGGCAGAAACCGATCGACATACACAGCGGCAACAAAACCTGGCTGTAATCCCATCTTTAACACTTCCCTGAAAATATCGGAGCGGATAGGAAGGACGATTCCACACGCTCCGGCTGCTTGTGCAGTCAGGAAGAGGCTTGTGACGGTGGTCTTGAGGATTAACACGGCAATCTCATAGGCACTCCTGCGGCGGCGACTTCGGCTTTCAAGGCGCGGGAGTCGGTGATACCGAAGTGGAAGATGCTGGCGGCGAGAGCGGCGTCAGCCTTGCCGGCGATGAAGACTTCGGCGAAATGCGCGGCCGACCCTGCGCCACCGGAGGCGATGACAGGGATCTGGACGGCTTCGGAGACGCGACGGGTGAGTTCGCAGTCGAAACCGTTGCGCATGCCGTCGGTGTCCATGCTGGTGAGCAAGATTTCGCCCGCACCCCGCTGCTCGGCTTCGCGGGCCCACTCGATGACGCGGCGGCCGGTGGAGATGCGGCCTCCGGAGACGAACACTTCAGCATCGCCGACGGGGTCTTGTGAGCCTGCGGCGCGGCGGGCGTCGATGGCGACGATGACGGCCTGCGCCCCAAAGCTGCTGCCGATTTCGCCGATCAGTTCGGGGCGTGCGATGGCCGAGGAGTTGATGCTGACCTTGTCGGCCCCGGCGTCGAAGACAGCGGCGGCATCCTCGGCGGAACGGATGCCGCCTCCGACTGTGAATGGGACGAAGAGGCTCGCGGCCGTGCGCTTGACGGTGTCGAGCAGGGTGCCGCGGCCTTCGTGGGTGGCGGTAATGTCGAGCAGGACGATTTCGTCAGCGCCCGCGGCGGCGTGGCGGTGGGCAAGTTCGGCGGGGTCGCCGGCGTCGATGATGTCGAGGAACTGGATGCCCTTGACGACGCGGCCGGCGCGGACGTCGAGGCAGGCGATGATGCGTTTTGTCAGCATTATGCAGTACCTTTCTGCATCGCTTGGAGACGTTCAACTTGAGTCTCGGTGAGGGCGCGGCGAGGAATGATGATGAACGCGCCCTTGCGAGTAACAATCACAACGGCTTTCTTGTTTTGGGCGAAGCCCTGAGTTGCGGACCAGAGCCAGGTTAGTTCACCCATGCCGTGAATTTTACGAACGAATTCTTGTCCGTTCGCGGCAAAACTCAATTGCGGCGCGTCGGATCCGGGCATCTTTAGACGGCGATAGGCGGCACGCCAATTGAATGTCAGTATCAGTGGGATGCTGAAAAGGAGGAGCGGAACAGGTAACAGTCTCCAGGCAGCTTCATGTAGTCCAGAGGAAAAACTGGATATGACGAGAATGGAAGAAAGCACGGCCAACGCGGTCGCAACGTAACGCGCCAGAACATAAAAGACCAGCGTGAAGATGCTCTGTCGCCAGCCCAGTTTGGAACCTGAAACAAACTCCGGGAAGGTGATTGTGTAATCGATGACGATTTCAGGATCGTTGATCATAGCTCACGAACTCACAGTCATGCCGATGACAGAACAATCTTCGGCTCGAGATTCGACAGCGTCGGGATAGGTATGTGTGAGCATCGACTTCTCCAGTTCAATGGTACGGAGGTGGTTGGTATCAGGGCGCGCCGTTGGCGCGTTTCGTGCGACGGCGATTGGCTGAGAGTGCGCTTAGAGATCAAGAAAATTCTTCAACACTTGCAGACCGGTGGCAGCGGATTTTTCGGGGTGGAATTGAACGCCCATAACGTTGTCGCGCTCAACGACTGCGGTGAATGCGCCGCCGTAGAGCGTTTCAGCAGCGGTATCGTCAGAGATTGGCGCACGCCAGGAGTGGGTGAAATAGACGAAGCTGCCCGGATCGACGCCGCGCAAGAGGCGCGAGCCGCGGCGGAGGTTTTCGAGAGAGTTCCAACCGACGTGTGGGGACTTCAGGTCGGCGCCCTCGAACGTTGCAGGAAAGCGCTCGCATTGGCCGGCGAAGTGGGCGAGGCCGGGAGTGTCGGGGGCTTCGGTTGACCCTTCGTAGAGCCACTGCAGGCCGACGCAGATGCCGAGGAACGGCGTGCCTGTGACGACGGCTTCACGGGTCGCTGTGGTCAGGCCCAGATCTGTCAGGAGCTGGGTTGCATGGAAGTGTCCAACGCCGGGGAGGACGATTTTGTCGGCGCGTAGGACGTCATCGGGGGACTGCGTGATGACGAGCTCGTCCGCGCCGAGATGCCGCAGCGTCTTGACGACACTGGTGAGGTTGCCCGCTTTGTAGTCGATGATTGCGATCATTTTAAAATTTGATCAGGTGATTCGATAGTTGTTTGCCATGCTTGGTGTCAGGCCACGCTTTCGATTTGCGCCCCTTCAAATAGTTCCCTAGCGGAGCGTCTGGACTCTTCTTGAATCCTTTTCGGTCTTTCTCAATAAGACTGTCCGTCACACTTGCTTCAACAATATCGGCCATTTCATCGGATACCCTTCCGACAAGTTTGTGCAGAGGTTGATTCGCAGCCCGGCGAAGCTCTTGATGGCTCTCCTGCTTTGCCTTCGGAATTCTTTTGCGACTCGCCTTGTCGTTCTCGCCATAAACATTTCGGCGATCCAGCGCGAGACTGGCCAGTTTCTTTTCCCGAGGTGTTTTGAGTTTGCTCATGGTGGAGGCTAACCGATGTAAAGCGTGCAACAAATCAAGAAAGCAGATCCTCCGTTGCGCGAAGGCTGACAAGGTTCACGGGTTGAGGTTAGAGGAGTCCCTTCGTGCTCGGCAGCAATTCCCTCATGCGCTCGTCGCGGGAGCAGGCTCCGCGCATGGCACGGGCGAAGGCTTTGAAGATGGCTTCGATCTTGTGGTGATTACTGCGTCCATACATCGTTTTGACGTGGACATTGGCCTTGGCTCCGCGGGCGAAGCCGTCGAAGAAGTCGGCGACAAGCTCGGTTTGGAGGTCGCCGACGACGGGGACCGTGACCTGATCGTCGACCACGTAAGCGACGCGGCCGGAGAGGTCGACGGCGGCCACGGCGAGGGTTTCGTCCATCGCCATGACAAAATATCCAGCCCGGAGGATGCCTTTCTTATCACCCAGCGCATCAGCGAAGGCTTTGCCGAGAGCGATGCCGACGTCTTCGACGGTGTGGTGCTGGTCGACGTCGAGATCGCCGACGCATTTGAGAGTGAGATCAAATCCGCCGTGGCGGGTGAAGAGCTCCAGCATGTGGTCGAAGAAGCGGATGCCGGTGGAGACGGTGTAAGCGCCCTGGCCGTCGATGTTGAGGCGCAGGGAGATTTTGGTCTCCGTGGTGTTGCGCTCGACGGTGCCGATGCGGGCGTCGGTCGCGGGGGTGGTGCCGAGTTCGGTGACGATGTCGGACATGGTGACTCCTGGCGCTGACGAACATTCCCTCAGTGGCTAAAGCCACATTGGAGTCGATCATTTATGTACGGGCTGAAGCCCGTACCCTTCAAAGCAAATGCAGCAGCAAGAACAAAGGCAACTACAGAAGCAGATCCCCTGCGGGGATGACAACAAAAAAGACCACAATCAGAGACGACAACTAGAAAGACAAACGCAAGCTACTCATATTCCGGGGCTCCTTCGGACTCGCCGTGGGCGGCGCGCGATTCGGCGGGGGTCCAGTTGATCTCAGCGAGCGAAGTGCGGAGGGCGGCGATACCACGGGTCACGTGGTCTTCAACGCCGATCGTGATGCGGACGTAGCCGTCGCAGCCGGGGTCGGCCGAGCGGTCGCGGAGCAGGACGCCGTGGACGCGCATGGCGGCGACAAACTCTTTGTGGCGCGGGCCGATATCCATCAGGATGAAGTTGGCCGCGGACTTCCAATAGCGGACGCCGAGTTCGTCAAGCGCGGCCTCGACGCGGTCACGTCCGGCGCGGACCTGCGCGACGTACCACTGCAGGTAGTCTTCATCAGCGAGGGCCTCAGGGAGGACGGCGAGGGCGACTCCGTTGACGTTGTAGGGCGAGCTGACTTTGTGCAGGAAGCCGATGAGGCGCGCGTCTCCTGCCAGCATGCCGACGCGGAGATTTGCGAGGCCGTAGGCTTTTGAGAATGTCCGAGCGACCAGCAGATTAGGAATTTTGCCGGCGTCAGGCATCGTGGTTTCGCCATGGAAGTGGAAGTAGGCTTCGTCGACCATGAGGACGGCCTGCGGCGCGGCGGCGGCGATAGCGAGCAGGTGCTCGCGGGAGACGGTGGCACCAGTGGGGTTGTTCGGCGACGCGACGATGATGAGCTTAGTACGCGGTGTGATGGCCGCGAGGAAGCGCTCGAACGGAAATGTGAGCGTGTCGTCGGCCTGGACGCGGCGTAGGCCGCTGGTCATCATGCTGATGGAGACGTCGTACATGAAGAAGCTCGGGGTGCACACCAGGGCTTCGTCGCCCTCGTCGAGGAAGGCGCAGGCGAGCAAGTGGATAGCTTCATCGACGCCGTTGGTGAGCATCACCTGCTCGGGTGCGAGGCCGAAGTGTTCGGCGACGATGCGCTCGGCAGGCTGGCGCTCGGGATAGATCGTGAGGCCTTCGCTGGTGAGTTTTTGCAGCGCCGCGAAGACGCGCGGGCTGGGGGCAAAAGTGTTCTCGTTGAAGTCAAGACGCAAAGCGCTGCGGCCGGCGAGAGGTGGATGGTACTCGGGCATCGCGAGGACTGCGCGGCGCGGCTGCACCTGCGTGATCTTGGGTAGATGCGCGAGGCCGTGGAGGATATCTTCCACGAAGATGCCGCCTTCGGCTTCGAGCTCATCGATCAGAGACTGCGGTATACCCGCACTAAGTTTGGACGCAACGCTCATCGCATTCTCACACGCACGCTTTCGGCGTGACCTTTCAGACCTTCTGCTTCTGCCAGCGCGATGGTGTGCGGCCCGACTTCGCGCAACGCATCGCGGGTGTACTGCTGTACGGTAATGATCTTGATGAAGTCGAGCACGCTGAGGCCGCCGCGAACGCGGCCGTTTCTGCCCGTGGGCAGCACGTGGTTCGGCCCCGAGATGTAGTCGCCCATGGACTGCGGCGTGTGGTGGCCGATGAAGACCGAGCCGGCGTTTTTCACCCAGCGGAGGTCGGCGCCCGCGTCGACGGTGAGGTGCTCGGGCGCGAGGCGGTTGGTGAGGGCCTGGGCGTCTGCCACGGTCTCCGTAATAAAGATGAAGCCCTGCGCGGCGAGAGATTCTTCCGCGGTCGCGTTGCCGGCCGCTTGGCGTTTTACTTCAAGCGCGACTACTTCAGCGAGGTCCTCGTTGGTGGTGATGAGGATGGCAAGAGCCTCGGGGTCGTGCTCGGCCTGGGCGACGAGGTCGGCTGCAATGCCGATGGGGTCGCCGTACTCGCTGGTGACGACGATTTCGGTGGGGCCGGCGGGCATGTCGATGCCAGTCTCATGAGAAACGGCGATCTTGGCGGCGGTGACGTACAGGTTGCCGGGACCAACGATCTTGTCGACGGGCTGAATGGTCTCTGTACCGTACGCCAGGGCCGCGATGGCCTGCGCGCCGCCGATGCGGTAGAACTCAGTGACGCCGGCGAGGTGCGCGGCGGCGAGTGTTTCCTGCGCGGGCTTGGGGGAGCAGACGACGATGCGTTCTACACCCGCGACCTGTGCGGGAGTTGTCGTCATCAGCAGCGTTGATGGCAGAGGATAGCGGCCGCCGGGGACGTAGCAACCGACCGAGCCGAGCGGGCGAATGATCTGGCCGACTTCCATGCCGTCCACCGGGCGAAAGCTCCAGGCTTTAGGCAATTGGCGCTCGGCGAACAGGCGAATATTGGCCTGCGCGAGACGGAGGGCGGCCTTGAGTTCTTCGCTGATGGCGTCCCAGGCGGTACGCATTTCATCGGCAGTGACGCGGAGGGACTGGTCAGGCTCAAGGCTGTCGAAGCGAACGGCGTACTCACGGAGAGCTTCGTCACCGCCCTGGCGGATATCGGCGAGGATGGTGCGGACGGTGGTGTCGACGCGGGCGGTATTGACGGCGCCGCGCTGCTCAAGCTGCTGGATGGCGGCGTCTGCGCGGGATTTTGTTTCGCCGAAGGTTTTCAGGGTTTTCATTCGTGATGTGATGCCCGGTAGCGTTATGGCGCGTTGAAGGAAAGCGGATTCCTCCGCTGCGTTGCGGAATGACAATCCGAAAGAGCTAGCGCAGCTTCGAGATGGGTGGCTGGTATCCCGAGGGTGGCCGCTGACCCGAGCGGCGGCCTGGGGAGCGAAGTTCGGCCTGCATGATGCGGCGCTGCTGGCGCGAGCCGGTTACGATGGCGCGTTTCGCCGATTCAGGAGTGGCAGGATAGACGCGTTTGGGATCCGTAGGGTCGATGGCGACGGGAAGCATCGCGCCGGCGGTGAACTTCTGGTTCGGGTCGACGCGAGATCGTATGGAAACTTCGCGCGGACTGCTGTCGGGCTCCTGCACGCGCAGGGTGATCTTACGCATGTTGAGCTTGCTGAAGCCGCGCACCGGCTCGGAGGAGACCAGCGTCGCGTAGACGACGAGGCCCTTGGCTTGCGCGTTTTTCTCGCGACGACGCTGGATGAGATACATCGTCAGCGACGTCATCGAGAGCAGAAGAAGAAGGTAGCCGAGAATTTCGAACGTGATTTTCATAGGATTCCTTATGACTTAAAGAACGACTTTGCTCAAAGGATATTCGACAATGCCCGAGCCGCCCGCAGCTTTAAGTTTGGGGATGACATCGCGGACGACGGAGTGGTCGAGGATGGTGTTAAGGGCTACCCACTCTTCGTCTTTGAGGTGAGAGATGGTGGGGGAGTTCAGCGCCGGCAAAACGGCGAGGACGGCATCGAGGTCGACCTTCTTCGCGTTGAGCATGAGGCCGACCTGGACCTGAGCGGCCATGGCTCCATTGAGCATGAGGGAGAGGGTTTCGATCTTGCTGCGTTTCCATGGATCGGCCCAGGCGTCGTGGTTCGCGATGAGCTGCGTTTCGGACTCCATCAGCGTTTCGATAATGCGAAGGCGGTTGGCGCGGAGAGAACTGCCGGTTTCGGTAACTTCAACGATGGCGTCAGCCAGGGTGGGAGGTTTGACTTCCGTGGCGCCCCACGAGAACTCGACCTTGACCGGGATATTCTTTTCGGCGAAGTAGCGCTTGGTGAATTCGACGAGTTCGGTGGCGATGGTTTTGCCGGCGAGGTCTTCGGGCTTCTGGAAGGGTGAATCTTCGGGCACAGCGAGCACCCACTTGACGCGGGTCCGGCTCGCCTTGGAGTAGGTGAGCGAGGTGACGCGCTCTACGTCGGAGTTGTTTTCGAGCACCCAGTCGTTGCCGGTAAGACCGGCGTCGAGGGCACCGTGTTCGACATAGCGGGCCATCTCCTGCGCGCGGACGAGCATGCACTCAATTTCCGCGTCATCGATGGTGGGGAAATAGCTGCGGCCGCTGGCGTAGATGTGCCAGCCGGCGCGTTCGAAGAGGGCTATGGTGGCGTCCTGGAGGCTGCCTTTGGGAATACCGAGTTTGAGTTTGTTGGCGGCCATTATTTTGTCTCCAGTGCAATGGGTTTGGTGAAGCAACTGATAGTGCCTTCGTGGCAGACCAGTCCATCGCCTTCGACTTCTACGCGGAACAGCAGGGCGTCGTTGTCACAATCGGTGGCCGCGGTAATGACGCGGAGGCGATTGCCGCTGGTTTCGCCTTTCATCCAGAGCTTGTTGCGAGTGCGCGACCAGAAGGTGACGAAGCCGGATTCAAGCGTGTTGGCGTAGCTGACTTCATTAAGAAAGCCAAGCATGAGGACTTCGCCGGTTTTGGCGTCCTGCACGATGCCGGCGACAAGGCCGCCGGCCTTTTCAAAATCGATGGTGGGTAGAGGTGCGGCTGTCATGTTCATCCTTTTGCGGTTTGCGTTGTGTGGATCGCGAACAGCAAAAAGCCCGCTCGCGGAGTGTGCGCGTCGGCGGGCTTGTTGGAATCCTGTTGTGCGTTTTGTTACTTCGCCAAACCGGACACAGCCGCCGACATGCAATGCGCATGGTGATGGTGGAGTCCGTGATGGTGCAGCAGAACGCTCATTGCTGTTAAGGCTATCGTCATGGCCGCGCGCTGTCAACGGAGGTCCTGGTTGTGACAGCAGAGAAAGTGTCCTGATGAGCACCAAAGAGCCGCGGATTCGCAGCTACCTTCGGGCTTCAAGGAGAGTTACCATGCGAAAAATTTTATGGCTTGCAATGGTGTTCATTCTCGTCCTGAGTGAGTTGCCTGCGCTTGCGGTCGAGGGTTCTGAAGTGCTACTGCGGTCGAGTACGGTCGCGGGAACGAAGACCGGAGTTGTCGGGCAACTCGACATCACACTGCCTGACAAGATGATATTTCGTGCGCCTGGCAGTCCGGAACTGGCGATGCCGTACGCGAATATCGTCGAGTTCTCGTCACGGGAGGAAGTGACACATCACCTGGGCTTCTTTCCCGCGATGTTCGCTGGGATGTTTAAGCCCCGCTGGAAGCAACACTTCCTCACCATCAGCTACCGCGACAGCAACGATGTGATGCAGATCGCAGCGTTTGAAGTAGCAAAGAATACGCCGGACATTCTGGTGTCACTATTGCAGGCTCGTGCGCGAAACGCATGCGAACGGGGTCGGTACGAAGCGTGTGCGCCAGTGGTGACGCAGCCAAGGAAGCCGCGAACGCCGTAAATAGGGGCGCAGGGCGGCTTCTGGCGCGCAAAGTGCATCTGTTGAGTACGGCACCTAGCCGAGGAGAGATATTCATGCCCGATTTTCGCGTTACACCCGGTGAAGCTCAGGAAGACCAAATCACAGCAGCTATAGAAAAGTACACGTCTCAGGTCCCCTCGAGCATTTATCTGGGTCTTGCTGTCGCGTCGATCGTTGGCTCGCTGGCACTCAAGGCAACAAAGAAAGACCACGGCGCGCTTTATGTTGGCCAATGGGTGGCACCGTTTCTGTTGCTTGGGATCTACAACAAGCTGGTGAAGCAGCACGGCTCGGATGCTGCGGTGAGTAAGTAACTCGGCCGTTACTGTACGGAGCGGGTGTCGCCCAAGGTTTCAAGCATTGTGACCGCATTCTGTTTGCAGTTGAAACGTTTCTGAGCTTCTACGTACTTCGCATCATGCGTATGCGCGGCGGCGCGGACCAGCGCGGGACAAAGAGAATCTTCTTTGCCCGCGCTGATCTGATCGTGCGGCCATTTGTGTGTGCTGTCGAACGGCATCAGGGCGTCGACGCCGGTGAGGATGCCGGGCTTGGTCGTATAGAGATCGATACCGGTGGAAGAGACGATGTTCGCGAGTTCTGTGAGAGCTTCAAGATTGAAGGCGCTGTAAGAGAACGAGTTGGTTCGGACAAGCTCATACTTCTGCATACCGGCGGCGTCGAACTGCGAGGGGATGCGCTGGTCGCGGACGTACTCGGCGATCTTTTTCGCGTCATCGGTTTTGCCGAGGAACATGGCGATCGAAGCTTCCTGCGCGGCGAACCATGAGCCATGGTTGTTGGGCGCGGCCTTCTCCTGATGACCAGCTTCTGCGGTGGTGAGCCAGGCATAGTACGCGGCGAACCATTTGGTCATCCCGGCCTGATCTTCGGCCGTCCAGCTTTTAGAACCGGCGAGCATGCTGATGGCATCGACGACGCGGGCAAGACCTCGAGCGTCAAGAATGCCGGTGCCGCGTCCAGTGTTGACGCCGGGAATGTACTGCGCGAATTTGAGGTTCGGATTCATGGCCGTGGCGGGCGTGAGGAAGAAGGCGCGGAGGAGCGTGGTCGCGTGCTCTGCGTAACGCTCGTCGCCGGTGAAGTACCAGCCCAAGGCGAGCGAGCGGGAGGCGTCGGCGACGTGGTCGAGGATCTCGTGGTCGGGGATGTCATTGATCTCGGGGTTGGTCTGCCCGTCTTTGCGGATGTAGGGCAGATGGTTGGGCGTGGCGGGGTTGGGCCAGAAGTAGCGGGCCATACTCATGTAGTCGTGCTTATCGCCGGAGGGTGGAGTTTTGGCCTTAGTGGTCACGCTTTGCGGGGCCGTTTTGAGCGCCTTGTCAGCCCCTTCGCGCGCGGCTTTCACGATGGCCGGATTGGCCTTTTGCTGGACGAGGGTGCCCGGGTTCAGGAGGAAAACGCGTGGAGCGCTTTGGGCGAGAAGAGGAGAAGCTGAGAGCGCGAGGACAGCGACGATGTTAGCGCGAACAGAAAAGCTCATGGGGAAAGAATACTCGCTCGGTAAGTCATCTGGAGCGAATTAGTGCGGAGTCCGGCTTATTTATCACATGGAGACCTGTTGGAGTACCTGCTTCGGCCTTTGCTCTTGCTTTCTTGCTGTCATCCTCGCAGAGGATCTGCCGGTTCTATTTCGGTGAGCACGGCGAAGGTCGGAATTCGTCAGCTTCCCGCACTCACATCCAGCGCTGCCAGCAACTCCCTCGTCTCGCGAATCACGTCGTCGGCCTGCGCCGAACTCAGCGGCCACTTCAATACGCCCTGGGGCGTAAACTGCGCGCCGTTTTTGGCATTTTTCGCGACCAGCTTCATCAGCAATCCGGCGTTGATGCCCTTGCCGTCTTCCTGCGGCGCCGAGTGCAGCTTCTCAGAGAACGTGACGTACAGCATGTCGCGCATGGTCTTCATCTTGCCCGCCTGCGTCGGTGCATTTGCCGGCCTCGCGCCCGCCACCTCGCGCGCCGCACGAGTCGCATTCGTTTCTGCCCGATTGATCACCGCGCGGCTCGAAAACTGCAAATTTGCCGTCTGCGGAGCCTGCCCATGCCGGCCCGCCAACGGCTGCGGGGCAGTGCCCGCATTCCATTGCCGTGTGTAAGGCTGCAACCCATCCCGTCTCTGCGGCGTGGGTGGCGGTGCGGTCTTCTTTGGCTCTTCCACTGCCGTTCGCTTCCGCTCTAACTGCGCGATCCCCAGCCGCTCGCACGTCAACCGAATCTCCCCCGCAGCAAGAAGGTGTAACACGCTCTCCGGTGGAGCACCATATCGGTCCTCCAACTCCGCGCGCACATCGACCAGCGCCGCATCGGTTTCCGCACCAGCAATACGCTTGTACATCCGCAGTCTCTGGTTCTCTTCTGCAATGTAGTCACCGTCGATGCGCAGCGAAATGCCCAGGTTGACGATCACATCCGGCCGCTCATCTTTGCCCTCGCCCTTCAAGCGGCTGACGGCCTCTTCGAGCATCGTCGTATACATCTCAAACCCGATGGCCTCGATATGCCCCGACTGCTCGCCACCCAACATGTTGCCCGCGCCGCGCAGTTCCAAATCCAACGCGGCAATCTTGAACCCGGCACCGAGGTCTGAAAACTCTTTCAGCGCCGCCAGCCGTCTTCGCGCAATATCCGTAAGCTGCTGCTCCGGCGGAATCAGCAGATACGCATACGCCCGCCGATTGGATCGCCCCACACGCCCGCGCAACTGGTACAGCTCACTCAACCCATGCCGGTCCGCGCGGTTGATGATGATCGTATTCGCGCGCGAAATATCCAGCCCGTTTTCGATGATGCTGGTAGCGCACAGCACGTCATACTCGCCATCCATAAACGCCAGCATGGCGCGCTCGAGCTCCGCTTCCGGCAACTGGCCGTGAGCGACAACCACTCTTGCCTGGGGAACAAGCTCGCGAATCTTCGCAGCCAGTTCGTAAATCGTCTCCACGCGGTTGTGCACAAAATAGATCTGTCCCTGACGCTCCAACTCCATCTCGATCGCCGTCCGCACCAGCTTCTCGTCGAACTTCGCGACGATCGTCTGGATCGCCATGCGGTCCTTCGGCGGCGTCTCAATCACGCTCATATCGCGCAGTCCCACCAGCGACATATGCAGCGTGCGCGGGATCGGCGTCGCCGACATCGCCAGCACATCGATCGCCGCGCGCATCTTCTTCAGCCGCTCTTTATGCCGCACGCCGAAGCGCTGCTCCTCATCGACGATCAGCAAACCGAGGTCCTGAAACTTCAGCGTCTCCGCCAGAATCGCATGGGTGCCGATCAGAATATCGACCTTGCCCTCGGCTGTCCGCTCGAGAACTTCCTTCTTCTCCTTCGCCGTTCGGAAGCGCGAGATCATATCGATGATCACTGGAAAATTCGCAAAGCGCTTTTTGAAGCTTTCAAAATGTTGGAAGCACAACACGGTCGTCGGCGCGAGCACAGCCACTTGCTTGCCGTCCTGCACTGCCTTGAACGCGGCACGCATCGCCACTTCCGTCTTGCCGTAACCCACATCGCCGCACAGCAGGCGGTCCATCGGCTGCGTGCTTTCCATGTCGCGCTTGATGTCTGCAATGGCATTCAACTGGTCGTCGGTCTCGTTGAAGTCGAATGCGTCCTCAAACTCGCGCTGCAGATTGTTGTCCGGAGAAAACGCCGTCCCCACCGCCGCCGCGCGTTGCGCATAGAGCTTCAGCAACTCCTCGGCCATGTCCTGCATGGCCTTCTTCACGCGGGCCTTGGTCTTCGCCCACGCCTGGTTGCCGAGCTTGTTCAACTGCGGCGCAGGGCCTGTATCGGTCGACCGATACTTCTGAATCAGGTCCAGCCGCGTCAGCGGAACATACAACTTCGCATCGTCCGCGAAGTTCAGAATCATCAACTCCAAGGGCGGCTGGTCCGGCTGATCGAGCACGCGCAATCCCTGGTACTGCGCGATGCCATGCTCGACATGCACCACATAGTCGCCAACCGCGAGATCACGAAAATCCGAAATAAACGCCGCAGTCTTCGATTTACGTGGCACCGTCCGCGCATTCACATCCGCATCGTCGGAAAGGTCATTCGCGCCGAATACAAACAACTGCCGCCCGGTCGCCCGGTCGAGATCCAGCACCTGCACGCCGTTCGCGATCGCCGTGCGCACAATCACCGGCGTGCGCAAATCTCCGCCCAGATAACTCGACTCCGAATACACCGTCGACGATCCCGGCGCCTGCGTCCGCGACCCAAGCCGGTAGGCTACGCCATATTCCTGCAGCAGTCCTGCCAGCCTCTCCACCTCACCCTGATTCGGCGCGGCGATCAGCACCCGCGCCTCATTGTTCATCTGCGCCTTCAGTTCGTCGATAAATGCCGGTATAGAGCCATGAAACCGCATCGTCGGCCGCGTCGCAAACTCGATCTCACTCGCGTCGCTGCGATCCGCATCGATGATGTCGACCGCGCCAAGCTGGTCCAGCTCGCAGCCGGGATACGCGTGCACCTTGTCCTGCAACTCCCATGGCGAGAGATACAGATCGCCCGGCTTCACCAGCGATCCAATCCCCGCGCGATCGTGCCGCTGCTCGACTTTGGTCCACCACCGTTCGCCCTGGTTCTCTACCATCGCCGGCTCTTCGACAAACACCCGGGCTTTGCCGCCCATCAGCTCCAGCAGCGATGAATTCGCGCCGGCGACTGGAGCATAAAACTCCCACCCCGGGAACACCGTCGCGTCTCGCGCTCCGGCATGTGTCTGCAACTCGTTCGGAGTCTCTCCACCTTCAAGCTCCGCCCCGGCCGCTGTCCCCGAACGCGTCAGGCGCGCATTGATCGCCGTCAGCAGCTTGTCGTTGATCGGAGTTTCGGTGAGCGGCAACAGCAGGGCCGAATCCATCTGCGAGCTCGACCTTTGCGTATCCGGGTCGAACTTCCGTATCGATTCAATCTCATCGCCGAAGAAGTCGATGCGCACCGGACGGTCCATCTCCGGCGAATACACGTCCAGAATCCCGCCGCGCACCGTCACCTGCCCCGGCATCTCCACCACGTCGACGCGTGTATACCCCACCGACAGCAGATGCTCCACCAGCATCTCCGGCATATGCTCTTCGCCCTTGCGTAACTCCAGCGCGAGCGCCGCATAATAATCGCGTCCAAACAGCTTCATGCAGGCCGCTTCCACCGGTGCGATCACCAGCCTGGCGCTTCCGGTCGCCAGCTTCCACAGCGCGGCGGCGCGCTGCTCCTGGATCTCCGGATGCGGCGAAAGGTTCTCAAACGGCAGGACATCGTGCGCTGGCAGCCGCAACACTTCATCGCAGTCGAGCACGCCTGTCAGCTCACACGCCGCCAGCACCGCTGTATGCAGCGCCTCAGCCGCTTTGTTGTCGGAGACAATCACCAGTGCCGGCGCATTGCCCGCCCGCGCGAAGTATGGAAGATACAGCGCCCGCGCCGTAGCCGTGAGCCCAGACACACGTCTCCGCCCCGTGCCACCCGCTAAATGCCGGCGCACACGCTCAAATGCTGCGGAGGACTCCAGGTCCGCCATCAACTCGCGGACGAAGGGAAGAATCATGCTGTGTATAGTTTACCAACGCTTCGTCAGTGATACGCTTGCCGCCATGCCCCGCTCTCTCT
>Ga0070679_100000967_pt1 | contig 24985 bp, 23 predicted proteins | sample KBSC63BmetaG_FD_65652 | JGI IMG/M metagenome (GOLD analysis project Ga0070679, IMG submission 65652) | Corn rhizosphere microbial communities from Kellogg Biological Station, Michigan, USA - KBS C6-3B metaG | ecosystem: Host-associated > Plants > Roots > Rhizosphere | place: USA: Michigan... | reverse complement strand
CCTTCGACTCATCCACGCAACGCGCTGAGACCGCCGCACTCTTCGACCAGTACAACAAACTCACCGCGGCCACCCCCGCCGTCGACAACCAGTTCGCCGCTCTGGCCGTCACCCGCGTCACCGCGCACCCACTTCGCTACTACATCGAGCTCCCGATCGCCAGAGTTGCCAATATGTGGCTCCGCCCTCGCACCGAAATGCTTGACGCTCCAATGGATTGGTGGCGCTTCCACGAGCACCCCGCAGAGACTCTCTGGACCGCCGTGTACGCCGCGCTCAACCTCGCCTATCTCACGCTTGCCGCGATCGGCCTCTGGCGCTGGAAAGGGCAAGCCTGGAACGGCCAGCCAGCCTTCGCCTGCGCGATGATCGGCTTCGTCCTGCTGCGCTCGGCGATGCTGCTTACAGTCGACAACTCCGAGCCGCGCTACACCATCGATTGCTACCCGATCATCATCCTGCTGGCATCCTTCGCGCTCACAAACGCACAACCCCGTACAACCCTCGATCCCGAAACCTCGACTTGAGCAGTCCGATGGCGGGGGCGGGTTGTCGATGGCCTCTCTGCGCCCGCAAAAGACGCGGACTTCGGTCGAGATGACAGATTTTTTATGTAGTCCGCGTTACTGTCCGACAGTCGTCGTCTTCTTGTCCGTTTTGATCGCGAAAGTTCCTGTGTCGATGCTTCCATTCACCTTGATGTGGGAATAGTTCGCCGTGCGCTTGTCATGCGAGGGCGTCTCAAACACCTGCCTCAAACTCACGCCACGCACCGGATCGACCCAGATGGTCACCTGCGTAAATGAATTGCGCAGCCCCGCATCTTTACTCACCAGGACCAGCTTCTCTGTCTTAACCGCCTGCCCACCGTCCATCAGCGTCTCGCTGCCCTGGTCGGTGATATTCCAGGCCTGCGCCAGCGCCTTGCCGCTGCCGCCAAACCCCAACGTCAGAAAAGTCTCCGCCGCACTCTGGTTTGAACCTGCCTTCATGATGCGAATCTGATCGTTCGGCACATCAAAAATGCGCAACGTGCTGTCCTTGAACTCGATCACCTGATGCTTGTTTTTGCCGGTCGGATCCATGGTGACAAGGCCCATCTGCGTCGCTCCGCCCTCGCGCTTGAAATATACCGATCCGGTCTCGTTTGTCGTATCTTTCGAGACACGCTCGTAATACTCCTGGGAAAGGTCGGCGCGCGCGGTCTTGAACTGCGCACTGGCCTTGTCCATCTGCGCCAGCACCGCCGCCAGATGAGCATCTGGAGCCTGCGCTCTCGCCGGCAAAGCCGCAACCGAAAGAGTAGCCACAAAAAAAAGTCCCAGGGTCTTCATCACACGCTCCTGCACAACATTGTTTAGATGAGCGCGAAAGGGAATTGTTGCTCAGGAACGGAATTCTGGTCTACCAACCCATCCTCTTCCCTGACCACTATTCCTTGCATTTACCGTTTGACGGTCGCGTCGTATGCCACAATCTTGCCCTTGGTATCGACGACCGGTTGGTAGCTCTCGATCGTCACGTCCCCCGAGATCGGCTGAATCACCCGCAGTAGCGCTTTGCGAAGGTCCGGATCGCCGGACGCATCACCGAGATCTTCGGCGCGAACTTCGTACCGCAAGTCACCGTTAGCGGCGTTCTTCACCAGCACTTCGCTGGCGCGGATCGGCACCGTCGACACCGGCTTGTCCTTGAAGTCGATGAACCGAGGTCCCACGAAGATAAACAGCAGGATCAGCGTCACCATCACGTCATACTGCACGCTGCCGCGCTCATACGCCCAGAAAAAGTAGCTGCCGAGAAGCCGCATCATATCGCCCGTCCCATCGCCTGTTTGGTGATGACGGTCTCGCCGCCCATATACGGCTGCAGTGCGGTTGGCACGCGCACCGAACCGTCTGCCTGCTGGTAATTCTCCAGCACCGCAAGATATGTCCGCCCAACCGCCAGCCCCGATCCATTCAGCGTATGCACAAACTCCGACTTCTTTGCCCCCGCCGGCTTGTAGCGGATATTCGCGCGCCGCGCCTGGAAGCTCTCAAAATTCGAGCACGACGAAATCTCGCGATACGTCTGCTGCCCCGGCAGCCACACCTCAAGGTCGTACGTCTTGGCTGAGCTGAAACCCATGTCGCCGGTGCAAAGCAGCATTCGCCGGTAGGGAAGCTCCAACGCCTCGAGCACCGCCTCGGCATCGCTGGTCAAGCGCTCGTGTTCGGCCTCGGAGTCTTCGGGCTTGGCAAACTTCACCAGCTCCACCTTCTGGAATTGGTGCTGCCGAATCATCCCGCGGACGTCCTTGCCATACGATCCCGCCTCCGACCGGAAGCACGGTGTGTACGCGCAGAACGAAATCGTCTCCGCCAGATCGATCGTCTCGTCGCGAAAAATGTTCGTCACCGGGACTTCCGCGGTCGGAATCAGCCAGTGGTCGCTCTCCTGCAACTCACCCGGGACATACGCTCCCTTGTCGTCGCAATGAAAGAGGTCTTCTGCAAACTTCGGAAGTTGCCCAGTGCCGAACAACGACCGCGAGTTGACCATAAATGGCGGTAGGACTTCGACATAGCCATGCTTCTTCGTGTGCAGGTCGAGCATGAAATTCGCCAGCGCCCGTTCCAGCCGCGCTCCTGAACCGAAGTGCACGACGAACCGCGAGCCGGAAATCTTCGCTGCCCGCGCAAAATCGAGGATGCCCAGTTCTTCGCCAATCTCCCAGTGCGGCTTGGCGATGAAGTCGAACTGGGGGGCCTCGCCCCAGGTTTTGACGCACACATTATCGTGCTCGGACTTGCCGACCGGAACGCTGTCGTTGGGCAGGTTCGGCAGGCCTTCAAGCAACTCCCGCAGCCTGGCATCGGCGTCAGCGGCAACGGTTTCCAGAGACTCCGACTGCGCCTTCAGGGAGCCGCTCTGCTGCTCCAGCACATGGACATCTTCACCCGCCCGCTTCCGCCGCCCAAACTCCTGCGAGATGGCGTTGCGGGTGGCTTTGAAGGTTTCCACCTCGGTAATGGCGGACCGGCGTTCGGCATCCAGCCGAGCGAAATCAGCAAGAACAGCGGCATCTGCGCCGCGAACACGCAGTTTTTCTTCAACCAGCGGGAGATTCGCCCGCACAAAAGCTAAATCAAGCATACCCAGACATTCTAACTGCTCTGCAAAGGCCGATCCGGTCAATTGTCTTTAACGTATAGGCGAATTTGTATATACAATGGAAAAGTAGGGACGGCCGCGCTTTGACTGGGACGAGACGAAAAATGCAATCAACCTACGGAAGCACCGCGTCGGCTTCGACACCGCTTCTCTGATCTTCGACGATCCGTTGTACGTTTCAATGCAGGATCGCGAAGTTGATGGGGAAGAGCGTTGGCAGACGATCGGCAAGGCGGATGGAATTCTCCTCTTGCTCGTCGCACACACGTTCGAGGATGAGGATGACGAAGAGGTTATACGGATTATTTCGGCGCGAAAGGTGAATGCCCATGAGAGGAGAACATATGAAGACGGTTTCTAAACGAAAGCCCGGTACCGCCGCGACTGCGGAACAAAAGAAACAATTGGAGCAACTGGCAAAGATGCCCGATAGCGAGATCGATTACTCCGACGCACCGAGTCTGCCGGCATCTGCATGGAAGAATGCAGTGCGCGGACGGTTCTATCGCCCGGTAAAACAGGCTGTGAGCCTGCGCCTCGATGCGGATGTAATTGCATGGCTGAAGAAGGACGGCGAAGGCTATCAGACGCGCGCCAATCAAATGCTCCGGGAACGGATGCTCAAGGATTTCGAGTTGCAGTAAGTCCGATCACGTATGGCTCTTCCGGCGCTGTTCCTGGGCAAATTCGATGAGCCGTTTGATCTGGGCAATGGAAAGCGTCGGAAATTCCTTCATAAATTTCCTCGATGCTGTCTCCAAGTTCGTAATTGCCAGCAATGGCCTCAGGCATAATCCGCGTACCGACGACGACCGGCTTCCCAGATACCTTTCCCGGGACTGCCTCGATCAGTTCGCAAGCCATCCAGTCAATCTCAACCGCTGTTTGTATGGTTGCCATGTTCTGATCCTCTCCTCCAGAGGAAACCTCGCGTGGCCGGTACCATGGGCTTGGATAGTTCCTCTTGACATTTTTGTCGCTTGCCGGACATCCTGTTGGAGTGAGATGCAGTGTTCTGAGCCTCTCACGGTCTCGGTTGCCGCCAAGGCATAATTCCTTCCGAGCATAAAACCAATCTTCAAAATTTGAATTTCGCATGGGAAGTGCAATGCGTCGCCTGATCACAGGCGGTCTTGACTTTGCCATTCGGAACTCGGCCACCAGTCCCACAGGAAGGAAAATACATTGATCCCCAAGTACACCTCCGTCAACGCGATTCTCGATGCGCTGGCCTTACAGCAGCCTGGAGAGACCTCGCTCATCGTCACCATCGAACCCGGCCTTATCCAGGATGCGATGAACACTCTCCGCGCGTACAGGAAACTATTCGCTCCATTTATTCCCGGTGTGACTGATACGGCGCCGATCCACGCCGCTTACGAACAAATGCAGGTCCACGTAAACGAGGACACTATTCTGCTGTTTGTCGAATGCCGAACCACGGAGGAGTTCCGTGAGGCACTCGGCCGCCTGCCGACGCGAAAGTCTTCTGAGTGGCGCTCTTTTGACGATGGTCATTGAGAATTCCCGCGACCAGGAGATCCAACCGGAGATATCCTCGCCGCCCGCGCCATTAGAATTGCTGTATATGAGCGATCTGAAAGCCGTAAGCCGGGCCCTGCTGTCAGTCACCGATAAAACAGGACTCGTGGAGTTCGCACAAACCCTCGCCGGCTTCGGCGTGGAGCTTGTCTCGACCGGGGGGACCGCCAAAGCCCTCCGCGACGCCGGCCTGACCGTCCTCGACATATCCGACCTCACCGGCTTTCCCGAGATGCTCGACGGCCGGGTCAAAACGCTGCATCCCAACGTGCACGGCGGTCTTCTCTACCGCCGCGACGACCCCACCCACGTGGCGGCTGTGGCGGAGCAGGGAATCGCCTCCATTGACATGGTTGTGGTGAACCTCTATGCCTTCGAAAAGACGGCCTCAAAGCCCGGCGTCAAATTCGAAGAACTCATCGAAAATATCGACATCGGCGGCCCTTCCATGCTTCGCTCTGCCGCTAAGAACTTCAACGACGTCGCCGTCGTCTCCAGCGTCGCCGAATACCCGGTCTTGATCGCCGAACTGAAGGCCAACAACGGTGCTCTCAGCTCAGAAACGCGCTGGCGTCTCGCCCGCCAGGCCTTCGCGACGACCGCAGCGTACGACTCCGCAATCGCCTCCACACTCGAAGCCCACTTCGCCGCTGCCGAATGCTCTATCGACGCCAAGCCGCAGACGATGCCGGAGACACTCCGCGTGGTCGCGCCGCGCTCGGCAACGTTGCGCTATGGCGAGAACCCGCACCAGAGCGCCGCGGTCTACGTCGACGGTTCAGGCACCGGAATCGCCGGAGCCGAGCAACTTCAGGGTAAGGAACTCAGCTACAACAATCTCGTCGACCTCGACGCCTGCTGGTCGTTGGTCAGTGAGTTCGACTCCTGCGCTGTCGCCATCATCAAGCACACCAATCCTTGCGGAGTCGGCGAGGGCGCAACACCGCTCGAAGCCTACCAGCGCGCGCTTGAGGCTGATCCCATCTCGGCGTTCGGAGGAGTCATTGGCGTCAATCGTACGGTCGACGGAGAGGCCGCGGCGGAGATCGCCAAGCTCTTCGTTGAGGCCATCGTCGCCCCGGACTTTACTCCCGAAGCCCTCGCGGCCTTCGCCGCCAAGAAGAACCTCCGCGTCGTCAAGATCCGCCCGGCCGACGTGAAGCACACTCTTAAGCAGGTCTCGGGTGGATATCTTATCCAGGACGCCGACTCCGCAAAAATGACCCGCGAAGCCCTAAAGATCGTCACCGAGCGCCAGCCGACCGACGATGAGGTCAAGGCCCTCCTTTTTTCCTGGACGGTCTGCAAGCACGTCAAGTCGAACGCCATCGTCTACGCCCGCCTGAACCACGGCTTCGGTCAGACGGTGGGCATCGGCGCCGGACAGATGAGCCGGGTGGACGCAGCCCGCTTTGGAGCCATGAAAGCCGCACTGCCATTGGCTGGAACGGTCGCCGCCTCGGACGCCTTCTTCCCGTTTCCCGACGGTCTGGAAGCGGTCGCCAACGCCGGCGCAACCGCCATCATCCAGCCCGGAGGCTCCGTCCGCGATCCCGAAGTCATCGCCGCGGCAGACAATCTTGACCTTGCCATGGTATTTACGGGAATCAGGCATTTCCGCCATGGATGAGGCCCCCGCATCCAAAGTTCTCCCGTTATCGTCTAAGAAACAGGGACTATCGCCACGGATTTAGGGGTAGACTGCCGCAACAGGGTTATGTAAAGGGAAACCGCTCATGAGTCCAAGGCTTCACACTGGTGTTGTTCGTCTCTCCGCTCTCGCTGCATTGCTTTCTCTCGCGCACAGCGCCTTCGCGCAGTCTCCAGTGCAGACCGAACCCACCAAAGACCGCGGCTCGGCCTACTACCACTACACGCTCTCCCGCATGTACGGCGAAATGGCCGCCACCAACGGGCGTCAGGACTATGCGACGCAAGCAGTCGAAGAGTACAAGCTGGCGCTCAACGCCGATCCCGACTCCCGTAAGCTCCAGGACGGCCTGCCTGAGCTGTACTTTATGCTCGGCCGCATCCGCGAGGCCGTGACCGCCTGCCAGGACCAGATTACCCGGCATCCGGATGACGCCGAAGCCCACCAGCTTCTAGGCCGGATCTATCTGCGCTCCCTCGGCGACATGCAGGGGCCGCAATCGGGCGACATGCTGAAGCTGGCGCTTAAGGAGTACGAAACCATTGCGCGCCTGAAGCCGAACGATCTCGAAACGCGTCTTCTGCTTGGACAGCTTTATGGTTTGAACCACGATCCGGCGATGGCCGAGAAGGAATTCAAAGAAGCGCAGCGGATTGACGGCACGTCGGAAGACGTTGTCCTCAACATTGCGCGGCTCTACACCGAGCAGGGCGAGATGCACAAGGCCATAGACGCTCTGACAGCCATTCCCGAAGACGACCGCAGCGCGCGCACGGAACTCGCGCTGGCGGGAATTTACGACTCGCTGAAGCAGCCCAAAGAGGCGGCCGCGGCGTACAAGCGCTCGCTCGATCAGGACCCGGACAACGCCGATGCCAAGCGTGGCCTGGCCAACGCTCTGATCAGCTCCGGTCAAGTGGATGCTGCGGGTAAAGTCTACGAGGACCTCGTCAAGACCGATCCGCAGGATGCGCAGTCGCTGATCCGCGCCGCCGACATCGAACGCCGCGAAGGCCATTATGAAGAGGCGCTCGCCACGCTGAAGAAGGCGAAAGCCATCGTCACCGACAATCCCGAAGTCGGTTACGACGAAGCGCTGACGTACGACTCGCTCGGCCGCTATGACGAAGCGGTCGCAGACCTCAAGGCACTTCTGGCTTCCTCGGCGCATCCGGATGGCAAGTACAGCGAGTCGGAGACCAACAATCGGTGGCTGTTCCTCGATCGCCTGGGCATCGTCTATCGCGAGCAGGGAAAGACCGCCGAATCGGTCGCTGCCTACAAACAGGCGGCGCAGTTGGGCGGCGATTACGTTCTGCGCGGAGGCGAAGGCCAGATCGACAGCTATCGCGATGCGCACCAGTACGCCGCGGCAGCAACCGCTGCGGCAGCGGTTGCGCAAAGCCAGCCAAAGAACCGCGATGTCCAACTGATGTACGCTCGCCAGCTTGCGGATACCGGCAAGCTGGATGAAGCGATCCGTCTGTGCGAGAAGCAGTTGAATGGCACACCTGAGGACCGCGACGTGTACTACACGGTAGCCGACATCGAAATCGACGCTAAGCACTGGAAGGAAGCCGCTGCGCAACTGGAGAAGGCGGAAGCGCTGATCACCAAGCCCGATGAGAAGGTGATCCTCTACTTCTACCGTGGCCGCCTTGCCGACCGGCAGAAGATGCCGGATCAGGCCGAAACGGAGTTCCGCAACGCCCTGGCAATCGATCCGCAAAATGCCCTGATCGCGAACTACCTCGGCTACATGCTCGCAGACCGAGGTGTCAAGCTGCCGGAAGCCATCGAACTGCTGCGCAAGGCAGTCGTGTCGGACCCGCAGAACAGCGCGTATCTCGACTCGCTCGGCTGGGCGTACTTCAAGTCTGGGCAATACATTCTGGCCGAAGACAATCTTCGCCAGGCGGTAGCCCGTAGCGGCGGCAACGATCCTGCGGTGCTCGATCATCTCGGTGAAGCGTACGAAAAGAACGGCAAGCTGAAACTGGCGGTCGAAGAGTGGCAGCGCTCGCTCGCACAGTACGCAACGTCGCTTCCACCCGACGCCGACCCGGTTGACGTAGCGCACGTACAACGCAAGCTCGAAGGCGCGCGCGTCAAACTGGCCCACCTTGGCGAGAGTCCGGCGAAGTAAAGCAGAACGTTAACGCAAAGATCGTCGAGGTAGCCAGGTTTTGCTGCGGCTGTCATGGCGAAACAAAGCGCTTTGCTGGCGAACTTTGCGTTAAGGAGCTCCTACCCACCGGCACAAAAGCCCACCACCCAGCCGCAGTATTCTATGGTCGCGCTACACTGCCATGAGTGCTCGCAAACGGTAACAAAATGGAATCACTCCGGTTCTGCGCAGTGTTCGGCGACGAGGAACGGCGTCTCTCTTCGCGTGTGTTTCCTGCTCCCTCGGGCGACGGACGCAGCCCGTTCGAGCGCGACCGCGACCGCATCGTCCAGTCACGCTCGTTCCGGCGTCTGGCAGGTAAGACACAGGTCTTCACCAGCCGCGCATCTGACCATTTTCGCAGCCGCCTCACACACACCATCGAAGTCGCACAGGTCGCGCGCCAGGTTGCGTCTGCGCTTGGTTTGAACGTCGATCTCGCGGAGACGCTGGCCTTGGTGCACGACATCGGGCACCCGCCGTTCGGCCATGCGGGCGAACGTGCGCTGGACGAGTGTCTGCGCCGCCACGGTCTTCGCTTCGACCACAACCTGCATGCGTTGCGCATCGTCGAACGCTTCGAGCAGCGTTACGCCGGCCATCGCGGTCTTAACCTGACCCTCGGCTCGCGCGAAGGCATCATCAAGCACTCGCGCGACTATCAGGCGTCTGAACATCCGGAACTAGCCGAATACTTCCTCGGACAGCGTCCGCCGCTGGAGGCGCAGATCATCGACCTGGCCGACGAAATCGCGTACCTCACCGCCGACCTCGACGACGGCGTTGAGTCGGGGCTGCTCGATATCCGGCACATCCGCGACCATGTTGGCATCCTGCGCAGCAGTTATGTTGCGGTGCGCGAGGCGCATCCCGGGGTGGAAGAGAAGTACATCTTCCACGACGCGCTGCAGGCCATGCAGAAGACTCTGGTCCTCGACCTCATCCGCACGACACGCGCGAACGTCGCCCGCGTAGGTGCCCGCTCCTTGCAGGACATCCGCGACTGCGGCTGCCGCCTGTCGGAGTTTTCGCCGCCTGCCGAAGCGCAGCGGCTGGAAGAGAAGCGATATCTCTACGACACGCTCTACACGTGTCCGGCGCTCGAGCTTGAACATCGCAAGGCGGCTGAGGTTGTCACAGAGCTTTTCGAGTTCTGGGTCCATGAACCGGAGGAGCTGCCCGAAGCGTACTTCGCCGAGGTCGAAAGCGAAGGCCTGGCACGCGTTGTCGCCGATTACATCGCCGGCATGACTGACAACTTTATTTTGCTGCAATACGCCGACGTGCGCCGCCGGGTGCGCTCTGGACTGGCGCCGCTGCGTCCGCGTATCTAGCCAAATACGCCCTGAACTTTGACAGCACGGTGTACAGCCGATAACCTAGAAGAAGTGCTGCGGAGCCCTTCCGCCCACTCCGCGTCCCCGTCGTCCAGCGGTTAGGACACCGCCCTTTCACGGCGGTAACACGGGTTCGAATCCCGTCGGGGACGCCAAATCTTTTCAAGACTTCCACGATTTCAATTTCAAAAACGTAGGTTTGATAGGGATTCCTGGGTTCAAAAGCCCAAATCTATTCGTCATCCCCTACCCCAGGAACGTCCATAAATTGCCCCACAATGCGGCTATGAGCGTTCCGCTTCATTTCCGTTATGTCCTGCGTGTACACGTCCATCGTGACGCTGTGCTCAACCTCGTCGGATAAGACGCGGTGGTGCCGTCGTATGCGCTCGTGAAGAAGGGTGGCGTTGCTGTTATAGCGAACCGTCCGCCTGTGGGACGAGCATGAGACCGAGCAGATCGGCAAAGTAGTCTTCTCCAATCCGCTCGTAGTGGCAACATCGGTGGAGAACTCGGCGGAGTCGCGTCCGCCGAGCCTTCGCTGAATCCATCGACCAAATGGCCGAACATCCGGAAGGTCTGTGCGGATCGCGCTCGCACCAGGGTCGAAAGGAACCGTCAATGTCAGAAATCCAAAAGTCCTTGCATCTTCAACGACCCCAATCCTCAAAGGTCGCCTCTATGACTACGCTAGTTGCTTATGCCGACGATCTTGCGGATCAGCAGCTTATCGGATGCTGCCTTGACGAAATAATCCGCCACGTCAGGCCGCCCAATCTTAAATCCCATGCGAGGAAGGTGGCCAAGCCGTACCCGGTATTTGCCGGTAAACGGCAAGTCGGTAAGTTGCGGGGGACGAACGATGGTCCAGTCGAGGCCACTCTCCTGAAAGATAGCTTCTGATGCTGCCGAATCGCTCACAACCGTCGGGAAGAACAGCTTTCCTATCAAAAATGTTGGAGGAATGATGGAGTCCTTGAAGAGAAACGCTGTCGAGATGATGATGGCTCGCCGTACACCCACGTCTTTCATAGCGCCAGTCAGCACTGCCGCGAATTTCGCCAATAAATGCGCGTCGGTTTTCGCTACGGGCACTCGCGGACCGAAGCCGGACAGTACCGCATCGTGACCTCTGAGGACATCCTTCAACGCGTTTTGATCGAGTAAATCGCCCCGCCTGATTTCGATTTTGCCACTAAATGTTTCCTGCAATCGATCAGGGTTTCGCACAAATGCTGTGACGGAATGATGATGCACGAGGGAGCGTCTAATCAGTTCTAGACCTGTCCCGCCAGTCGCACCAAGGATCATAAGTTTCATGCAATATCTCCATATCTGTTGTGCGGCGTTTTTGGGTCCTAGAACATCAATCAGCAGATATCGGAGTTAAACTCGCTGCAAATCATCAACTGACAGCTCGCGAGTAGCGGGCCGTGTTTGGTAAGAGACCACGAGCGCAGCAAGCGTCACCAGAGGTTCCAGGGCCAGCCAGCCATCGCCCGAACTATAGTGCGAATAGCAGGCGCTAAGAATAGTGATGCCGAAGGATACATAGGCCCACTCTTTCAGTTTCTTGAGTCCCGGCAAGAGAAGGACGACAACTCCAATTAACTTGCCGAGCCCTAGCAAATTCGAAAAGTAGGAAGGATACCCCAGATGTGCGAGCGCCTTCATAAACATCGGCGCGTGTAATACCGACAGCACCCCAGATGCCGTCATGATGAGTGCGACGAACGCCGTCGCAATCCAGTACACAATGTCTTTCATTTTCATCTTTGACTCCCGTGTAGAACTCTGATGGACAGAACCTGGAATGAAGACCGCAGAGGCAGTTGTTTTGTGACAAGGCGGCTAATTTAGGTCGCTGGTCAGAGCGGGAACATGAGACAGCTTTTCAGGATTGGTGACAATGTAGATCGTCTGAATCCGGCCCTCCGAAACATCGATGGTGAGAACGGAGTGCGGCTTCCCATCGAGGTAGTTGACGAGACCCGGTTCTCCATTGATCAGGGCGAGCCGTCTTACGAGATTTCCCGGTATAAGCTTCTTGAAGCTGCCCAGAATTCCGCGTGCCACATTGTTGGAGCCTTGCACCAGGTTCGGTACTGCGATCGCCTTCCCACCCCCATCGGAGTGCAGCACCACGTCCTCAGCCAATAGTGCGAGGAGGCCTTCCATCTCACCGGTGCGCACGGCACTCAGAAATCGCTCAAACAGATTGCGTTGTTTATGCTGAGATGTTATGAACCTCGGCCGCATGGCGCTGACATGCTGACGAGCTCTGCGGAGAATCTGGCGGCAATTCGCTTCACTCTGTCCAAGAATCGAAGCAACCTCTGCATATTCGTATTCGAAGACCTCTCGCAATAGGAAGACGGCGCGTTCGACAGGCGTGAGGCGTTCTAACAGGACCAGGAAAGCCATCGAAAGCGACTCGTCGACCTTGATCATGTCGAACGGATCGCTAGCCGGGTCTGTGACTATCGGCTCAGGCAACCATTGCCCAACATACTCCTCGCGTTGCACGCGTGCGGATTGCAAGTGATTGATGCACAAACGGCTAATGATTGTCACCAGGAAGGCCCGGGGCGAGCGTACGTTCTCCTCGCCAGATTCCTGCCAGCGGAGGAAAGTCTCCTGAAGCATATCCTCCGCATCGCCCACGCTTCCTAACATCCGGTATGCGACAGAAAAAAGCAGACTACGATACTGATCGAACGTAGCCAGGCGAATGGAGTCTTCTGCGCCTGTTGTGCGTGCCTCGTCAACAGCAGCAATCTTGTTAGTCTTTCGCATCGCCGGCCTCGGCTCCTATAGAAGAATGGATGACCCCGTGGATAAAACGGCTCGCTCGTTGTTCGATCAGAACATTCAAAATACAAGCCAGGCGATGACGAGGAAAGCTATGAGGATCGAGGCCAGCAGAGGCTGCATCGGTGCGCGTGAGCCTTTGCGTTCCCGAAACTCCGGATCGATAAGGGCCGTTCCCGGAAATGTCAGGCTCCCCAATTGGGCAACCCAATAGAGAGAAGCAGTTAAGACGGCTGCGTGAAGGTCATGCCTGTACCAGAGCAACCAAAGAGAGACGCTGCCCAGCAAGGACCCTAGCAGCAATGTTTGCGCATTGTGGAACTTCGCGTGGGGTGGCCACTTCGGGTTGTATACATGGGTCTCGTTCCAATCAAAGACATAAGCAAGGAACGAGGTCAGGCCTGCCACAACCGTGACGAGCGAGAAAGCTAACGTTGAGTGCATATCTACTAAGTCCTCATCGGACCACGTCCCAGCTCCGCGCCAACCTTCGACAAGGCCGCTGAGAAATGCGCCTGTTATGAAGACCGACGACACCGAGATTTTGTGACAGCACACTCGCTAGAAAGCTTCGGTCAGCACTCTCACCAACTCCCCCGCCGTGTTTCGACAAACTCTCCCCGAAACTGTCACAGGGCTGGGGGCTGGCTTGTCTTATGGATAGGCCACCGCAGAGCGAGGATAGGGGCTCGCGCGGTGGGGTTCGGAAAGGTCTGCGAATGCGATTGCTGTCCATGCTGAGGGTCGTTCTGATTTTGAACGTTTTGATAATGGTGCTTCAAGCCTTGTTCGCTGGAAGGATGCTGGGCGGAGACGATCAGTCGGCCAACCTTCATGAGTTCACAGCGAAGGTGCTCGTAATTGTGACTGCCTCTCAAGTTATCCTGGCGGTTTCCCTGCGGCTGCGGAGAGGTTGCCCCACGTGGGTTCCCGTCGCGAGTGGCGCACTGCTCGGTGCCGAAGTGCTCGAGTTTGCGCTAGGGCACTTTCATAGTGTGGCGTTGCATGTACCGCTTGGTCTTGCAATCTTCGGAGGGGCAATCCGCCAACTGCTCTGGTCCGTGCAGGAGACTCGTCAGACGTCGGAGCAGCGCGCATGAGTTGGACCAGACGCCACCTCCTGAAAGCAGGCTCTGGAGCCGCCGCCTCACACGCACTTTGGGTTCCGGGGATCGTTGGCTGCAACTCCGGTAAGCCTTTGCCCAGACTATTGCACAGCAAAGCGCCGCTCCCAGAGAAGTTCCTCGTCGAGTTACCGCGGCTGCCACTCCTCAAGCCGACTTCAACTCAGGGGAATGAGGATCGCTATTCGCTCAAGGCTGTCGCGGCGAGCGCAAAGATACTTCCTGGTCTGCGCACCACCATCTGGGGCTTTAATGGAACCTTTCCCGGCCCGACTATTGAAGCGCGCCGAGGCCGGCCGGTTGTCCTTTCAATCGATAACGATCTCAGCGTACCGATCGTCAATCACCTCCACGGCGGCAGAACTCCGCCAGCCAGTGACGGCTACCCCACGGATTTGATTATCCCCAGGCAAGGTTGGCCTTCCGAACACCTGCACGACCGAATGGCAAGCGTCGCCAAGGGAACGCGGGAATACATTTACCCAAATGATCAACGCTCGGCAACCCTTTGGTATCACGACCATCGCATGGATTTCACAGGACCGCAGCTGTGGCGTGGACTCGCTGGGTTTTACATCCTTCGCGATGAGGAAGAAGGACGACTGCCATTGCCGACGGGTGAGAAAGAGATTGCGCTCATGATCTGTGATCGGTCCTTCGATGCAGATGGTTCACTCCTCTATCCATCGATAGACTCGTCTCTGGCCAGTCCGCCGGGAGTGAGCCATGACTACATGGGAGGAGTGCTCGGAGATGTGATACTCGTCAACGGTGCGCCGTGGCCTCGGATTGCAGTGTCCAATACCCGATACCGCCTCCGAATTCTCAATGCCTCGAACGCAAGAAATCTGGAGATTTCCCTCGACTCTGCTCCAAGGGAAGGCCCTGCCTTCCTGCAGATCGGGAGCGACGGAGGCCTGCTGGAGCGAGCTGTACCTCACCGCACTCTCCCCATCGCACCGGCTGAGAGATTTGACGTCATCGTGGACTTTTCACAGTACAAGATGGGAGACAGGATCATCCTGAGGAATAAACAGGGAGACGATAGCGCTGCGGAAATCATGCGGTTCGACGTCGACGGGGAAGAGAAGGATCATAGTTCGGTTCCCGAAAAGTTGTCTGATTTTGAACATTTGGATTTTCACGATGCCGCTACAACTCGATTGTTCGACTTCTCCTACGGAGGAATGAAGGAAGGCTGGACCATCAATGGTCAGCCCTTCGATCCGGAACGGATGGACGCTCGTCCAAAACTCGGTTCGACAGAGATATGGAAACTTCGCTCCGATGTGCACCACCCACTGCATCTTCATCTGGCGCACTTCCAAGTCCTGAGCCACGCGGGGCGTACCCGAGCATACGAAACCGGGTGGAAGGATACCGTCAATATGTTTGCGGGCCAGACAGCGAGCATCCTGGTGAAGTTCGAAGGATACCGTGGCAGGTATGTCTTTCACTGCCACAATCTAGAACATGAGGACATGGCGATGATGGGCAACTTCGAGGTCATATGAGCTGTTCCATCGGGAGAAAACATGAGACCTCAGTCGTTTTGGTGGACCAAAGACTCCATCGAAGAACCCGAAGGCAAGCGTCAGCGTGCTCCTGCCGTTTGTTCTGCAGGAGGGCTAGACTGTCTAAGATTTTTCGGATTGACAATCAATTTGGACCGCTGATATGGTTTCGCGTTAAGCGCCTAACTAAACATGGCCATCATTATCTCTGCATCGTCGACTTTGCCAGATTACGTGCGGGCCTCCGACCCTATGCGCAATCCTATCCGCTGGGTGTACGCGACGCTGCTTCTGCTTGCGTCGGTGATGAACTATGTCGACCGCCAGACCCTATCGGTTCTGGCCGTCACGATCCAGCGCGAGATGCATCTGTCTGACGTTCAATATGGATACGTTGTGCAGTCCTTTCTGTTCTCGTACATGATTATGTACGTGGTCTCCGGGCGCCTGGTCGACCGCTACGGCGCGAGGCGTACGCAGGGCGCGTTCCTCCTGTGCTGGTCTATCGTCAACGCGCTCACCGGCTTTGCCACGGGCTTCGGGTCATTAGCCGCATGCCGTACCGCACTTGGCGCTGCCGAGCCCGGCAACTATACTGCCTCACTACGCGCCGTTGGCGACTGGTTTTCGGCGAAACAACGCGCAATCGCTGTCGGCATGTACAGCATGGGCGGGACACTTGGTGCGGCCATTGCTGTTCCTCTCACTGTAGGTCTCACGCTACGCTACGGTTGGAGAAGCGCATTCATCGTCACTGGTGCCATTGGCGCGATCATCGCCTTGCTCTGGCTGATGATTTATCGCGATCCCACTAACAACGCGGTGACGCTACGGCCGTCGACCGTGCCCTGGCGCATTGTGCTGCGACGGCCCTACATCCTTGAGATGTTGTCCGCACGGATGTTGACGGATTCTGTGTGGTACTTCTTCCTCTTCTGGATTTCGAAGTACATGCAGGAGAGCCGCGGACTCAGTCTCAAAGAGATTGGGGGCACGCTTTGGATCATGTTTCTTGGCGCGGACGCCGGCTCTCTCGCGGGAGGCTGGATTTCGAGTCTGCAGGTTCCGCGCCTGGGCACTCTGGGCGCTCGGTTCGCCGTCATGCTTCCGTGTGCGGCGTGCATGATTTCATTGGCAGCGGTCCCTTTGCTTCCGCGTTCCGGCATCGTGATTGCGCTGCTTACGCTGCTGGCGCTTTGTCACATGGCGTGGATGACCAATGTCACCACCATGGCGCTCGACCTCTTTCCCAAAACGATGGCAACGACCATCCAGGGGATGATCGGCGCTGCCAGCGCCGCCGGGGGGCTGATTTCGGCGGGACTGATCGGTGGGACGATTCAGCATTATGGTTATCGCCCGGCATTTTTCGTCATGGCCGCCATGCATCCTTTGGCAGCGGTGCTTTTGTACACACGACTGAAGCCAGCCATCCATAGCCAAGGCTTTCTCGAGGGAGAAATACAGGCAACATGAAGAAGATTGCAGAGCAATATGACGTGGTGGTGTGTGGCGGCGGCCTCGCGGGGGTATGCGCATCGATCGCCGCAGCGCGCGGTGGCGCAAAGACAGCGTTGGTGCAGGATCGTCCGGTGCTTGGCGGCAACAGCTCTTCCGAAGTACGCGTGACGCCGCACGGTGCAGCAGCGTTTCATGCCTATGCGCGGGAGACGGGCATTCTTTCTGAACTTCTCATCGAAGAGCGTGCCGTGAATCATGAAGCGATCTTCGAAAACGGGTGGACGAACTCTGTCTGGGACATGGTGATCTACGATCTGGTGCAGCGTACCGAAAATCTCACGCTACATCTCAACACGACCGTTCTTGCCGTAGTTGTCGAAGGGCGCGAACTGAAGACGGTCCAGTGTCGCGTAGGCAACGCCGAAGTTGATCTTTCACTGAGCGCGTCAATCTTTATTGACTGCACTGGCGACGGGCTCGTCGCTGCTGAGGCGGGTTGCGAGTGGCGCATGGGGAGCGAAGGTAAAGCGGAGTTCAACGAGCCGCATGCACCCGCCGAAGCCAATGGCGACCTGATGGGCAACTCGATCCATTTCAAGACAAAAGATATGGGGCGGCCCGTTCCATTCAAGCTGCCGAGCTGGGCTATCGAACATAAGGACGGCAGTTTCTTCTACGACCAGGGACGCCTCCCGAAAGAGATACGCGGGGGCTATTGGTGGATTGAAATCGGTGTCCCATTTGACACCATTCATGACGCCGAAACCATCCGCCACGAACTGACGCGGCACACACTCGGAGTATGGGATTGGATCAAAAACAAAGATCCCAAGACGATGAAGCTCGCTGAGAACTACGCGCTTGATTGGATTGGCCAGGTGCCCGGCAAGCGCGAGAGCCGGCGGATCATGGGACGATACCTGATGACCGAATGGGATGCTATCAGATGCACAGACCATCCCGACGTGATTGCGTTTGGAGGCTGGTTCATCGACATCCATACGCCCGGTGGCCTGCTCGCCGGTAACAGCGAACCCGCCAGCGCAGAAGGCTATTCGGAGACTAGCGAGTACGCCTCCCAGTCGTACGCTGGACCTTACGGCATTCCGCTGCGGACCCTCGTCTCGAAGGATATCGACAACCTCATGATGGCCGGCCGCAACGTCAGCGCGACACATTGCGCACTGGCAACGGTGCGCGTTATGGCGACTACGGCTTTGATGGGACAGGCTGCGGGGACGGCGGCGGCTCTTGTCATCGCTGAGTCGAATACGCTTGCTGAAATCTGCGAGACTGGCTACAAAAGGGTGCAACAACGACTCCTTCGCGACGGCTGCTTTCTTCCCGGTATTCGTAACGACGATGCGAAAGATAAGGCTCGTACCGCGGTGGTTTCCGCCTCCAGCGAAGCTCTTTTTGAGGGTGTCGGGCCGGAGAGTGTAGGTAGCCATGCTGGACTGAGCTTCTGGCGCGATCAGGCTGTGCCTTTGCGTGAAGAACTGATGCAACGTCGCGGGCAGTGGGTAGCACTCGGAGGCGAGGCGCTGCGTTCCGTGAGTTTCTGCCTTTCGAATGCGACGAGCGAACCGCAGCGCGTCGGCATCCGCGTGATGCGTGTAAAACATGTTTGGGACTACAAAATTGCCGGCGACATGGAGCTTGCCGAAGGCACGATCGAAGTTCAGCCCGGGCTGAAACAGTGGGTTGCCTGGGCCATTCCTGATGGCACAACGCTGCCATCCGATGGCTATATCCGGCTCGACCTCCTCGAAAATTCAGGCGTTTCTTGGCACGTCGCAGGATCGGTCGAACCGGGGCACGTTGCGGCGTTTGAGATGGCGCCGGGGAAGATGCGGCGCTACTCCAGCGGCGTCACGATGTCGTTGCGTGTCGAGCCCGCGCAACAAAGCTATGCCGCGGCGAACGTTATCAGCGGATATACACGACCGTACATTGACACGAATCTATGGCGCTCCGATCCCGCGCAGTTTTTACCGCAGTGGCTGGCTTTGGAGCTATCCACCCCGCAAGACATTTCGACCGTCGAGCTTACCTTCCCTGGCCATCTGCTGCGTGAGTATCACGCGTACGCCCCGTTTTACTTCGATCCTCAGTGCGCGAAGGACTACGACGTGCAGATTGGTGCTCGCGAGGGATGGCGAACCGTCGTCGAAGTTCGCGGAAATTATCAGCGCCATCGCCGTCATATATTCGCTGCTCCACTTCAAGCCAGTAGCCTGCGTGTAGTGATTTACGCGACCAACGGAGACCCGTCGGCTGCTATGTACGAAGTGAGGATTTACTAGAAACACTTGACCAAAGAGACTCGGCGACGCCGTTCGCCGTAGACGACGAGGTCGACCGTTTGAAAGGCGTAAATAGCTGGGGAAGGTCAGAGCAGGCTGAGAACACCGAAAGCGCGTACCATCACAATGGCTATATTGCGAGAGGCGAGGGCAGGCCCGCAGGTTCTCGACCAACTGATGGTCGAGAACCTGCGATTTGCTCACGCCACACCTCGGCTCTATACGGGTATGGCGCGAAGGAGTTTTTGCCGCAACAGCCCACTTATTGCAATAGATCCATAAGTGCCTGATACTTCGGAGTAGACAGAATCCTATAGTCTTCCGTCGCGCCCCACGATCCATTTCTGCTGTAGTAGCCAGCCAGGCTGAAGTACCCGAACATGTCCCCTCCCTGTGCGAACCAGTTGTCGGCTATATGGTGCTCTACAATTGGGCCCATGCCAGGGTCACGATTGGCCTCGATCTGCACACCCATGTTGGTAGTGCCGCGATTATCCGGCCCCCCTTCATATGCGAACAGCTTAAGACTGTATTGGTTGGCCGTCGTTTTGTTCTGTTGCGTGCGAGTGGTCGTCGCGTTCGACGATGCAAGCATATTGTTGAGCACATCAGGAATGGTCAATGTTGTGGAAGGCGAGGTGTTGGAGAAATACGATCCTTGCGCCATCGCATAGAAATAATTGCTGGGAGGCCCGTAGGTCGAGTTCATCCATGACAGTACCTTCGCACCGGTGGAGTTTGCGTTTTCCTGCAGATTCCACCAGGCGTATACAGGACGGATGGTCGTATTCAGTGACCCGGAGCCGAAGACTGCCTCGAATATCTTTGCAATCTCATAGAGACGTTTCGCATGCCGGCGGTAGGCCCAGTCAAGTTGAACCGTATCACCATCGTTATTCAGCGGCGACCCTCCCTGGCCCACCTCGTCGACTGCAGCGAGACGGTTCCAGGTGTATTGAGAGAAACTCGAGTTCCAAACCTCGTTGCTGTGTTCGATATAAATATGCAGTCCCGGATTGAGGCCGTGATTTCCTGTAAAAGAATCTCCATTCTTTAGTAGAAGCGCAAGTTTATAGACATAGCTGGTTGTATCGGTCGGGCTCGATCCGGTAGCGCTCACCGGAACGTTGATCCAGATATCTTTGTTGGCTTCATTTGCCAACAGAATCACATACTCCCAGGAAACTCCAGTCGCGCCCGGACGGAAGGTCGTTCCTATCCCCTGGTAGGCATCGCTGGGGAGGCTCCGGTCCGTCCAGTTGATGAGGTGATGTCCCGGATCGCCATAATAGCCCGCGGAATAATTTGTTCCAGTCCAGGTCATGAAGCGCAGGTAGGCGAAGGGAGCCACCGCATTGATAAATGCCGGATCAAATGGGCTTGTGCTGCCGTTCGGGAACAGGCCGGGGCGGTAGACCTTCATATGCGTGATGCCGGTGTTCAAGCCCGATGTTGCTGTGCGCCGGGTGTTGGTAAACAGTACCTCCATCAAGGATGGCTGTCCTGCGGGCAGGGTTAGATATACCTGGGTAAAGTTGGTCGACGCGTTGTAGGTGTGGTTGGTGATCGTGATACTCGGCGAATCGGGGCCGGGAGCAAGATCGGCTTGCCCGTAGAAGGACATGTAGTACCTGCCACTGCAGTCTGGCTGCACGGCGTCGGGGTCGTCGGTGGGCGGATTCCAGGCCAGGTAAGCGCGTTGGTCGAAGATGACGGCCAGGCCGTCCGTGGTAGGCCAGCCATTGGAGTCGTAGGGCGCTTTTGCGGAGCCATCCGTGGTTAGAAATAGTCTCCCCTGATGGGTAAAGGCATCTTTAAAGCCCGTAGGCCTTTCAATGACTTCCACACCGATCTTGCCGGCATAGGGCCCCTGGCCGATCGCGGCCTGTGTGGCCATCAAAAGAAGAGTACCGATTGCAAGCCGGCCAATCTTCGTCGACGTACCTCTGATCGATTTCACTTGATGCGATAAGGATACTGGCATATTTCCTCCGTCCCTCTGGTTATCCATTCAGTGCGCCCCTGACAGATCCCCCATGTTCATGGGCGGGTGGCAGGATATGTCCTCTCCGCGGTAGCCGTTGCTGCAACGGGATGTTCGATCGCCAGGACTTCCCACAACCTGCGGACCTGCTCGCGACGAACGTGAGAATGGTCTAGCCTCGTTGAAGAAGCTACAAGTTGATTAACGGTGTAAGAACGTAAGTTTTACGTTAACCACTCGAAACAACCGGGTCTTGCGTTAGCTCAGGACACGCGAAAGATTCGGCTTTCATGAGGCTGCAACTCCATTTGTATCCAAGCGGCGGTCCCAGCTTCTTTCATCGACCGGACATCAACTATCACCTTCGGTTGTGGTAGTCCCAGGTCTTTCCATGCGGAGCGGAAGAACTGGTGTTCCTCTGAAGTATTGAGGATGAGAATCGCCTGGTCGCCATTTGCCAGCGGTCGTTGCCACACCTCGATCTTGCCAAACACGCGAGTGCGGATAGCCTGCTTGCCGAGCGGGTCCTGATCGATTGCGATGAGGTCTTTGTTTAAGAGAGTGTTTCGCGTGGACTCCGTCATGTTTCGTACGTCGTTACCTGCTATCAGTGGAGCAGCGAGCATGACCCAGAGGTTGAAGTTAGACTGGCTGTCGGTATCTGTCATATTGCCGTTTCCAACTTCCAGCATGTCGGGATCGTTCCAGTGTCCCGGGCCGGCAAGGGGCGCTGCAATCTGTTGATTGAGCGCATTCTGATGCATGGAGCGGAACGAGGGCTGAATGTCGGCAGTGGTTCGCCATGTGCTTGCACCGACATCTGCGCCCCATAGCCACACGTCTTCTATGCCATATTGGCAAAGGCTGAACAAGACCGGCCGTCGAGCCGCTTGCAATGCGTATCCCATTTTCTGGAACACGGCCCGGCTTTCCGATGGCCGATATACACGGGAGGCGCTGCACCAGTCGTACTTCAGGAAATCGACGCCCCAAGCGGCGAATGTTTCCGCATCCTGCTGCTCGTGTAGATAGCTGCCTTCAAACCTCCCGCATGTCTGCGGACCCGGGGAGGAGTAGATACCCAGTTTCAGGCCTTTGGAATGGACATAGTCTGCGAGCGCCCGCATGTCCGGAAACTGCCTGTTCGAATGCAGGCGTCCTTGCGCGTCACGCTCTCCCTGCCAACCATCGTCGATCACAATATAGACATATCCCGCCTCTTTCATCCCGTTCGACGCGATGGCGTCTGCCACTCCGCGGATGATGGCGTCGCTGATGTTCTTGTGAAAATGATTCCAACTGTTCCAACCCATAGGTGGCGTGTTGGCGATGGCAGGGGGAGCATGTATTGCCCTCAACGATGGCAGCGGTGGCCGGTAATGCGGAAGCTGCAGAGCCTCGTCACCTGCGGCAGAGAGCAGCAACGCCTGATCCGGCGCTCGCTCGTCGTGAAACGTCAGTTCGATGCTGTTGAACGTCTTCGACCCCGAGAACTCAAACCCACTGCCGACGGAAAACGACAGGCGCTCATTTTCGACGATGCCGTTCTGAATGGGCAGGTCGCCCCAATCGAATCGAACGGTGCCGCTCAAGCGGTGGCCCGATTGCTTGAACTCGAAAAGCACTGGTCGCTCTGTGCCATCGTGCAGCTTCCGCGTAGTCTTCCACCAGCCCTCGACAGACTTACTTCGATGGCACGACAGGGATACAACCAAAAGCAACGTACAGGCTACGGCCCGCAACAGTGGCGACCGAGGAGGGCGGCGCTCGCGGGCAAGTCCTCTGGATGCACGGCCTACTGCACCGCGCTTCCGCCTAATTGCCACAGATGGGGCCTTCATGGTGCAATGTTCGGGCTTGGTAATATGCATAGGGACCCACAAAGCATCATCGCTGCACCCCGAAAGCACAAGTGGTTTAACCGTCAAAGAACAGCAGTTTAACGTCAAAATCAACCGAGAGATCATCCGTACGCAGTCGGGATATTCAGCAATGCCAGCAGAAAATATTCAGGTGCCCCACGGCGATAAACGTGCCGTAAGAGAAGAGGAGGCGCTGGCGCATGACGAGCGTTGGCTTCTCACCCAACGGGTGGTCCGCAGCAAGGGCTTCCAGCGCGCCGCGCAACTCCGGGCTATCCTCCTCTATGTGTCGAAGTTCGCCATCATGGGGACGGGGGAACACTTGCGCGAAGACGATCTTGCGCGAGAGGTACTGGGAAGACGCGCTGACTTCGACCCTGCCTACGACAACATCGTCAGGGTCCAAGTGAGCCACCTGCGCCGGAAACTGATGGAGTATTTCGCGGGCGAGGGCAAAAACGAGACGACCGTCATCCATATTCCGAAGGGAAGCTATCTCCCCCATTTCGAGATGGTGCCCTTAGAGGATGAGGCGATCGCAGCCGTCGATTTTCGTCGCGATGAGGAACTGCCCGCGCCCTTGCTGCACGGCGCCGACGAAGGAGAGGCGACAACTTTATATTCCACATCGAAGCCGGCAGGAAAGATCAAATCCGCGCTGGTGTGGGCGACCGGCGCTCTTCTCATCATCTGTGGCGTTCTTTACCTGGCAATTCGCAAGGGCGCCGTTCAGCCGGCGCAAGCAACTATTCCAGCTATTTTTTTGCCGATGATCGGGCAAGGTAAAGAAGTTGCGATCGTGCTTCCAGACACCTCCCTGATGGTGATCCAGCAGATACTGAATACCGAGATCGATCCGGTCGATTACATCGTCAGCGACTTTCCTCGCAACCAGCTCGATAAAGTGACCGATCCTGCCCTGCGCGAGGCGCTCATGTTTCTGGGCAGCAAGAAGACGACGAGTTTCAGCGAGACTACAATTGGCCTCGACTGGGTAGAGAGTCTTCGAGTAGGAGGTCTTCATGGCGTTCTTCGCTACTCGCGCGATTTGCATGTGCGCGATCTGAGCGACGGAAACGTGGTCCTCATCGGTAGCCGTCGCAGCAATCCGTGGATGTCCTTGTTCTCATCTCGCACGAACTTTCAATTTGTTGAAAGCAACGGAAGCCATGCGTACTCCTTCGTCAACACCAAGCCTTTGCCAGGCGAAGAAACCCAATATCTGCCGCGGCATACGATGAACACATCCATCAATTACGTGGACGTTGCCCTGGTACGAAACTTTGGAGAGAATGGGTTCGCACTGCTCATCAACGGATCGGATGCCCAGGCAAACGAAGCAGCCGCGCGATTCCTTCTCCATGGAAGACTTCCGGCCGCAATCGAGGGTCAACTCACTCGAAAGGATTTCAATGGGCTGGAAATTTTTCTTCGCGGTGCTCACCTCGATGGAGAGTCCAACGACAAGTTTGAGATTGTGGCCTACCGCACTGCTCATGGGTGACCTGACGACTTCGTCGTCGGCGAGCATCTACGGAGCAGTTGCGGCATCGACGCGAATGGTGTGAAACCATGTTTCGGCCAAACGCGGCCATTCCGTCACTGGAAGTGTCGTGTGTCGCAGTCCGTATCCATGGCCTCCTTCGGCGTAGAGATGCAACTCCGCAGCCACCCTTTCCTTCTTCAGCGCGAGAAAATAGGCGACTGCGTTTTCGACCCGCACTGGATCATCTTCAGTCTGAACGATGAATGCAGGCGGAGTCTGCGTGGAAGCCTTTATATCTGGAGACGGTTTGAAATCGTCACCCGGTACCGACAGATATGCGGGATAAATGAGGACGGAAAAGTCTGGCCGGCAGCTCACATCATCAGCCGCATCGACATGAGGATATAAGCGGACGTCGAAGTGCGAGCTCAGCATCGCTGCCAGGTGTCCACCGGCCGAAAATCCCAGCACGCCAATTCGTCTGGGATCGATCTTCCACTCTGCTGCATGGGCGCGAATGAGGCTTACGGCCCGTTGTGCATCCTGCAGCGCAGCATCGGACTTCTCAGGATAAGGCCCTGTAT
>Ga0070679_100000964_pt1 | contig 25047 bp, 21 predicted proteins | sample KBSC63BmetaG_FD_65652 | JGI IMG/M metagenome (GOLD analysis project Ga0070679, IMG submission 65652) | Corn rhizosphere microbial communities from Kellogg Biological Station, Michigan, USA - KBS C6-3B metaG | ecosystem: Host-associated > Plants > Roots > Rhizosphere | place: USA: Michigan... | reverse complement strand
AAATCGCTAAAGCAGTAACAAGAACCGAAAATAAGCCTATTACAAGACAACTTGTAACAAGGTTCCAAAATGAAATATTCTTAGATTCCTTTAGTTCCAGTCTTCACGAAGCACTATTAGAATTAATCAGTTACTATTAAGAAGGACTTCCTATTTCATCAATGCTAATTCTTTTTTTATTTCAGGTACTTGGCGTAATATCTTCTTCGTTTGATTGACATCTAATTGATCTGTATTCGCAGATGTAAATGACTCTAATGATTCTGAGTTTTCCTTTTTACCTCCAGAGTAGTAGGAACTATAATCAAGTTCTTGTGTTTCAGGAGGAATAATATAATAATTTCCTTTATCTTGTGCACGAACAAACTCTTCCGTCGAAATAAGTGTTTCATGAATTTTTTCTCCGGCTCGAACGCCTACTTCCTTCGTTCCTTTTTGGAAGTCAAATAATTCACATACTGCTTCTGCCAATATTGATAAAGTAGTAGCTGGTGATTTTCTAATATACATATGACCATTCTTCCCATTCACTAATGCGTAGAGAACAAGATCAACTGCTTGATCTAATGGCAAAAGAAATCTCGTCATATCAACATTTGTCACACTAAGTTTTTTATTCTCTTTAATTTGTTTAATAAAAAATGGTAAAACTGACCCTCGAGTATAAAGTACATTACCATATCGAACACCGCATAATATGGTGTTATTATTTTTATGAGCTAAAAGATTTTGGGATGCAGCAATCATTATTTTTTCCATCATCGCTTTTGATATTCCCATAGCATTTATTGGATATACTGCTTTATCCGTACTCAACACAACAAGATTTTTTACTTTATTTTTTATCGCTGCCTGGATAACATTTTCCGTACCTAAAATATTTGTTTTTACTGCTTCTAAAGGAAAAAATTCACAACTAGGTACGTGCTTGAGGGCTGCCGCATGAAAGACATAATCAACGCCTTTCATAGTACTTTCAACTCTTTGGTAATCTCTCACATCTCCTATGACAAAGCGCAGTAAAGAAGTATCGAATTCATTACGCATGTGATATTGCTTATTCTCATCTCTACTAAAAATAATAATTTGCTTTGGTTTAAAAGATAGAAGAAGACGTGTTACTGTGTGACCAAAGGAGCCAGTTCCTCCTGTAATAAGAATGGTTCTACCTTGTATTTTATTTCTACTATTTGTCATTTGTATTCACGGATTATACACTTTTGACAATAACTATGCTAGGTAATTATATTTTATCGATATATATATGTTTTAGAGATTCCATAATTTAGTGTATGTATCGGTTACAACCTCCCATGTCTGTTTTTTTGCCCATCGATAGCCTGCTTCGTTTATTGGAAATTTATTTTTAATAATTTTTCGTATTTCATTTATAATTTCTTTCTCACTTTTCACAATAGATATATATTTTCGAAACTGTGTCATATACAAATAATCATATTTAAGTGGGTTATCATAGTAGGCAATAATCTGCTTCTTTTGCATTAATCCTTCAAGGATTGATAAATAAGATGAAGCAAGCAATATATCACAGTGGATAATATAGCTTGTTGTATCGACAACAATAGTTGTTTTAAGTTTTCTTTTTTTTATGGCATTCTGCAAATTTCCTTCTCCTAAAATAGTAACTTCTAAATTTTTGTATTTTTGTTGTACTTTTTTAACCGAATCCAGATATATCAATACTCCGGTATCTTTTTCCAGTCTACCAAGGAAAAGTATATTCTTTTTTTTACTATTTATATTTTCTTTAGTTTTAGGTGCTTTAAATTGGTTTACACCGCCGTATGAAATAAAATTTGCTTTAGTACCATACCATTTTTCAATGAATGCACCAATCGCTATATTTCCAGCACAAAACTTTTCTGCCATCCTACGAAGGATAATAGACTTTTTATCAAGGGGATAACGACCTTCCCATCCATGAAACGTAGTATAGACAGGTTTTTCAGCATAGAGATAACGAAAAGGAATATACCAAAAAAAGACGTCATGACAATGAATAATATCAGCAGATTTAACTACATTTCTCAGCTTCCACAATTCATTCCATATTCGAAATTTTTTATTTATGCCTTCTTTCCCGGCATTGATACGGTAGATTTGTATACCATCAATAGTTTCTTCTCTTTTCCACCCATGATTTTCAGTGATAACAACGACGTTATGTCCTCTTTTCAAAAGTATTTGACTAATTTTATATACATGTTTTTCAACGCCGCCAATGTGAGGCACAAATAGTCTGGAAAAGAAAAGAATCGTCATAGTTTACGTCGATTATAGATGATAAACGTAGGTTTATGCTAGAATAAATCAATAATGAGACATACAACAAACATAAAGAAAAAATTATATGAAACTTTTCATAAAGACATTAGGCTGCAGAAATCCATAATAAAAGATAATAATTTTACCTATAGAGAGCTTATAAAAATATTAAAACCATATTTGAATAAATCTCATTTTATTCTTGACATAGGATCTGGCGTTGGAACAATTGACTTCTATTTAGCATCAAAAGGGAAAAAAGTAACTGGAGTAGAAATATCTAAAAGTGCTGTAGAAATTGCAAAATACAATGCTAAACTATTTAATCTTGACAAAAAAATAAATTTTATAATTGCCGAATTTCCTAATAAAATATTGCGTAGAAATTATGACCTTGTCATTTTTTCTGAAGTTATCGAACACTTAGAAGATGATAACAAAGCATTACACGATATATGGAAGGTACTTAAAAATAATGGACTTTTAATAATCACCACTCCTTCTAAAAATGCTCCTTTATATCGAATGGGCCTTCTAAGTAATTTTGATAAATCGGTGGGACACTTAAGAAGATATACTGAGAACGAGATACGAATATTAGTAGAAAAAAACGGCTACAAAGTAATCTCTTCAGGAAGACATGAGGGTATTTTAAGAAATTTTTTATTTACTAATTCAATTGCAGGAAAATTGATAAGAGTCATGAAGTGGAAAATATCAGATATTGTTGCATTTATTGATCATCTTACCATACCCCTATTTGGCGAATCAGATATATATGTAGTAGCAAAAAAGTTATAACACTAAATTTTCAATTATTATTTCTAAATTATAAGCTTGATATAATTAGCATCATTAAGCCTATCTAGGACATATTGACATTCGATTATATTATATGTTTATACTTTAATTGTGAGAAGTGGATTTTTATTCAATAAACTATTTCTAACGCTCCTTTTATTATCTTCTTTTTTTTTACTTCCTTCAAAAACATTTGCATCAAACATATCAGTTGATCAATCATATGGGACAGGTGGTGAAGTCATAACATCCCTGGGAAATAACTCGTTCTTGTCTAAAATTGCTGTACAAAGTGACGGCAAAATTGTTGCTGTTGGCTATAAATCAAATGGCAATGATAACGAATGGGTGATTGTAAGATACAATACTAATGGAACATTAGATAATGGATTTGGAGTTAACGGGATAGTAACGCAAAATGTAACTAGCTTCGATGATGTATTAACTACAGCAATAATACAGCCCGACGGTAAAATCGTAGTAGGAGGTTTTAGTAAACCTAACGATAATTATTTATGGACACTTGCACGATATGACTCGGATGGAATAATTGATAATGCTTTTGGCAACAATGGTTTTGTAACTACATCTTTCGGCACATTTTTATCTCTTATAAAAGACATAAAATTAGATTCTAATAATAAGATCATAGCTATCGGTTATGCACATGAAGGAACTGATGATGTTGCCGTAGCACGTTATAACCCGGATGGAAGCCTCGATACAACTTTTAGTAATCAAGGGGTACAGACCACAGATATTGGAGGTAGTAATGATAGAGGAAATGCTGCGTTGCTTTTGTCTGATAATAAAATTGTGGTTTTGGGTGATTTTGATGCAGGAGGACATGATGATATATTTTTAGATAAATATAATAATGATGGTTCTCTTGATCAAACGTTCGGTAATCATGGTATTATTGCTACTCAAATAGGGAGCTATGATAGTGGGTCTGCTATTGCTCTTCAGAACGATGGCAAATTAGTTGTAACAGGCGAGACTAATATCACTTCACTTTCAGATACATATCTAGCACGATATAACTCAAGCGGATTCTTAGATACCTCATTTGGAAATAGTGGAAAAGTCATTAACTCTTTCTCTGCCGGAAATGATGGGGCACACTCTTTGATCATTCAGCAAGATGGTGGAATAATCTTAGGGGGCTATGGAGAAGTAAACTCAAAAAACTTATTTATGCTAAGTAAATTTAATAATAATGGCTCATTAGATACCTCATTTGGCAATAATGGAATATTCTCAACAGCTATAGGGCAGGGATCTAGCGAAATATATAGTATTATAAAACAAGCGGATGGTAAAATAATCACAGCTGGATTTACTTCTGGATCTAATTACAATAACTGGGCTCTTGTAAGATATACAAATGGAAGTACTACTCTCCCCGTCCCCTATTTTAATCAACAATCTTCTCCCTGGGGAACTACTGAGTATGATCATGCAGACAGTTTAGGATTTACTCCATCTACTATGATCCGCTGGGGGTGTGCTGTCACATCCGCGGCTATGGTTCTCAAATCTTACGGTATGAATCAACTCCCTGATGGAACTCCTTTAGATCCTGGCTCGTTAAATACTTGGTTCAATAATAATAATGGTTATCTTACAGGAAAAGATTCATCAGGTAATTATTCTTACCTTGATTGGACCACTATTGGCACACTGGCCCGAGAAGCAAAAACTGCGGGGAAAAGTCCTACTGATGTTATGGTGAAAGTAGTGAGGAAACCTACGGCAAATAGTTTTTCTACTATCTCTGACACTGACTTTGCACAACAAATACCTGATATCATCGAAACGCATAATTCTTCAACATCTGGACATTTCGTCGTTACTACTGGAAAAACCGATGACTCATATACTATCAACGACCCGTTCTGGAATTCTCCTTCACTTAATTCGTTTAATAATAACATAGATGAAGTCGTGCGGCTTCAACCCTCACATACTGACTTAAGTTATATCACACTCGTCGTTGACCCGACAGTTAATATACTGGTCACAGATGCAAATGGAGAACGCGAAGGGAATAATGGCCTACAATCATTTGATGAAGTTAATAATGCAGTGTATGGTTTGGAAAATCCAATTGGAAGTCCTGAAGGAAATACAACATTAGGAAATGGTGTTAATCGGCTACTTCTTCCTCTGCCAACAAATGGTTTATATAATATAGTACTCTCATCAAATACACCTCAAACATTTACACTCAATGCATCAACAATGCAAACTGATGGAACATCAGAATTAAAAATAATAACCGGTATAATCGGTCCACAAGATCAGCAAACATTCTCACTCAATTATTCTAAAAATGGTCCATCTTCTATAGCTGCGAACCCGCAAATTACTTTCCAATCAACATTAGCTGATATTCAAATATTGTATGCTATAAACTCTATAAGTCTATCTAGTGAAAAGTCACTCTCTGCACTTATAAATAATGCAAGTCAAAATTATATGACGGGACGAAGCGCAACAATGCAGACATTGTTAACAACAGCCTCACAATTACTCCAAAATGATCATTCTAAAGGAATCGTAAAAGATGATGCATTCTCAATCCTCAATCAAGACTTCTCTGTACTAAAAGAATTGCTATAACTTTTTCCCTACCAATCGAACAAAAAAATTGACAATATCATAATATAGGGTATAATACTGGCTGTGATAGAAGCAGATAGCATCGCAGAACTTGACCAAGCAATGATAGCATTGCAATCATTTGCCAGAGAAATAACAGAAGATGGTGGTGTCGTTTTCGATCTACATAGTGTGTCCTATTATCCCAAAAATATTAATGGAGATGAGAGAACATCAACATATCTGTATCAAGCCATCAGAAGGAAAAACGCATATCGTGCTGGAGTTTATGAAGACCGTCCATTGGGACACACACCTGTTCAAGGAGACATAACGGTACATCGACTATCTCATCCCCCCATGTATATTGGTACACTAAGTATACAAAGAGTTACTGATGAGATTAATCCACGCTTAACAACTGCAGTTGTATCTCCAGAGGCATTTGATAGAAACTCACATACAATCAAAGAAATAAAACCTAAAGGATATTTTGGACATATATATACGACAGATAATGGGATGTCTAATTGGTCCCTCCATATACAGAAAGTAATTCCTGAACCAAAACCATAATGCTTCAATTCGTGTGGACCTGAGTGGACTCGAACCTATTATCATATCTGTTTCTAACTTGCAAAAAAACCCTAAAACATGTACCATTCTCGCCATGGGACACAAAGATCGAGAATCAAAATTAACTCAAAAGGATTTAAAATTTATTATTGGTGGATTGCGTACTCTCACTGGAAACATAGATCCATCATCTGGAAGATTAGAGCCATTAGCTCAGACTGTCGGTATCCTTCAAGAAGAACTCGAAAGAGGAAACTATCCAGACGGGAGAATAAAACTTCCTTTTTTTCAACGTAGACGTCTAGTTAGAATTGCTGCTGATCAGGAATTACTACAATTGAAAAAGGAACAAGAAAAAGAAAGAAAAGCACAAATCGCCACTCGGACATATGAATTGAAACCAGGCTGTCAAACAACCGTTGACGATTATGGATGGAGCGCATTTCTCCCACCACAAAAAAATCCTAGTAGTTTATTTCCTTATTCGGAAACAATTTGGCCATTGGCTTATAGTATAAGTAGTCAAGATATACATACTATCCCTACCCTAATCATAAGTCCATCGGCTAAAAATTCTTATGCTTCCACTATGAGTCTTACATACAACGGCGATTCATTTGAAGAAGGAAAGTTATTGTTACAAATTTGGAAGTCTCTTAGTAGTAAAAAAACTCCGAATGCATCTGAAGAAGTACAACTGTGGATTCTACCTGATGATAGCAATATGAATGGTCGTACAACATATTTAGGTTTTGGTGGCAGACTGTCAGATTCTATCGCCTATATGAAAGTGCAAATTTTTCCCACTAATCAGCGCCCAGAACAGGTGACTCTTACTACTTTGTCAACTCAACCTAAAATATATGAAGGAATCGTGTGGACCTGAGTGGACTCGAACCACTGACCTCTTCAATGTGAATGAAGCGCTCTAACCAGCTGAGCTACAGATCCAAACATAATTATTAATTTCTAAATAAATTCTAATGGTTCAATTACTAGATGCTGAATTATACCCCAAGTGTACTTGCTTCCCTGAAGCGGCGAGTTCAGCATGACCTTTATCTCTGGATTCCAACTTCCCCCAGGAGGACTAGTTCGCTAGACGTCGCGCTGAAATGACAAAGGATATAGATTACCAATTTCAGCATGGTATGAACGTATCTTAACAAAATCTTGGCTGATTGACAAATATGCCTATATCTAGAATAATAGAGAGATGGAAATTTTGAAAAAGTTGTGGGGGTTTTTGGCTGATAGCTTGCAAACACTCCTCCTCGCAGCTTCAATATTTCTCGTTATCTACATTTTTCTTTTCCGTCCCTTTCAGGTAAATGGCATCTCCATGTTCCCTACATTTAAAAACGGTGAATATATACTGACAAATCTCATCACGCTTCGACTCCATACACTTGAACGCGGAGATGTGATTGTCTTCATCGCGCCCACTGATAATACAAAAGATTTTATTAAACGCGTGATTGGTTTGCCGGGGGAAACAGTCATGTTGCATGATGGTTTCGTCTATATAAATGGAAAAAAACTTGATGAGAGCGCATACTTACATAGCGATGTCAGAACATATGCAGGAGCATTCTTAAGAGAAGATGAACCGTTTACTGTACCACCGGGAGATTTATTCGTCATGGGAGATAATCGGCCGGAAAGCTCAGATTCACGCTACTTTGGACCAATTAAACTAACCAGTGTTATCGGCAAATCTTTTTTCGTCTATTGGCCTGCTACTGCCATGCGTGTCGTCACAAACCCTTTTGATAAGAGTAAATAAATTACAACACAAGCCTCTAGTGTATAAAATTGATATGGAGTTTATCCGCTCGAGTACCTCATTGCTCATTCATTATTAATAATATTACTTTTGTCGATCGTGGAATTTTAGGCGTTTTGGATGAGGATGTCGTGGATTTGTTTGATTTTCCCGCTGGTCATATCGACATCGCCTTTGACTTCGATGAGGATACGGGCCATTTTACTTGACTGTTCAATTTTTACTTTACTGTATTCAATGCGTTCCTGAATAGCCTTGGCCATGGCATCTTGTTCTGGAATCCATAATTTGTTTTTCGCTTCTCGTGGTTCTGCTTGTTCGGTTTCGCCTTTAATTTTTCGCGCAATTTCTTCTGTTTGGCGAACAGTCGCATTTTCTCGCAAAATCTTCTTAAACACTTCCAGCATTAATTTAGGATCGCCAAGGGAAATAAGCGGTCGTACATGTCCTTCAGTAATGACACCTGCCACAAGCGCGTCTTTAATCGCATCGGGAAGCGAAAGTAAACGAATCGTATTCGAAACAGCAGGTGCACTCTTCCCTACGCGTTTGGCAACTTCATTCGTGCCCAAACCAAACTCATCAATCAATCGTTTATATGCAAGCGCTCTTTCGATAGGATTAAGATCTTCGCGTTGAACGTTTTCAACAATTGCCATTTCAAGCATCCCTTGTGGCGTGGTTACTTTAATCACCACAGGCACTGTTTTCATGCCGGCTAATTTCGCTGCTCTCCAACGTCGTTCACCAGCGATGATTTGATAACCTGCAGGCGTTTGTGCAACGACGATAGGTTCAAGGATGCCTTGTTCACGTAATGATTCGACTAAATCAGCTAAAGAATCTTGCGTAATAACACCACGAGGTTGCAGAGGATTTGATTGCAACTGGTCAATCTCTATGTTAAGTAATTTATCTGAATTATCCATGTAATTATCCATTCAGAACTTCGATAATTTGTTTGCCTTTTCGCTGTTTAAAGTTAACCACTCCTTCACGAATGGCAAATAAGGTATAATCTTTCCCCATATCTACTCCGTCACCGGCAAAAAATTTCGTACCTTTTTGGCGGACAAGAATATTACCTGGATTAGCTTTTCCTCCACCATATATTTTCACGCCTAAACGCTTTGCGATAGAATCTCGATTTCCTCTGACTGAACCTTGTGCTTTTGTATGTGCCATATGTTTAAAAACTCAAATCTTAAATAGCAAATCTCAAAAAAAGAATACTGGATCCTGAATTGCCTCAAGGATACTAGCTTTCCGTAAGTGGCCCAATTCAAGATGACAATACATATCTGTGAAAAGTGAGTTTATTGTAAACAAACTTTTCACAGATGTCAATAGTATTAAGCTATTGCATTAATCTGTACTTGTGACAAACTTTGTCGATGACCAGTTACCTTACGATAACGAGCTTTAGCTTTATACTTCCCTACTCTGATTTTTTCTCCTTTAAGGTGCGCTAACACTGTTCCCCGAACGGTTACTTTCTCTACAAGTGGCATACCAATACGCACGTCGTCGTCAGAAGTATAGAGCAGAACATCGGTACAAACAAAGTCATCTTTCTCTGCAAGCGGCAATCTTTCAACAGTAATAATATCGCCCTCTGCAACTTTATATTGTTTTCCGCCTGTTTGGATAACTGCGTATTTCATATAGGATTCTATTATAGCAAATTCTTTATTTAATTTCTAGCACCTTTCCCTGCCGAAGCGTATTACTCATAGCTGTGAGAACACCAAGCAATATTGTATTGGCCAAAAGGGAGCTTCCACCGAAAGAAACAAATGGCAATGTCACGCCGACAATAGGTACTAGCCCGACATTCATACCAATATTTAAAAATGTATGAATTAAAATAAAACCAAACGCACAGGCGGCAAAAATTTTCGCATAAGGATCTTCAGCCGATCTGAAAATACAATATATCCGGTAAAGAAGCACAGAAAAAGCGACAAGCACAATAATACCTCCGATAAAACCTAATTCTTCAGTCATCGAAGCAAAAATAAAATCAGTATGTCGTTCCGGTAGAAAACGAAGACCTGATTGAGTTCCTTCACTCAATCCTCTTCCCCAAAACATACCTGATCCCACTGCAATCAAGGCTTGGATCGCATTGTAGGAAGCACCGGATTGATCACTCGAGGGATGGAGAAAGGTTAAGATACGCTGGCGCTGATAATCATGTAATTTCGTCCAGATGACTGGCAAAGAGATGAGTAAAGGAACTAAACAAAGTGCAAACCAGCGAATACGAAACCCATAGACAACAAGAACGAATGTTACCACAAATAAATAAATAATCGCGTTGCCTAAATCAGGCTGCAGATAAATAACTGCTATAACCGGAACAAGAAGTAAAAGAACAAAAAGCAAATTCTTTACTTTCGTATTTTCACGACTACTTAAAAAACCAGCCAACGCCAGTGCAAGCAGCGGCTTACAGACTTCAGAAAATTGGATAGTTGCACCGAAAAGCTGTAGCCAGCGTACCGCTCCATGACTTTCATATCCCAACAAAAGGACGACGCCAAAGGCTATAAGCGAGCCAATATAAATAGGCAATGAAAGAGGCTTAAATACTTCATAACGAATATTGGCAAAAACAAAAAAAAAGATACTTGCGATAACTAATGACAGTAATTGTTCTTTAAAAAGATCAGGACTTAGGGAAAAGAGCGTCGTCAAGCTCATGATAATAAGAACAATCACCGGGCCGAGCAGCCACCAGTCGATTGCGAACAGATGCTTTCTCATATTTTATTAACATGTAATGTATCCTCTTTGGTGAGTTGATCAATAAGCGCGTGTTGTTTGATATATTCTTCATATTCCTTCGGCCATGCAGGCAAGGAAACATTCACCTTTTCATCAAGTGTGGTCCCTAATTTCTTTCGTTCCTCTTGGATGGAACGGATAATTTCTCGTGCTTGCCCCATGATCAAATCTTGATTGGCTGAATTCGTCAATTCATCTACTTCACCGTCTGATGCAAACTGTTCTGCTGTACCCTTGTATCGCAAATCTTGTACATTTACTTCATCCTTCACTATTTGCACTATCTCTTTTTCCAACTCACTTGATCCTTTGTAGGATAGAGATTTAATAGGAATCCGAACTTTTACATTGGCGTTTTTTCGCCGCATTAATATAATTGACGCCAGCTCTCGCGCATGTCTCATTTTCTCCTCAAGTTCAATGTTAATCATTTCACTTTTGGCAATTGGCCAATCAGATAAATGCACTGATTCTTCACCTGTTAAATTCCTATATATCTCCTCAGCCATAAATGGAACAAACGGCGCAAGCAATCGACTAAGTGTCGTAAGAACTTCATATGTAGTAGAGTAAAATGCTTGTTTGTCATTTTCATCTGTCGCAGTGGGACCGACGCGATCGCGACTTCTTCTGATATACCAAAGTGACAAATCACTGACAAAATTTTCTATAGTACTCGCTGCTTTTTGGGGTTGTAATTTTTCAAGAGCATCAGTGACCAACGCGATAGTATCCTGCAATCTACTTATAATCCAAGCATCCAAAACGTTTTGTTTTTCGCTTTTCGTTTTGCATTTTTCAGCGTCTATTTTATCTATATTCGCATATGTCACAAAAAAGTTATAAATATTCCACAACATAAGATGAAATTGTCTTCGTGTCTCATCAGCTTTTCTATAGCCGAAAAGCATATTTTGTTCAGGATCAGTAGTCGCAAACATCCAGCGCATCACGTCAACGCCAATCTTGTCAGCACCTTCCTGGAATTCGATAGAATTTCCCCAGGATTTATGCATCGGCCTGCCATCTTCGGCTAGCATGGAAGCATAACCTAAAACTTTTTTAAATGGATTTTGCTTTTCTAACACTGTCGACATCGCAATCATGGAATAAAACCAATTCTTAAATTGTCCAGGAAATGATTCAGTAATTAGATCGGCTGGAAACCAATCTTTCCAATACTTCTTATCTGTCGTGTAACTTAATTGTTTCGTTTGTGGATCAACAAGCGTAGAAAAGGGAACAATACCTGCATCAAGCCAGACATTGCCAACATCATTGGTTCGCGAAACTATTTCGTCACATTTACTGCATTTTATTTCCACTTCATCGATATATGGTTTATGCGGCGTATGTCCAGCGAATGCATCCCAACCTTCAACGGCTCGTTTTTGCAACTCTTCTTTACTTCCGATGACTTCGAAATTTCCACATTTCAGACATTCATAAATGGGCAATGCTAATCCCCAATAACGGTTTTTCTTACTAATCAACCAATCATGCATATGCTCCAACCAATCAAGTTCCCGTTCTAAACCAAATGAAGGATGCCATTCAATCATTTTCGCAGTATCAATCATCTGCTCCCGCAATGTCTTCCCTTCATTTTCCCTTGATTCTTGATTCTTAATTCTTGATTCTAGTTTGTCCACCCCTGTCTCCTTAGAGATTTGAGATTTGAGATTTAAGATTTCCGATTTATCCATGGCTATATACCATTCATTGGTCACTTTCCAAACGAGTTCACTTTTACAGCGCCAACAAGCAGGATAACGATGAGTGTAATGCATGGACTTTAATAGAAATTTACTATCGTCTGTATGGCGAAGATAATCAATAATGAGTTCAGGATGTTTTTTGGCATTTTTTCCACTAAATTCATTCATATCAGTGACATATGTAGCAGTATCGTCAATCGGAGAAATAATTGGCAATCCTTCTTTTTTTCCTAAATCAAAATCTTCTTTCCCAGCACCTGGCGCGACATGTAATAAACCTGTTCCCTCGGTCGAAACGACAACAGCTGACCCGTCAACCACTGTATGGAATTTTTCTGGTTTTTCTTTTTTTGATTTTTCCACCAGTGGTAAGTGATCGAATGGTGCTTGATAGGCTAAACCTAATAAATCTTTTCCTGAAACTTGCTTCTCTAATACATAGTCGCCATTATGCACATTCTCTTTTCCGAATATATATTCCGCAACCGTCATAGCATTATTTTTATGCACTCTGTCTGCTTCATTTCCCAATTCATTTTTATAGAGAATAATTATTTTCTCGCCTGTCTTTTTTTCTTTCCAAATGCCGTAAGTAAATTTTGTATTAATGCCAACAGCTACATTTGCCGGAACTGTCCATGGAGTGGTGGTCCAAATGAGTAAACTAGTTTTCTCCCATCCTTTCGTCACAATCGGCAATTTTACAAAAACTGTTTCATGGGTCAATTCTTTATAATCTTCAGTTAACATTTCGTGTTGAGAAATGGCTGTTTCGCAGCGCGGACACCAGGGAACGCTATCCAGTCCTTTATAGATCCAGCCTTTTTCAAAACATACTTTCAAGAAATGCCAGATCATATAATTATTTTCATCTGACATGGTAAAATACGAATGATCCCAATCCATGAAGTAGCCTAAGCGTTTCGATTGTTCAGTTTGGATGGCGCTAAATTTGAGAACGCGTTCTTTACAGAGTTCAACGAATTTGGCTATACTGGCTTTTTTATCACCAGGAACGATATTTTCAATATCTTTCTTATTTCTAGTTCCTAATTCTTTTTCTACTTCGACTTCTACCCATAATCCTTGGCAATCAAAGCCATTTTGAAACCGTTCTTTATAACCTCGCATGTTATAGAAACGCTGCCAAAGGTCTTTATAGGTTCTTCCCCATCCATGATGGACACCCATGGGATTATTTGCAGTAATTGGTCCGTCTAAGAAAGAAAATCTTTTTTCAGAAGCATCATTCCGATGTAAATATTTTTCAACAATTCCTTTTTCGTACCAATATTTCAGCAATTCTCGTTCAAGTAAAGGAAAATCAACTTTTAAATCAACTGGTTTAAAGCTCGACATAGCTTCAATTGTACTCTAAAGTGAATTTCTCTTCAAGTAAATATAAATTACTCTTCCAAGATCATTTTTTAGCACGGGAGAAACGATCCATAATTCCATGTGCTGCATAATTATAAAACGTTTTAATACCGGCAATAACTGCAATTCCCACTTCTGGACTTTTTATAGTATATGCTGCGGCAATTGTACCAACTAATGCACCACAGTCAGCAAGTACTAAACTAGCACCGACAACTGGATTTTTATTAGTCGTTGCTATACCTTCTTCACGATAAAGGCGCCTATCACGAAGAAAGTAGTTTGTAGTTAGAGGAAAACTTGCCTGTATGAGTAAACTCATCCCTCCACTAACTATTGCTTCCGATTTCCCTTCACCTGAGGCAAGCTCTTCAATAATTGTTTCTTTCGCACATTCTATACCTGTAGCCTTTGAGGTAAGAGACAGTGCATTTGATACGAAAACTTCCTTGGGAGATTTAGGAGAAAGTGGTTCTAATGCTGCCGAAGCTCTTTCAGCTGCAGCCATTCCTTGCTGGTAATATGTGTCTGCCTCTGTTTTATAGGCATCGAGTAATTCTGAATTTTGGCTCATGGTCTGATAATAGAGAGGTGCTATATTATCAATATTATCAGAAATTGCCACCATATCTCTCATTCTTCTCATAAATTCAACATGGCTTATTTCTCCCTGGGTAAACATACTGGCAGTACTATAAAGAACCTCCTGTAATCCGTTTTCGACCGTAGAATCGACAGAGAAACTGTGCATTTCATTTTCAAATATATCTGATTCTTTCTCGAGCATCAAAAGATTATATTATTTTCTACCTTGAATTTCAATTCGAACTAAGTCGTATGAGGAATTGGCATCTTCATCTCCTTATAGAATTCCTCAATCGCCTCTTCTAATTTTTTCGGGGCTGGCCTGTCTTTCAATTTATTGTAGGCAATTTTAATTTCCATCTTCAAATCTGGACGTTTGAAAAGAAGCGCATTCTGAGCTAAATCATACATATTCATAACACAATCATTATAAGTCCCACTGTTACATTGTCAAGAGAAAAATCATTAATCGTTACAGATTGGCAAAAGGATGTCATTGCGAACGCAAGTGAAGCAATCCAGCTGGAAGTTACACCTAAGTAGATTGCCACGCTCCCTTTGGTCGCTTGCAATGACGTTCTATTACAAATTCTATGATCAAAATCATACTTTATACTTTTTAAGTATTCCTTTATAATTACTCTATGCTTACCTATTTCCAAGCACTTATCTTCGGACTCGTTCAAGGTATTACTGAACTTTTCCCAATTTCAAGTCTCGGTCATAGTGTTATTCTGCCATCAGTTCTCGGTTGGCATATCGATCAAAACAATCCGTTTTTTCTCACATTTTTAGTGGCAACACATACTGCTACTGCAATCGTTCTTTTTCTTTTCTTCTGGAAAGACTGGAAGCGAATTATCATAGGTTTAGTGAGATCAATTAAAGAACGAAAAATAAAAGACATAGATGCCAAACTTGCGTGGCTTTTAATAATCGCAACTATTCCCGCCGGACTTTTGGGATTACTGTTTCAAAAGCATTTACAAGCACTTTTCGCTTCTCCACAACTCGTGGCCTTCGTTCTGGTTTTGAATGGTTTGCTTCTCTGGGGAGCCGAACAAATAAACAAAAGAAATTTGAAAACGAAGCAAACTGCTACAAATAGCGATGAACGAATTACAAAATTATCCTGGACACAAGCATTAAAAATAGGTCTCTTACAATGTATCGCACTCATTCCTGGTTTTTCTAGAACAGGTGCGACGTTAACAGGAAGTTTGTTAGTTGGTTTATCACATGAAGACTCAGCGAGATTTGCCTTTTTACTGGCAACACCAATTATTGCTGCAGCATCAGTACTTAAATTACCAGAACTCTTCAAACCGTCAGAAATATCTGCTCTTGGGCCAACATTGGTTGGAACAATCGCAGCGGCAATTGCAGCCTACTTTTCTGTCAAATATCTGACGAAATACTTTGAGACGAAAAATTTGACACCATTTGCGATTTATTGTGTGGTCATTGGAGTGCTTGTTTCGTTGTTAGTAGCCATTCGGTGACCTTTATCCGTTTCTGGTTTATACTTGTTTTGAATAATTAAGCCTAATACGGTAGCCATTCCTGCCTGCCAGACAATAAAAACAACAAGATCTACTATAGCTCCACTTATAGGAATGTATGTACTATAACCTAGAAGTCCCCCAGTTAGACTTAGGACGATAAAATTAGTGATTCGTAAACGATAGTAAAGTAAATGAGTACCAACAGCAATAAAAAACCCTGCAAGAAAGCCATTAAGAAAAAGAGGGAGTAAATCAAAAAAAGAAAATTTTTCCGTCGTTAGTGGGTAATGCAGACCTCCAAGGATGCTAATCATAATCAATAGACTAACAGAGACTGCAAGGTAATAACCTATTGTTGAAAGAGCAGTATATATAAGAAAACGCAATAATGGTCGTTGCATTTTGTCGAAATAATAGATACACAAACTTACTCCTATCCATAAGATTGATCCAGAAACAAGAAAAGTTATGCCCTGTTGTCCTCCTTGTGTAATAAGAAAGGTAATAATAGCAGTCAATAAACCAGTAAAATAAAAGGCATATTTACGTAAGTTATGCTTCATAGTTTTATCATGATGTAACTAATTTTTTTTGTCAATAGAAGCGAATTCTCTTATTGAAAGATACTAGAGGAATATAATAGATGTATTATACGTGACTTATTTAAATGAATGAATAGAAGAAAATTCTAATTATACCCAAACTTCTTTATATACCACACTTTTACACTTTGCGTGAGGCCGATGTAGCCAAGGAGGATGACAAAAAGGATCGGCCAGAAGAGCATCGGTAAATGAACGAATCCTAAGTAAGGACCAATTGGCGAAAACGGTAAATATGCACCTATTAACATAATAATTGTCGTCGTAAAGAGTAACGGCTTACTTGCCCACGTTTGGAGAAACGGGATTTTTCGGCTACGGATGACGTGGACAATAAGTGTTTGGGTTAATAAGGACTCCACAAACCAACCGGTTTGGAAGAGCGAAGCATTGTGTACCCAGACATGAAAAATAAAAATTAAAACGCCGAATGTGATGTAATCGAAAATCGAACTGATCGGTCCGATGAAAAACATAAAGCGTCGAATGTCATTAATCTGCCATTTTCGTGGCTTTTCGAGATATTCCTTATCGACATTGTCTGTCGGAATCGCAGTTTGGGAAATATCGTAGAGTAAATTATTGGTTAACAGTTGCAATGGCAGCATTGGTAAAAATGGCAGAAAAATACTTGCACCTAACACACTAAACATATTACCGAAATTCGAACTGGCTCCCATTTTAATATATTTCATAATATTGCCAAACACTTTTCTTCCTTCAATTACGCCATCATTCAAGACAACTAAACTCATTTCCAGTAAAATAATATCCGCCGACTCTTTCGCGATATCGACTGCAGTATTTACAGAAATGCCTACATCTGCTGCTCGCAAACCAGGCGCATCATTAATACCATCTCCTAAAAAGCCGACCACATCACCTTCACTTTGCAGAGCCATCACAACTCTTCGTTTATGTTCTGGTGAAAGCTTGGCAAAGATGGTCGTTTTCTCTGCAGCTATCTTCAACTCATCATCAGTCATTTTTTCAATAGCATCTCCCAAAAGTACATCAGTAATTTCAAGATTCACCTCTTTACAAATTTTTCGTGTCACTAATTCATTATCACCTGTCAGTACTTTTATCGTCACGCCATTGCCGATCAAATCCTTGATCGCCAGCGCTGCTGACTCTTTTGGCGGATCGAGAAATGTCATCACTCCCAGAAATGTAAGAGCTTCTTCAGCAGATTTCGAATAATGTTCATGCATATCATGCAATTCTCTATAGGCAACTGCGATAACTCTTTGGCCATCTTCGCTTAAGTTCTGATTCAAAACGTGAATTTTTTCTTTCGCTTCTTTTCCCAATTCATGATGCTTCCCGTCAAGTGCATAGTGCGTACTGATTTTTACAACTTCTTCAACAGCACCTTTACAAACCAAATATTTTTTCCCATTCTTTTCTTTCACTACCACTGACATGCGCCGTCGTTGAAAATCAAACGGTAATTCATCAACTTTTTCATACTCATTTTCAAGCGCAGCAATATTTCTGGCTTTCGCGTGTTTCAACACAGCTTCATCAAGTAAATTCTTAAAGCCTGTTTGATAAATACTATTTAAATATGCAAAATGTAATACTTGCGGATCTGTTTTTCCTGAAATATTAATATTTTCAACCAATGCAATTTTATTCTGCGTCAATGTGCCGGTTTTATCAGTACAGAGAATATTCATCGCACCAAAATTCTGGATAGAACTCAACCGTTTCACAATAACTTTCTTCTTCGACATGAGCAGTGCACCTTGTGATAAATTCACTGCCACAATAGCCGGAAGCATTTCAGGCGTCAAACCAACTGCTACTGAAATAGCAAACAATAACGCTTCAAACCAATTGCCTTTCCCTATCCCATTCACGACAAACACAAGCGGCACCATCACAGCCATAAAACCAATCATCAACCAAGTAAAATGATCGACTCCTTTATCAAAGCTGGTTAAAACTCGCTGTCCAACCAGATCCTTCGCCAAACTGCCAAAATAGGTATGACTTCCCGTCGCCAGTACAACCACTTCTGCTGTTCCGCTTTCCACATTCGTCCCCATGAGACAAATATTCTGTAAAGAAAAAACCTCTTCACTTTTTTCTTTCGAAGGACTTGCATGCTTCTCAACTGATAACGCCTCACCTGTCAAAAGTGATTGATTAATAAATAATTCTTTACTGCTAAGAATCCGCACATCTGCCGGAACTAAATCACCGGCTGATAATTGCACAATATCACCGGGAACTATGTCTTTCAAATCAATTTCCTCAACTTTTCCGGAACGTAACACTGCACAGGTCGTTTTCACCATCGAACGAAGATGTTCTGCAGCATTGTATGCCTGATTTTCTTGATAAAAACGTAAAATGACACTAATGAGAATCATGGCGAGAATAATAAGTGCTGTGATAAGATCACCTGTGAAAAATGAAAGAATAATCAGAAATGACAGAAGGAGCGTCAAGGGATTGGAAAAGGTAATAATCAGACGAAGCAGCCAATTTTTTCGTTTTTCTCTGATGATTTCGTTTAATCCATATATACCAATTACTTTTTTTATTTGTTCGTCTTTTAGACCCTCTTTAGATGATTGCAAGGTAGATAAAAGTGAATTGCTGTCTACACAAGCATATTTTACTAATTGTTCGATAATAGTCGTATTGGCTTTTTTCTTACTGACTGAGGTTCGGAAGATAACTGAAGCGTGTTTATCGAAACTACGGAAATTAAACAATTTCATAGTAATATTGTCTCTTATTCTAGATCCTGTTGCAAATAGAAGTAGCTCGTGTAAATTAGATGATTCCCAGTTGCTTGGCGGCTTTCGTCGCAGAGGCAATAAATGTATCTATATCCTCGTGTGTATGCGAGGCATTGATTTGAATACGCAGCTCATCTTTTCCTTTCGCCACAACTGGATAGGTAATATTGGTTACCAAAATGCCGTCAGCGAAAAGGAGATCTTTCATTTGCTTGGCTTTCAATGTATCAGCAATCAAAAGTGGTTGAATCGGATGAATCGACTGGGCGACGAAGGAAAATCCGGCTTTCTGTACTTTGGTTTGAAAATACGCGAGATTTTCTTCCAATTTTAGCAGTATATCTTCACTTTTCCCATCATAAAATAGAGAAACAGATGCTAATGCTGCGGCTGCTACGCTCGGAGATGCCGGGTTGGAATAAATATATGTCGCGCCGGATTCACGCAGGTAATCGATAAGCAGTTGATCTCCCACTACATAGCCACCATCAGAACCAAATGCTTTGCCAAATGTCCCTACGACCAAATCTGCTTGGCCCCCTGTGACTTCTTCGCATCCTCTCCCGGTTTTCCCAAAAGCTCCCACACCATGACTGTCGTCGATCACTAACAAAACGCCTTGTTCATATTGTTCTGCAAATTTATCCATTATACTACGCAACTTAGAAATATCGGCGTATTCGCCAATCATACTGAACACGCCATCCGTCACGACGACTGCGCGTTTGTATTTCGTTTTATTTTCCTCCAACACAGTTTCTAAGGCAGCATAATCAAGATGGGGATATATTTGTTTCTGTTCCTTCTCGATGCTGGCTGCTCTGATACCATCGATAATACTTCGGTGATTCAAACTGTCTGAGATAACTACGACCTCATTTGATAAAAGCGAATCCTTGCTTTGCCCTTTCAGAAAACATGACATTACAGCGATATTCGCGGCAAATGCAGATGAAAAAATCATGCCAGCGTCGCGTCCATGAAATGTTGCAATGGCAGCTTCCAAGTCTATATAGACTTTCATAGTTCCGGAAATAAAGCGAACAGCGCCAGGCCCGACACCATATTGTTCTGCTGCTTTCTCTTCGGCTTGTTTTAACGCATCATTAAAGCGAAGTCCTAAATAATCATTCGAATTGAAGACACGGTACTGTTTTCCTGTAATGATAGCCTTGGGAGAGTCTTCTTTGGTAAATCCTTCGATGATATTTTCCTTGCGTTTAGTGGTCCCCGCTTGGTCGATGCGAGCAATTTCTTCCTCAAGCAATGAATAAAATGCTTTATTTTTCATACTTCTATTTTCTTCTTCACTTCATCAAACATAATTTTTACCATCTTTGTTAGATCCACATCTGGTTTCCAGCCCCAATCATTTCTCGCATCCGAATCATCAATTGAATCTGGCCATGAATCAGCGATTGCTTGGCGGTGATCAGGTGCATAGATACAAATGAATTCCGGCATAACTTTTTGGATTTCCTTCACCAATTCTTCTGGTGTAATATCGATGGCTGTGAAATTATAACTGGTTCGAACTTTGATATTTTCGCTTGGAGCTTCCATGAGTTGCAATGTCCCCTTAATAGCGTCGTCGATGAACATCATGGGTAAGCGTGTATCCTCTTTCAGAAAACAGGTGTATTTTTGATCTTTCAACGCAGCATAAAAGATATGCACTGAATACTCAGTTGTTCCATCGCCTGGTGGCGCTTTATAGGCGATCAAACCCGGATAACGCAAACTTCTCACATCCAGTCCGTAACGCAGAAAATAATATTGGCAGAGTAATTCACCTGCTACTTTATTCACACCATACATTGTCGTGGGTTCCAGAATAGTGTGTTGCGGAGTTTTTATTTTCGGTGTAGTCGGCCCAAATGCGGCTATAGAACTTGGCCAAAATACTTTTATTTTATGTGCTACTGCTACATCCAAAATTGTCTTCAGCCCTCCGAGATTCACTTTCCAAGCCATTTGGGGATCTTTCTCACTGCCCACTGATAGAAGACCTGCCAGATGGTAGATTTCAGTAATAGCATGTTTTTTTATGATTCCTTCGACGAAATCAGCATCAGTGACATCTCCTTTTTCTATGATGATGTCGAATTGATCACGAGTAGTGGAATGTTGTATCGCGATAATATCTTCTTTTGCATATTTCTTCCGGAGTTCGAAAATGAGGTCAGTTCCCACGAGTCCAAACGCTCCGGTAACCAGAATCTTTTTATTCATAATATGGGCAGATAAAATTTAACAGTTTAGAGCTCGAAAGTCAACCAACGCTTTTCAATCTCTCTATTTGCGATTTCTTGCTCTTACTCAGTAAATGGTCTAGGATAAATATAAACTCCTCATTTATGTATAAACGCTATATTATTAAAAAACACTATCCTCGAAATAAAAGAAAAATAGCACTGCATGTATTTATAGTAGGATCTCTTTGTTGTATCATGATATTCGGGATATTCTTACTTAGTCAAAATTCTTTACAGAGCGCATCCGCACAAACGACAGCTGCTCCACCTCTTTTCACACCTACGCCCACTTCCCCCGATCAAATCCAGATGCAATCGGAGCCATCTCCTACCATACAACTACCAACTGCCTCACCCACCACTCAGCCAACGGTCACTCCTACGAACACACCAATACCGACATCCACCCCGACACCGACCGCAGCACCTCCGAGTGGCATTAATACTGTACAAATGAAAAGTGCTATACAGAAGATTGTGAATGCACATCCCGAATTGCATCTTGGTGTAAGCTATATCAATCTAAAAGATGAAAATCGAGTCGATGTGAATGGAGCTGATGTCTTTACAGCAGCGAGTACAAATAAGGTTTTTATCGCCTGTTTGTTACTCAGTCAAGTAGAAATAGGAAAATATTCTTTATCTCAACCCTTAGATGGAGCGACAGTCGGCATACATCTACAGCGAATGATCAACCAAAGCAATAACGATTCCTGGGCCTCGTTGATGAAATTCATTGGCATCCAATATCAAGCGCCATATGCACAATCACTCGGAATCACCAGCTATAATTTCCAGAATAATACCATAAGTCCGAATGACATGGCACTTCTTTTATACGATCTCTATACTGGGAAACTTCTCACACCATCTGATACATTACTTCTTCTTACCTATATGCAACACACGAATATGGAAGACCTTATCCCACCCGCCGTTCCAGACGGGGTGAATGTCTATCACAAATACGGAAATATTACTACTTATTTACATGATGCAGCTATTATCGATGATGGGAAAAATCCTTTTGTTCTGACCATCTATTCTTCCTTGGGAAATAATACGCTGACTTACGCGCAAAGACTCGCAGTCTTCCATGCTATTGTGATTACAGTAGAAAATGCCCAAGGTATTGACACAACGAGCGTTCTCTCTTCCCTTAGCCCGTCTTCATCTGTCACTACCCAACCAGCATTATCTCAACAATAGCTACATCCTCTGCTTGTAGCTTGTGGCTAGCTAAAATATACTTCTCGACTCCACAAATATATTGTCAGAGAAGCATATGAGAATACCCCTTTATTTGAATATGTATGAAGTAATTTTAAACTTGTGTTTTCTCTTCTTGGTGAATGTAGCGCTTTCCCCTGAAGAAAGAAGCAATTGCAGCGAAGAGAGAAATAACTGCTGAGATGGAAAAAGCTACTTTTACTCCATCCATAAATGGATTTGACAGAATCATCGGAAAAAATTTATTTGTAAAGACTAGTGATATCGTGTGCGCCGAGAGCGTAGGAATAAGCGATAGAGGGAGCAATGTTGTCATTGGATTGTAACCTAAAAAAGCAGCAAACAGCGCAGCAGTCGGTGGTAAATGTGAGATATGCGCAGCAATTGCAGATGGAATGCCCACATGCGTGAGTTGATGATAAAAGACAGCCGGCATATTCTGTGCAATACCAATCGTCACCATCGTAAATAGTAAACCGATAGAAAGTGTTGAAGCGCTATTTTGAAAGGTTGCCCGCATTCCAGAGGCAACTCCTCTCGCATTAGGCGGCACTGCGTTCATAATCGCAGTGGTATTTGGCGCTGCAAAAAGCCCCATCCCTATTCCCATAATAAAAATGAGCAAGGCAAAAATGAGATAGGAAAAATCAGCCGGTAATACCATCAAACCGATAAATGCCAAAGCAGTAATGATCATCCCTCCTGTAGAAAACAAACGCGCACCATATTTATCGGATAAATAGCCACTAAATGGTCCGCTGAGAAGAAACGCAAAGGTTAAGGGAAGCATATAAATTGCAGACCAAAATGGCGTATCCGAAAATTTATATCCATGCAATGGCAGCCAAATACCTTGAAGCCAAATAATAAGCATAAACTGTAATCCTCCTCGTGCTACTGATGCCAAAAATCCAGCAATGTTCCCTGCAGTAAACATTCGAATTTTAAACAGTTCCAGATTAAATAATGGCTCTTTCGCTCGCGGCTCATACCAAACAAAACCGAGGAGTAAAAGTATTCCAAGTATGAGACCTAGGATAACCAACGGATTTCCCCACCCCATGTTTGCTGTCCCATACGGTTGGATACCGTAGGTAATAGCGACCAAAATCAGTGTCAGTCCCACTGCAAATAACAGATTGCCGATGATATCCAGTTTCTGATTTTTCTGAATTACAGCAGTTTCATGCAGCATCACATACGCCCAGACTGTGCCAATGATACCGAACGGAACGCTAATTAAAAAAATCGCTCGCCAGGAAAGTGGCGCGAGAATACCACCCAGTAACAGGCCGAGAAAACTTCCCCCGACTGCAGCGACCTGATTAATGCCCATTGCCATCCCCCGCTGATTGGCAGGAAAGGCGTCGGTGAGAATTGCAGCAGCATTAGCGAACAAGAACGCTCCACCGATGCCTTGAATAATACGAAATAGAATGATTTCCAGCGCTGCAAAATTGCCAGTTCCTGGCGTGATAAAAAGTAATATTGACCCGAGGGTAAAAATCGCAAAACCCAAATTATATAGCTTAACCCGGCCAAACATGTCCGAGATGCGGCCAAATGTAACGAGTAGCACTGCTGTCACCACCATATAACTCATTAATATCCAGAGCAAATAACCCGTTTCAGTCGGAGCAAGTGGATTGATATGAATGCCTCGGAAAATTGCCGGAAGAGAAATGAGTGTGATGCTACTATTAATCGTCGCCATCAGTATACCAAGTGTCGTATTTGACAAGGCTATCCATTTGTAATCCCACTTACTATGGACTGCCGATTTTATTCCTTTTTTTGCATCCATATATTTTTTTTGTAGATAATCTTTTACTATATTTATTATATATTAATTTTTTATAAGATTTATTAGGCAGTTGAGCAAAAACACGGTATATATAAAAATCAGTATCAGATGTATCTTCGCTTGATTAATGAAGCGATAAATGACGACCAGAGGAGATGAAACCAGGTATATGATATAGCAGCTCGTCAGCTACTTCTGTATGCACCAGTAGGAAAATACCGCTGGTCTGTGAAGGATGTATTAAAATAAACTTCTTACTTCTTCGCCTCTGCTGCATACATTTCATCTAGCCACGATGAAGCGACTTTCCCGACTTGAGTTGGCTGATGGAATCCTGCTTCTTCAGTCAAATGAACGAAGGTGGTAAATGAT
>Ga0070679_100000960_pt1 | contig 25080 bp, 19 predicted proteins | sample KBSC63BmetaG_FD_65652 | JGI IMG/M metagenome (GOLD analysis project Ga0070679, IMG submission 65652) | Corn rhizosphere microbial communities from Kellogg Biological Station, Michigan, USA - KBS C6-3B metaG | ecosystem: Host-associated > Plants > Roots > Rhizosphere | place: USA: Michigan... | reverse complement strand
TCGCTTCACACGGACTACACCTTCGCACTGTGGGACAACGGCGCGCTCGTTCCATTCGCGAAAGCGTATACGGGATTGACGGACGTCGAGATCCGCGAGCTCGACGCATGGATTCGACGGAATACACTCGAGAAGTTCGGTCCGGTGCGCCATGTGAAGCCCGAGCACGTCTTCGAGCTCGGCTTCGAGGGCATCCAGGTGTCGCCACGACACAAGTCAGGCGTTGCCGTGCGCTTTCCGCGCATGCTGCGTTGGCGAACGGACAAACGCCCCGAGGACGCAGACACGCTCGAGACGTTGCGCGCATTGATGACGAAGGCCACGTGAGCGACGAACGCATCGAGGCATGGTTCGCGTCGCGCGGGTGGGCGCCGTTCGAGTTTCAGCGCGAGGTCTGGCGTGCGTACGCCGACGGCGAGAGTGGCCTCGTGCACGCCGCGACGGGAACGGGAAAGACGCTCGCGGCATGGGGCGCGATCGTTGACACGTGGTTGCGCGAGAACGAGCTCCGTACGCCTACAGCCAAACGTGTGCGTCGGGACTCTGCACCGCTGTTGCGCGCCGTCTGGATCACGCCACTCCGCGCACTCGCCGCTGATACCGAGGAAGCGTTGCGTCAGCCACTCGTCGATCTCGGCATGCCGTGGACGTTGGAGTCGCGTACGGGGGACACATCAGCCGCCGTGCGCGCACGCCAGCGCCGGCGTCTGCCCACGGCGCTCATCACGACTCCGGAATCACTGACGTTGCTGCTCACTCGCGACGATGCGCCCGAGATCTTCACGACGCTCGATGCCGTCGTCGTCGACGAATGGCACGAGCTGATGGGAACGAAGCGTGGCGTTCAGGTGGAGCTCGCACTTGCTCGCCTGCGCCGGTTTCAACCCAGGCTCCGTACGTGGGGGCTCTCCGCCACGATCGGCAACCTCGACGACGCCCTCGACGCGCTGCTCGGAGTCGGCCGTGCGAACAAGGGACGCATCGTGCGCGGTGTCGACCCGAAGCAGGTCGTCATCGACGCGCTGATTCCGCCCGTCGTCGACCGATTTCCCTGGGCCGGACATCTCGGGACGCAGATGCTGCCTCACGTCGTCGACGCGATCGAGGAAGCCAAGACCGCGATCGTCTTCACGAACACGCGATCGCAGACAGAGATCTGGTATCAAGCGATTCTCGAAGCGCGTCCGGATTGGGCGGGCATCATCGCGCTGCACCATGGCTCGCTCGATCGAAAGCGCCGCGAGTGGGTCGAGGACGGATTGCGCACCGGCAAGCTAAAATGCGTCGTCGCGACCTCATCCCTCGACCTCGGCGTGGATTTCTCGCCGGTCGACCGTGTGTTGCAGATTGGAAGTCCAAAAGGCGTCGCGCGCTTGCTACAGCGAGCGGGGCGCAGCGGGCATCGTCCCGGGGCTGTGAGCCGCGTGACCTGCGTGCCCACCAACGCCCTCGAGCTCATCGAAGTCGCCGCTGCGCGCGACGGCGTGGAGCAGGGAGCGATCGAAGCACGATTGCCGATCGACCGACCGCTCGACGTGCTCGCGCAACACGTGGTCACCGCCGCACTCGGCGGCGGTTTCACCTCTGATGAATTGCTCGCCGAGATTCGCTCGACGCATGCGTATGCCGAGCTGTCGGAGATGGAGTGGCGCTGGGTCCTCGGATTTCTGACCGATGGCGGCGAAGCGTTGCGTGCCTATCCGGAGTATGCTCGCATCACCGTCGCGAACGATCGCTACGTCGTGGAGAGCGGCGAGGTTGCGAAGCGGCATCGGCAGTCGATCGGTACGATCGTGAGCGATGCCCAGATCGGTGTGTTCTATCTGCGTGGCGACGCACTCGGATCCGTCGAAGAATCTTTCGTGGCACGACTCAAGCCCGGCGACCGATTCGTATTTGCTGGAACGCCGCTCGAGTTCGTGCGCGTGCGCGACATGAAAGCATGGGTGCGCCGAGCGCCGAACGCGAAGGGTGCAATCCCGAGGTGGATGGGGAGTCGGCTTCCGCTCTCCGGTCAGCTCGCGGCGCTCATTCGCGCGCGACTCGGCGAAGCCGCGGACGGCTTGTATCGCGGCGAGGAGATGCATGCCATGCGGCCGCTGCTCGAGGTGCAGCGCAGGTGGTCGTGCATTCCGCATGCGGGCGAACTGCTGATCGAGCAGGTGAAGACGCGCGAGGGTTGGCATCTCTTCTTCTATCCGTTCGAGGGGCGCCTCGTGCACGAAGGGATGTCGGCACTGTTCGCCTATCGCATGTCGCGACTCGTACCGATCACGTTCACCATGGCGTCGAACGACTACGGGTTCGAGTTGCTCGCGCCTGCCGAAGCGCCGCTCGATGCTGCGCTCGCCCGTGGCCTGCTCGCACCGGACAACCTGCTCGAGGACATCATGGCCGCGTTGAACGCGACCGAGATGGCGAAGCGTCAGTTCCGTGAGTTGGCTCGCATCGCGGGACTGGTGTTTCCCGGGTTGCCGCGGTCAGGGAAGACCGCGCGTCAGCTTCAGGTGTCGAGCGGATTGTTCTTCGATGTGCTGATGCGCTACGATCCCGAGAACCTTCTCCTCGCTCAGGCAACGCGCGAAGTGCTGGAGCGACAACTCGAGAGCACGCGACTCGGTCGCACGCTCGAGCGGCTCGCGTCGGCCAGCGTGCGGGTGACGACTCCAAAGCGCCCCACGCCGCTCGCGTTTCCACTGCTGGTGGATCGCGCGCGCGAACGCGTGTCATCGGAGTCGCTCGCCGATCGCATCAAGCGGATGCAGCTCTCGCTGGAGCGTGCCGCCGGATGACGGATCGCGCATCGACGATCGTCGCGGGTGAGACGCTCGTGCTGCTCTCGGAGCGGGCCGCGTACTGGCCGCGAGGGAGAATGCTGCTCGTCGCCGATCCGCACTTCGGCAAAGCGGCGGCGTTCCGGTCGGCGGCGGTTCCCGTGCCCCGAGGAACCACCCACGACGCACTCGGCCGTCTGGACTCGATGATTGAGCAACTCGAGCCGGCGCGAGTGGTCTTTCTCGGCGACTTCCTGCATGCGCGCGAAAGTCGTGCCCCGGCGACACTCGATGCAATCGCGCGCTGGAGGGGACAGTATGCGAGCATCGACATGATTCTCGTTCGCGGCAACCATGATCGGCGTGCCGGTGATCCGCCGCGCGAACTCGCGATCGAATGTGTGGACGCGCCGATGCATGAAGCGCCGTTCGCGCTCACGCATCACCCTCGCGCCATCGACGGGGCGTATGTGCTCGCGGGACACATCCACCCAGGCGCACGCCTCGCTGGCAGCGGGGGCGATCGCGCGCGACTTCCGTGTTTCTGGTTCGGAACCAGCCTCGGTGTCCTGCCCGCGTTTGGGGATTTCACCGGGCTGGCGGACGTCGACGCCGCGCCGTCCGATCAGGTGTGGGTGATTGCGGGAGATCAGGTCATGCGCGTGGGCGCTGGCGTGGCCGGCCGCTCGTAGGCAATCTCACCGCGCCCCGCCGCCTCGTCAGAGCAACGTGATGTCCTGAGCGCGTACGACGAGCTCGCGCTGGCGAAACGCGTGCTCGAGTTGCTCGCGATACGAATTCCACCACGCGCGGTCGATCTCTTCGACCATGACTTCGTATACGACGATATCGTCGTGACCCGTGTGGCCCGCATCGTCCTGCCAGGCGCCGAGGGCGGGTGCTCTACTGTACGCCGTCAATCCGCCGAATCGCTCGGTCAGCTCGGAGCGCACGCGGCGAAAGAGCTCGTCCGGCTGGCGCACGCCGTCGTTGTCGTACAGCGGCAGCAGCAGTTGAATCAGATGCATGCCGCTGCGCTATGGGCGAAGACTCGTCTGTGAGAGCCGGAACATCGTGAGTGCGGCGCGCTTCGTCTGCGGCGCGAGCATCCGCAGATCGGCGGTCTCCTTCTCGGTATGATCGTCGTGCCCCGAGAGGCCGATGCCGTCGATGATCATAGGAACGATGCTCGCGACGAACGACACGTCGGCCGCACCCGCGCGCGATGGATCGACGCCGACGACGCCACCGGCGCCAATGTCCCGGCTGGCCCGATCGTAGACCGCGAGCAGCCGGCGATTGCCGGCCGTCGGCGCCATGGGCGGATAGCCATCGTCGAACGTGATCGTCGCGTTCGTGTGCGGCAGATGCCTGGCGACGATTGCCGTCATCGTCTTCTTTGCCTTCGCTTGCTGCTCCGGAGAGAGCGTGCGGAGGTCGCCGCTCACCCGCATGTGCTCCGCGACGACATTGCGCTTGCCGCTGCCGGTGCCGGTCGTGCCGGTCGAATCCATGCTCACGAACGTGCCCCCGATCGCCAGCCCGGGATTGAACGTGAGATACGGCTCTTTCGAGAGCTGTGTATAGAATTCGTTCAAGATGCGCGACGCCTCGTACACCGCGCCGGCGCCGACGGTCGGCTGAAAGATCTGCGACGAGTGCGAGGGGAGCCCGGTCGTCTCGAGCGTCCAGGCGCCCGCGCTCCGGCGTGAGATCACCGCCGTCTTCGGATCACCCGCGCCGTCCTCGAAGCCCAACGCGGCGGCTGATCCCTTGGCGGCATCGATGAGCGCGCGGCGTGCGGCCGCTTGCGGAGTGCCCGCGTCCTCCTCGTCACCGGTGAACACGACGGTGACGTTCATCCGGTCGAGCTGCCCTGCGTCCTTGAGCGCACGCAAGGCGTACAGCAGAATCACGTCGCCGCCCTTCATGTCGATGATGCCGGGCCCGCGCGCCGTGGAGTCGTCGATCCTCTGGAATTTCTGGAATGGGCTCGTCGGCTCGAAGACGGTGTCGAGATGCCCGATGAGCAGCAGCTTTGGCCCGGGGCCCGCATGCTCGGCGATGAGATGGCCGGCTCGGCCGAAGGATCTGCCGTCGATCCAGGTCGTCTTGAACCCGAGGGCGTCGAATTGTGCGCGAAGCACGTCGCCGACCTGGCGCACTCCAGCGAAATTCATCGTGCCGCTGTTGATGTCGACCAGCCGCTGAAGGAGCGTGAGTGCTTCAGCATTGTGTTTGTCGACCGCGGCGGTGATCGTGCGTTCCTGGCTGGACAGCCCAGACTGCGCGTGCGACGACGCGAACGCCATACACGACAGCGCGAGCCCGGTGGCCGCGCGAGCGAGATATCGGTGCATGAACGAGAATCTACCAAAGATGCGACTGGCGTGGGCGACTGCGGGCCTTCTGGTCCTCTCGTGCGGAGCGGCGACCGACGACGTCGCCAAGCTGCGCGAGAAGTGGGAAGCGCGTCCGTACATGCAAACGGACAGCGTGGGCGCTCCGCCCGCGAAATCGGTCACGATTCCCCTGCATGCCCCGCGCGAGCTGCGAGAGAATTCCGCGGCCGCCATGAGTGTCGCGCAAGCCGGCGTCTTCTTCACGATCAACGATTCGGGGAACGACCCGCTGCTCTTCGCCCTCGACACCACGGGTGCCGATCGCGGCGTGTGGCGCGTGCTCGGCGCGAGGAACGTCGATTGGGAGTCGGCGGCGATTGCTCACTGCGGGGCAGGGGCGTCGCAGTGGTGCGTCTTCATCGGCGACACCGGCGACAACGACGCACGCTATCCATCGCGCGACATCTATCGGGTGCCGGAGCCCGTAGCGAATCGCACGCGCGGCGCAGTGCCCGCCGAGCGGCTGCGATACACGTATCCGGATTCGCCGCACGACGTGGAAGCGATGTACGTGGCGCCGAACGGCGACGTGCTGCTGATCACGAAGCGCCCGATGTCGGATGCGGTGCCGCGGCTTCGTCCGGCACTCGTGTTTCGTCTACCGGCCGCGGCATGGGGCGCGAAGTCCGTCGTTGCCGAACGCGTCGACAGTCTGCCGATCGTGCCCGGATCGGCGGTCCTGCGCTTGATCACCGACGCCTCGCTGTCGCCAGACGGACGGCATCTCGCCGTGCGGACCTACGCGCAGACCTACATTTTCGCGACGGATCCGCTGTCGGGACGCGTGAATCACGCGGTGCCGCCGGCGATCTGCAACATCGCATCGCTCGGCGAGCCGCAAGGCGAAGGCATCACCTGGGCGAGCAACGATGGACGTCTGGTCTTCACGAGCGAAGGCACGACCGTGCCCATTCATCTCGCGAATTGTCCGCTGCCCGGTGTGAAACCGTAGCTATTTCACGATCGTGACGGGCACGTTGACCGACGGCCGTTTCGTTGGGTCGTCTGTCCACGCCACGTTCGGATAACGCAGCGTGAGCACCGTCTTCCCGACGCGCTGACCCGTGATCTGCTTGGGAAACACGGTTGCGGGCTCGCCGGGCTTGACCACGAAATCGAACTCGCGCGTCACGCCGAGCTGACGTCCGCTGCCATCGATGACGATGATCTTGAAATTGGTCAGGCTGACCGTCTGACCGACGTGCAGCGTCAGCGTCTTCGGCTCGGCGCGAAGGAGACGAACGCGCTTCGCGAAGCCGCGCAATTGATCGACGGTTAGGTCTGGTGCCTCGGACTTGGCGGCGCGCTTCGCCGAGGTGCTGGTGGCCTGTGCGGCACTGACCGACGACAGGCACACCAGCAGAGCGAGAACGATCTTCTTCATTCGGAGGACGTCATTTCACAAACCGTGTCTTATTCTTGTCGAGCTGATCGAGAATGTTGTGAATGTCGTTCCCGATCGCTTCGATGCGTGTGATGTGATGTGGGTCGAACTTCGGATCGTACGGGCTGAGCGCCGGACCGCCGGACACCTCGAGTACCGCGTCGAAGTGATACGGGTGCGCCTGGCCCGTCTTGGGATCGGTCCATGTCCCCTGCCACGCGAGCTGCTTGTTCTTGGGCCAGAGGCCGTAGGGCAGCGCGAGGGTGCGAACCTTGTAGCCCGGCACCGCTGAGTCGATCGCGACCATGTTGGCCGCGATCTGCTGCTGTACCGCGGCGTCCGGGAACTGACTCAGCTTCATGTGCCAGACGGTGTGATCGCAGAGCTCGAAGCCATTGTCGGCGAGCCATTTCACTTTCTTGAATCGCCACTCCTTCTTCTGCGTGCCCTTGTATTTGCGCGCCGGCGCGTCGCCGAAGAAGTTGTGTCCCGCGTCGGCGCCGTTGAGCAAGCAGAACGTGCCGCGGTTCTTCCATCCGGGATGCGTCTTCATGAAGTCTTCCCAGATGCCGACGCCGCTGTTCGGATCGATCGTGAGCTGCCCGTTCGGCCCCTCGATGTAGGAGAACTGCTCGGGCGACGCGTCGTCGAACACGAAGACCACGGGCGACATGCCGTCGGGAACGTCGCTGAAGTTCTTGTCGAGCATCTGCGCGATCGTGATCGGCCGATAGCCGCGCTTGTACACATCTTCGAGGTCCGCCTTGAAGCTCCCGATGTTCCGCGTGTACTGCGCGTTCGGCACGTCCTTGATCACGTGATACTCGAGCACGGGAATCCGGCCCATGTGATTCGACGGAAGCTTTCTCCCGGTGTCCGCGCCGGCCGACGCGGCGGCAACCGCGCCGCCCGCGGAATCGGCGGTCTTTCCGCTCGCGGCCGTCCCCGCGGCGGCTTTGGCCGAGCTCGAGCCGCTGCACGCCGCAATCAGCGCGGCGAGTGCGACGAGCGTCACAGAAGATGCCGAACGGAACGTCATGGTTTCCACTGGAGTAGCAGAAGGTTGTCGAAGTACCAGAGAGACATACACCGCACGAAGCCGTGCGGCCGGAAACCTGCGAGAGCGAAGAGCGTACCAATCTCTAGCGTGTTCACCACCCGACCCGCGTGACCGTCACTTCGCTGCACGTTCGCGATCGACTCGCGATGTTTCGCGAGCGGCTTCGACCGGATCCGTCGACGCCGTTTCGCGTCTGGATTCGCCGACACTGGCCTTGGTTGAGCCTGCTCGCGCTCGCCTGCATCGCCATCATCACCTTCGATGCCTGGCTCGACACGTGTGGATTCTACGGATGTCCAAGCCCCGCCGAGATCCGCGCCTTCCATCCGAGCGAGGGTGGCAACGTCTACGATCGCAATGACCGGCTGATCGGCCACCTGGAGAACATTCGTCGGGTGAACGTCTCGATCGCGATGGTCCCAAAGCAAGTGCGCGATGCCTTCGTCGCGACCGAGGACCGCCGATTCTACGAACATAATGGACTCGACTGGCGCGGCGTGATCCGCGCGACGCTCAGAAATTTCAGCGCTGGCGGAATTCGCCAGGGTTTCAGCACGATCACGATGCAAGTGGCGCACAACAGCTTCCTCGCCGACCGCTACCATGGCCGGTCGCTGCGCCGCAAGCTCGTGGAGCTGCGCATCTCCAAGCTGCTCGAGCGCGAGCTCACGAAGGACCAGATCCTCGAGCATTATCTCAACGTCATCTATCTCGGCAACGGCGTGAACGGCGTCGAGGCAGCGAGCCTCGACCTCTTCGGCAAGAACGTCAACAAGCTCACGCTCGCCGAAGGCGCCGTGCTCGCGGCGCTTCCAAAGGCGCCGTCCGTGTACACGCCGCGTCGCAATCCCGATCGCGCCGTTCAACGCCGCAACCTCGTGCTCGGCTTGATGGCCGATCAGGGCTACATCACCGGAGCGCAGGCGCTCTCGGCCGAGCATGAACAATTGCGCATCGCGGAGAACGAGTGGCGTCCGTCGATCGCGAGTGAGCCGAGCGCGCTGGACGCTGTGCGCGCGCTCGTGGATTCCGTCGTGCCCGACGTGCTCAAGGAAGGCGACGTCAACGTCTACACGACGATCGATGCCACACTCCAGCGTTCGGCGGATCGCACGATGCTCAAGCACATCGCGCAGATCACGCAGGAAACGCAAGAGACCGAAGGCCGCGTCGCCGAGGGCGCACAGGGCGCGCTCGTGGCGCTGGACCCCGCGACGGGCGACATCCGGGCGGTCGTCCCGGGCAAGCGAACGCAGCGCGGCGGGTTCAACCGCGCCTTCTCGGCGCGGCGTCAACCGGGGTCGGCGTTCAAGCCGTTCGTCTATGCGGCGGCGCTCGCGGCCGGCTATCCGCCCGCAACCGAGGTCGATGACGATCCGGTCGAGGTGCAGGTCGGACGCACGATCTGGCAGCCCGCGAACTACAACGACGAGTACAACGGCCGCATCACGTTCGCCCGCGCGCTGCTGCTTTCGGCGAACGCGGCGACCGTGCGCGTGAGTCGCGCTGTCGGCGAGACCAACGTCATCAGCGCGGCGCGCCGCAACGGCATCACGAGTCCGCTGACGCCCGTGCCGTCCATTGCGCTCGGTGCCGAAGGTGTGACGCCGGTGGAGCTCGTGGCCGCGTACGCGCCGTTCGCGAACGGCGGCATGCGCGTGAAGCCGCGGTTGATCGCGCGTATCGAGGCGCCGGACGGCACGCTGCTCTGGAGCTCGGAGCCACAGCGCACGCCGGCGATGGATCCGATCGACGCATATGAGATTACTCAAATGCTTCAGGGCGTCGTGAACTTCGGTACGGGCAAGACGATTCGCGACATGGGGCTCAGCGGTCCGATCGCCGGCAAGACCGGAACGACGAACAGCGGCGAAGATGCGTGGTTCGTGGGCTTCACGCCGTCGCTCGTCGCCGGCGTATGGTTCGGCTACGATCAGCCGCGGCAGATCAGCACGAACGCGACGGGTGGACGACTCGCGGCGCCTGCGTGGGCGGAGTTCTACCAGGCGGGTTGGCACGAGCCGCGTGGCTCGGCGTTCGTTGCGCCGCCGGGCATGGTCTCCGCCGTCGTCGATCCACAGAGCGGCGAGCTCGCGACCGAGTGGTGTCCGACCCGCACCCGCCAGTGGTTCCGGCCGGGCAAGGAGCCGCAGCAGGAGTGCCATCTGCATTCGGGTCCACCGCCAGGCCAGATCGCGATCGATGCCAACGGCAACGTGCAGCCCTCCGGCCAGAGCAACGATCCGGTCGCGGCGGTCGCCAAGGGCATTGGCAATCTTCTCAAGAAGATCATTCGCTGGTGACGCGGGTTTCGTCATCCTCGGAAATTTCCGGAGACCGCTGTCGGCACTCGGCGGCAGGAACGACAGGACTGCCGGACAACCGCGGAAGAAAGAGAAGCCGCCCGGAGTAGGCGGGACTGCTGTCTGAGGCGACAGGGTCCCTCTCGAGCGGAGCTCCCGCTCCACCAGTGCAGTTTCCCTGGTTTCCGCGGTATTCCGGGAGCCTGGTGGCTCGAGGTGCTTCCCCCGACGAACCACATTTTGGCGGTGACCACTGTCACGGTGTTGGACGCGCGTCGTCACGACCGTTGAGGATGCATCCACGAGTCGGCATTCTTTCAGGAATTTTCATCGCGGTCGCTACGGCGTGTAGCGCGTCATCGAGTGAGCCCCGCGCGTCGGCCGGTGTTCCGACCGAGAGCGCCGGTGGCGGCTCGCTCGCTGGCCGTCGCCCGTTTCCGAACGACAATCCCTGGAATACCGACGTCAGCAAGGCGGCGGTCGATCCGAATTCCGCGACGCTCATCGCGTCCTGCGGGCTTCGGAATCTCCATCCGGACTTTGGCACGACGTACAATGGCGCGCCGAACGGGATTCCGTACGTGATCGTGCACGCCGGTCAGGCGACCGCGCCGGTGTCGTTCGACTACGCCGATGAGAGCGATCCGGGCCCATATCCCATTCCCGCCGACGCCCCGATCGAAGGCGGCGCGACCTCGAGCGGCGACCGGCATGTGCTCGTCGTCGACGCCGACGCATGGAAGCTGTATGAGCTCTTTGATGCGCATCCTGAGAATGGCGGCAAGAGCTGGCACGCCGGATCCGGCGCGGTCTTCGACCTCGGCTCGAACGCCCTGCGTCCGGCCGGATGGACGTCCGCCGATGCCGCGGGCCTTCCGATCTTCCCGGGTCTCGTGCGGTACGACGAGGCGGTGGAAGCGCACAACATCGCGCACGCACTGCGCTTCACCTGTCCGCGCACGCGCAAAGCGTACGTCGCGCCCGCGCGGCATTACGCGAGCAGCGATACGAGCAGCGCGCTGCCGGCCATGGGCATGCACGTGCGGCTCAAGGCGAGCTACGACACAGCGAGCTTCGGACCGACCATCCGCACCATTCTGCGCGCGATGATGAAATACGGAATGTTCGTCGCGGACAATGGATCGGGGTGGTTCGTCAGCGGCGCGCCCGATCCGCGTTGGAGCGACGACGAGCTGGCCGCGCTGGCCAAGGTCCCGAGCAGCGCGTTCGAGGTGGTCCGCTGACTCGTCATCCTGAGAGAATGAAGTGACCGAAGGATCTGCTGTCTCGTGTTCGTGGCTGGCCACGTTTCACGTACAAGAGATCCTTCGCTTCGCTCAGGATGACAACTTGCTCACATCAATCCCAGCCACTTCGACCGGTCGCCGTTGAACCCTGGGAACACCGCATCCATCTTCGCGGCGCCGAGATGCTTGAACGCGACTTCAGAGAACACTGAGCGGAAATCCGTCGTGAGCGCCAGATCGCGGCCTTCGTTGAGCTGCTCCGGCTCCAGCCCAGGCCACTTGCCGTGCACCTTCTTGCCCTTCACGTCGCCGCCGATGACGAACATCGCCGTGGCGTGACCGTGATCGGTGCCGCCGTTGCCGTTCTGATGCGCCGTGCGGCCGAACTCCGACATCGTGAGGATCGTGACGTCGGCCATGCGAGTTCCGAGGTCCTGCACCAGTGCCGCGATCGATTTCGAGAAGTCGTCCAGCCGCTGCGCGAGCTGACCGGTCGCACCGCCCTGATTGACGTGCGTGTCCCATCCACCGACGTCCGCAAACGCGATCTCGAGACCCACATCCGACTTGATGAGCTGCGCGATCTGCCTGAGATGCTGTCCGAACGGCGATCGCGGATACTCCGCACCGTTCTGCGGGACGTACTGCTGTGGATTCGCCGCCTTGAGAATCTTCATCGCCTCGAACATCTCGCCGCCGGCGGCATGCACCACGTCCGCATTGCCCGTGCGGTAGAGCGCCTCGATCCGCTCCGCCTGCGATCCATTCGTGCGAATCGTGAACTCATCCAGGCTGTTCATCGCCACGGAGGGCGCGCCGCCCTCGAGGATCCGCGGCGTCTGCGGCGTCATCGAAACGGCCACGAAGGGCGATGTCTTCGCCTGCGGGCCGCCGTGCGTGCCATCGTTGAGATGGCACTCATCGCACGTGCCCTTGACCGCGAGATAGCGATTGAGCCAGCCGTCGCGCGTCCCCTTGTTGTCCGGGGTGCCGCTCTCCATGTAGTCCTGCGCGTCGAAGTGCGAGCGCGTGTTGCTCGGGCTGCCGACGGCGTGCACGGGCGCGAGTATGCCATCATCCCACAGCGGCTTGAACGGCGCGAGCGAGGGATGCAGCCCGAAGAAGCCGTCGAGATCGATGGCCGTCTGCGCCGCGCCGCTCACCGGGCGCGGCACCGCGATCGTGGGCCGCATCTGGTAGTACGCCTTCTCACCGTGCGGCACCACGACGTTCAACGCGTCCGCCGCGCCGCGCTGAAAGAGGACGATGAGCACCTTGCCGCGCTGATTGCCGTTGAGGGCCGCCCCCTTCAGGAGATCCTGCGCGAACACCGTCTTCCGCAGGAACGTCGGATTGAGCCCCATCGTCGCCAGCGCCATCGCGCCGGACTTCATGAAGACGCGCCGATTCATATCAGTATCCTCTTTACCGTTTGCTAGCGACGCTGGAATTCCGGCGCGCCGAGCGCCAAACCGACCACCTGCGACAGGCCCTGGAGATTCACCGGCCGGCCGAAGCCGGGCACCTGCGCTCCGCGTCCGCGCGGGAATCCCTTACCCTGTTGGAGCCTCGCACCCTGCCGACCGTTGCCTCGCCCGCCGCCCATCATGTCGGCCGTGTCCGCGACGGTCATTCCATTCACGTCGTTCGCAGTGGCTTTCCCCAGCATCGGGTTCGAGCCGCTCATGAGTACTTCACGCGTTTCGGCGGACACCTGGCCACCCAGCATGGCCTTCACCACTCCGTCCACCTGCTGGCCGCGCGACAACGTCTGGAGTGAATCGAAGGCCGGCCACGCCACCAAGCGAGCACCCGGCACCTGCCCACCCGCCAGGCTCAACCCGAAGTTGATGCGGTTCAGAATCGCCCCGGTGTTCATCCACGCATCGCCGCGATCCGGCCATCCGTCCGGCGTCTGCCGGCCGAAGATCGGCTGGCCAAGGCGCGCCACGATCTGCGCGGTGCGCGGCGTGGTGTCCGGCGCCGCATTCACGGCGCGCAGTCCGCTGGCCACCACTTCGAACGGCGTCTTCACTTTGCCGCGGTAGGCCGCGCGGCTGAAGAACTCCGGCGACGTCACGATGCAGTCGAGTGTCTGCCGAATGTCGCCGTCGGATTTCGAGAACGCGTTCGCGCAGCGATCCACGAGCGCCTTCGGCGGATCGTCCGACACGAAGTGGCGGGCGAGCTTCGTCGTGACGAAGCGCGCCGTCGCGGGTGCCCTCGCCAGGATATCGAGCACGCGCTCACCTTCGTCTTCACCGTGTCCCGCCGGGAACTTCTGGCCGAGAATCGTCTTCTCGCCGGCGTCGTGAATGCGCGGATTGAACTGGAACTCGCCCGTCTGCCGATTGAAGGTCCAGCCCGTGAGCGCCCGCGCCACTTCCTGCACGTCCTTCTGCGTGTACCCGCCATCCACCCCGAGCGTGTGCAGCTCCATCAACTCGCGGGCGTAATTCTCGTTGAGGCCGCGCTTCGCCTGCGCCTGGAGCTGCTTGAGCATCTGCTCACGCTGCTCGGGCGTCGCGTTCTCGTAGCGCTGCCGCAGCGCGGGTGGAACCTGCTGGCCTGGACGCAGCCCGCCGAGCCCGGGGCGCCGGGCGATGAGGCCGCCGCGCCCGCCCCGCGCCCCGGGCCGCGCCGCGAGCGTGGGCTCGGTGCTGTCCGCGGCGCTCTGCGCATTGTCGAGAAAGAACAGCATGGCCGGGCTCTTGGCCACCGCGCCTAAGAGATCTCTGAACTTCCCGAGGGCGTGCGGCCGGATCACATCGCGATCGTAGTTCGCGAGAAAGAGCCGAGTCTGCCCTTTGCCCGCAAAGACGCTGAAGTGATTCTCCCAGAAGTCGACCATCACCTCGTTGAGCTGACGATCGCTCACCACGGCGCGCGCGAGCTTGGCCGACTGCACCTCGCCTACCATCTGCTGGTTCTGGCGCGCGACGGCGGCAAGCTGCGGATTCTGCGCTAGGATTTCTTGGCGTGCATCCTTTCGATCCATTGTCGTGTCCGCAGCCTTGGCCTGCCGCTGCAACCGCTGCACGACGCTGTAATTCTTGATGATGTCGTCGGTCTTCTCGTTGAAGACCGGATACCTGGCCATGAGCTGGTCGACCGCGGGATCCGGGATGCGATCCGGATGCAACTGCAAGTCGATCCATTTGTCGACGCCCATCGCGTGCACACGCTCGGCGTCGCCGGGACGGGCGCCAAAGGTCAATCGGTTGAGGACCTGTTGCACCTGCTCGTCCGGCAGGAGCTCGCGTTGCGCGCTCTGCGCCACGAGGCGCGGAGCACGGGCGGCGACCATACTCAGTGCGGCCAGCGTCGGGATGATCTTTCGCATGGCGGAAACTCTCGGTTCCACGAGACACGAACTGAAGTTGACTGAGTTGTAGACGCCATGCCGCGGCGCGACGTTAAGCCCGCCCGCTAGACCGAAGAACGGCGCGAGCGCCAAGATCTGAGACATGCGCTCGACACCAGCTCGTCGGCAAGCGCGTCCGCGGTTCAGTGTGCGCCATCCGTCCGCACCCGCATCCACCGTCTCGGTGCCTAGCGTGTAGGGACTGGCGTGTCATAGCTTTGGAAGAGTCGCCCCGCGCCGCGTGCTCCGCGTCTCGGGCCGTTCCCACCGGTCGTCTTGCCGCATTTCTATCGCTCCACGGACGAGTTCGTAGCCGCGGCTCAGGAGGCCCTCTCCGGGGCCGCGCCGAAGCATTCCGTGGCGATCCTCGTCGCCGAAGTCGATCCAAAGGACCCGCCGATCGTTGGACGCGCCACTCGAGAATCCGGCCTCGGCGCCGTTGCGGAGATCATCAGACACACGCTGCGATCGGACGACCACATCGGCAGAATCGGCGACCATCTCGTGATGGTGTTGCCGGGCGCGACCGCGGAGGACGGGCGGTCCGTCGGCGAGCGTATCTGCGCCGCGGTCCGGGTTCACTCGTTCGGGGACGGGCTCGACCAGATCACGTTGTCGATCGGCGCCGCGGCGGCTCCCGAGCACGGGACGCAGTTCTCCGGCGTGCTGGACATCGCCCGCACGGCACTCGCGCGTATCGAGTCGCAGGGGCGCGACGGTGCGATGGCCGCGCCGCTGCCGCATCACGAAGCGCTGCATCGGCCGTTGTCCATCGATCGCTTTGCCGGGCGCGTCGCCGAGTTCGCCTCGCTCACGCGCTGGCTCGACGAAGCCTGCGCCGGGCAGCCGCGGCTCGTGAACGTGATTGGAGAGACGGGGACGGGAACCGCCACGCTGCTGCGCCAGCTCGAGTCCGAAGTGCGCCTCCGCGGCGGAGTGTTCGCGATGGCGTCGTCGACGTATTTCGACATTCCACAACCCTACGGAGTGTGGAGCGCACTCCTGCGCGCCACGCATCGCTTCCCGACCGCGCCCGACCGCGATTGGCACGAGCTACCGCATCTCGAGCCGATGCTCAGTCGATCGACGCCGTCCGCGACGCCGACCGGCAGCCAGTATCGATTGCTCGCCGAGATCGCGGAGTACGTGCGCGGGCTGGCCGCGGAGCGTCCGCTGATCGTGGTGCTCGACGAGATGCAGTGGGCCGACTCGACGTCGTGGGATGCGCTCGAGCATCTGCTCACGCAGCTCGATACGGATCGCATCATGATCTGTCTCGCACAGCGGCCGGAGAGCGGTTCGGACGCGTCACAGCGCCAGATCCTGAGCCGCCACGAGTTCGTGCGCGAGCTCGTGCTGTCGCGTCTGACCCGCGACGAGGTGAAGCAGTGGCTGGAGGCCGCGTTCCACCGGCAGCAGGTGGGCCGCGAGTTCCTCGCGTTCCTCTACCGACACACCGAAGGCAATCCGCTGTTCATCGCGCAGTTGCTGCGCGCGCTGATCGAGGACGGCGCGATCTGGTACAGCGGAACTCGCTGGGAATGGAGCCCGGTCTCGGAACTGCGCGTGCCGGCCGGCCGCGGTGCGCTCATCGCGCAGCGTGTGAGTAAATTCTCATCGAGCACGCAGGCGGTCCTGACCACCGCCGCGATCATCGGCCGTGAGTTCGACATCGGATTGCTCGTGGGCGCGGGTGCCGGCAGCGAGCCTGCCGTTCGTCTCGCGCTGTCGGAGGCCGTCCTCGCCGGACTCATTCGACCGACGTACGAGCGACGCCTCGGCGGCTATGCCTTCGCGCACGACGAGATCGCGGAAGTGCTGGTGGATGCGCTCTCGCGCGACCGCACGCCGCAGCTCCACGCGCGCGTGGCGCAATCGCTCGAGCGTCGGCGTCCGGATCGCGCGGCCGAAATCGCGATGCATTTCGACGCCGCCCGCGAACCGGCCGATGCCTATCGCTGGGCGCAGATCGCCGCGAAGTCGGCGGAAGCCGTCTATGCGCCGGGCGCTGCCGGCGCGTATCTGCAGATGGCCGCGCGCAACGCGACGTCGCCCGCCGAGCTGGCGGAGATTCGGGTCGCGTTGGCCCACGTGGCCGAGACGCGCGGCCGCTACGACGAAGTCGAAGAGCTGTGCGATCTCGCGATCGAATGGTTCGAGGGGCAGTCGGACGAGCGCCGTGCGTTGAGTCTGCGTCGGATGCGCGAGCGTGCGCGGATGGAGACAGGGCAACCGGCGCCGATCACGCTCGAGGCGCTCATCCTGCTCGACGCCGAGGCAAAGCGCCTCGGGTTCGATCGCGAGCGCGTCGCCATCCTGACGATGGCCTCGCAGACGCACGGCCGACTGGGTGAGACGCGACTGGCGGAGCGCCTGGCGACCGAGGGCGTGGAGATGGCCGAGCAGATCGGCGATCATGCGCTGCTGGGCGACGCGCTGAATCGGCTCGGCAACACGTTGATTGCGGAGGCGCCCAAGCGAGCGCACGGCGTGTATCTGCGCGCGCTCGAGCTCTTCGAGGCGATTGGCGATGTGCGCGGGCAGGGACGTGCGTTGTGCAACATGGGCATCGCCGCGCAGTTCGAGGCGCATCTCGACGAGGCATCGGATGCGTACGGTCGAGCCATCGCCGTGGCACGCGCGGCGCGAATGCCGGACATCTGGGGGCTGGCGGCGCTCAACCTCGGGGTGATGACGCAGAAGATCGGCCAGTATGACCGCGCGCGAGATCTATTCGGAGAAGCGCTGGCGCTCTTTGCGGCGGCGAAGCACAGCGAGTATCAACTCACGGCGCTGTACAATCTCGCGCACATCGAGCGTGAGCTGGGGCTCTGGGAGTCAGCAGCCGAACTGTATGACGCCACCATCCCGCTGGCACAGCGCATCGGGCAGTCGGATATCGAGATCGGCGCGACGGCGGGGACGGGATTGTGTTTTCTCGGCCTGGAGCGGATGGAGGGAGCGCGGCGAGCGAACGCGGAAGTGCTGCGGCGCATGGAGGCGCGTCCCGACTGGTTCCAGGGACGGGAGCTGGCGGAGGCGCTGACCATTCGGGTGGACGCGGCGGATGGCCGCCCGGATGATGCGCTGCGTCGATTCGAGACGGCGGTGTCCCTGGCTGAGGCTGCGGATTTCTACAACGCGGCGTGGTTGACGGCGGCGTGCGCCGATGTATTGATGCCGCTCGCTCCGGAGCGGATCGACCAATACGTCAGCCGGTACCGCGAACGGGTGAGGCGGCTCGGATACCCAGAAATGACAAGACGTTACGAGTCGCTGACACATCGGTGACGCGCGTCACCGTCTTTGTATTCACTCTGGCGCTACTAATGAGCGCGCCGTATCTTCGTGAGCGGCTTCTCCGACCTAACGCGATGGGTTGGAGTCGTCCTACCGTTCATCATCCGACATACAATGCGTTCATTCCTGCGTTGCTTCGGCGCGACAGCCGTGCTGCTCGTCGTGGCTGCCTGTAGCGACACGGCAACCACGCCCAGCGCTCCCGCTGCGCGAAGGATTGCCCCTCGGACGTCGCCGTTCGACTACGCCCAGACGGGCGATGCCTTCGGCGTGCGATCTTCCGATTTCAAGGTGACGGCCAAGGGCGGAACGTTCTCCGTCGGAGGGCTGTTCACGGTCTCGTTCCCCCCGAACTCCGTTTGCGACCCCGCGCGTTCCACCTACGGGCCGACTGAGTGGAATCGTCCCTGCGTGACGCTGTCCGGCAGTCAGTCGGTCAGCATCCATGCCTCGGCGAGGCTCAACGGCACCGGCATGGGTGTGGATTTCACTCCGACGTTGCGGTTCTCACCTTCGACGCAAGTCATCATCTCGACCGACTTGTTCGCGTCTGTCCTGAAGAGCGCAAGCAGCTACTTCGCGGCAAATTCGGACATGTTGAACTTCCTCGCGGTGTATTACTCACCGTCGCCGGGAGCAACGCCGGTCGCTGACTTCGTTTCTGATCCATCGGTCATCACGCACGTCGATCTCGGCACGGGCATCGTGTGGCGCCGCGTGAAGCACTTCAGCGGGTACAATCAGACAGCCGGCACCGCCTGTGATCCGGGCCCGAACAACCCCGATTGCATCGCCGTCGACAAGGCGCCGTAAGGTTGGCGTGACTTCCAAAACGAGAGAAGCCCCGGCAGATCTGCCGGGGCTTCTCTCGTTTTGGAGGCTCGCATGCCTGAGACGTCCTATTGCCGAATCGTCATTCAATAGTTGCAATCAGCGTCCGACCGGCCACGGGCTCTCAGCTCTGCGGCGCCTACGAGCGCAGCACGTAGCCGACGCCGCGCACGGTGTGCAGCATCGGTTCGTCCGGCTCCACATCGATCTTCTTGCGCAGATATGCCACGTAGACGTCGATGATGTTCGTGTCGTCGACGTCGTTGGGCGACTGATGCCACACGGACGCCGCGATGTTCGCGCGGCTGAGCGGCTTGCCCGCGTTGCGCATGAAGAACTCGAGGAGCGAGAACTCGCGCTGCGTGAGCACGATGCGGCGCGCGCCGCGAACGACGTCGCGCGACACGGGATCGAGCACGAGATCACCGACGCGGAGACGCGGAACATGGCCGTGCGCCGCCGAGCGGCGGAGCAGGGCACGCACGCGCGCCACGAGCTCGTCGGGGTCGAACGGCTTGGTGAGATAGTCGTCGGCGCCGGCGTCCAGGCCGGTGATGCGGTCAGCGATCTCGCCGCGCGCGGTGAGCATGAGCATGGGCGCACGCATGCCGCGTCGGCGAAGCTCCTGCACCAGCTCGAAGCCGCTCCGACGCGGCAGCCCCACGTCGAGGATGAGCAGATCCGGTTCGAGCTCGAGCGCGCTGACGAGTCCAGCTTCGCCGTCATGAGCCGAGCGTACGGTGTGGCCGTGCTCCGTGAGCACGCGCTGCAGAAGCGCTACGATGTCCGGACTGTCCTCGACGACCAGGATGGTTGTGGGATGGGTCGCCGGGTTCACTCGGCGGAAGATATCCCGGGGCCCCACACGAGCAAGTGTTTCACAGAATGCACTTGAGTCATTCATCGATCACCGCTTGCTTTGGTGCGTGCGCGCGCAGATGACTTCTCCTACGGTTGCCGTCGGTGGTGTCGCCGCCGGCGCGACGACCGGCGCGCTGATCGCGATCGGCCATCGACTCGGCAGCGTTGGCCTGTTGTTCTCGGCGATTGGCGCGTTCGTCCAACCTCGCGCGTCGACGCTCGGTCCGACCGCGTCGGTCGGCATCGGACTGTTGGTCCATGTCGCGGTAGTGTTCGTGTGGAGCGCGATCTTTGTGTGGCTCGCCGCACGCCTCGCGCACGTGTTCGTTGCCGCGCTCCTCGTTGCCATCGCGCAGTTCGCCGCCTCGGGCATCGCGGCCCGCGCGGCCTCGAGTGGCCTCGCGAGTGTGCTGCCGCTCGGCGACCGACTCGTGTACGCCGTGGTCCTGGGGGCGGCACTCGTAGTGGGCATGCGCCTTGCCCCTCCGCTCTTGCGGAATGCGTGACGCCTGAGCGCAAGTGAGCGAGGACGACCGCTGGACCATGTGACCGAAGCCGGTACGCGACGGTTCTACAAGGAACATTGTTGTCGTCGACGGGTCTGAGTCGTGGCGATCGTCCGTCACGCCGTGAAACTCGGAGCGTGCAACGATCGTCGAGGTAAGAAGAGATGGTCGAGCAGGGACAATTTCAGGAGGGGGGCATGGACATCCTCGTGATGCTCGAGGAGAACCCCGATCACTCGCCGGTGCTGGCGCATGTGAACTCCGTCCCGTCGCCGCTGCATTCGTCGGAGCGGCCGTCGCGAGACATCGTGACGTTGTACGGGGAAGCGAACGCGGAGTCGTTGGCGCTTGCACTCGCGGCCGCCGTCGAATCACATCGGAACAACGACGGACATACCGAATCGATTCGACATCTCGGTGTGTGGCCGGAGCGGGGAGCGGTTGGGGATGCTGCCTGGCGAGACTCGACAGGGCAGTTGGTGACACGTGATCTCGAGATTCCGCTCGAGACGCTGCATTCGACGGCGACGCAGTTGCTGAGCGAGTGCGGACAATTGATCAGAAGGCTGGTTGCCGGGCTCTCCATGCCCGATTGGCCAGAAGGTGCACGCCGCGCGATCAACGTTTCCATCGGTCCGATCGTCGGCATCACTGCTCCGGTGTTCGCTCCGCTCGACGCAGTGATCGAGCGGCTGAGAGAGGCGGACGGATTGGCGTTTGAAACCGAAGGAGACTGAGCACGGATCCTGATTCGTCAGAATAGTCTGAAAACCCGCGGTGGCGTCTGCCACCGCGGGTTTCTTTCGTTATGTAGGTCACACAGCCGCTCGTTCAGAACGCCAGCCCCACGCCGATGCGCCAGACACCCGTTCGAAGGGCCCTGACGCGCCGATCCGTCCTTCACCGAGATCGCTGCGGTAGATGGCGAATTGTCGGGGATCAGCCGCGCAGCGACGCGCCGGCGGCGAGAGCGGAACGAGTCGCGGAACCCGCAGGAACATTCAGAGAGTCATCAATAGACTTCTCTCTATGCTCTCGACGGCGTCTGCCGAAGATCCGATCCCGGTGGACGTCGGCATCGCGGCGGCGAGCTGTCCGATCCAGCCGTCTGTCGACCTGCCTCAGTTCGTTCCAGTGGCGACACGGCCGGATACAGGGGGGATTCAAGCTCGGAGGGTCTGAGCTCAGCCGTTCCTTTACAGCCAGGTAGGCGATCTCGACTGGTTCCCCGATACTTCACCCTTGACGCCCCCGCTCGCACGGGCCAGGCTATGAACAGTAGGGTGAGGATCGCATGTCGAGGCTGTCCGCCCAGTGCAGTACCAGGAGCACGACGCGTCGCCGGTACGACGGTGATCGCGTATTCGCCGATGACACGGGACGACTCTGGATCGCCGCTTCCATGGACGATGCCATCGTCTTCACCTGCATCAGCGATGGTCGCGGCTCCGCCCGAGCACTCGCAGTCGACTCCGCGAGACTGGACGACTCGATCGGCGACGACACCCTTCGCGCGTGGCTGAATCAGGCCCCGCGCATCGGCACTCTGCCGTAAGAGGAGTAACGGCCTTCGGCGCGGGAGAAGTCGACTATGAGGGAGTTCAAAGGATCGGAAATCCGCAACATCGCGGTGGTGGGTCACGGGGCGAGCGGCAAGACCAGTCTGGTCGATGCGCTCGCCTTCGTGTCAGGAAGCTCCAAGCGACACGGATCGGTGAAGGACGGCACCGCACTCACCGACTCCGCACCCGAAGAGGTGGAGCGAGGATACTCCATCAACCTCGGCTGCGCATTCGCGGAGTGGCAGGACACCAAGATCAATCTCATCGACACACCAGGGTACCTGGACTTCCAGGGCGACGCATTCGCCGGACTCGCGGCGGCTGACGGCGCCCTGTGTGTCATCTCGGCCACCGCCGGTGTGGAAACAGGCACCGAGCGCATGTTCCGCGAAGCGGTGCGGCGACGCGATCCGGTGCTCTTCGTCGTATCGATGATGGACAAGGAACACGCCGACTTCGATCGCATCTACCAACAGATCAAGATGCGGCTGAGCAGCAAGGTCATTCCCGTCGAAGTGCCCATCGGCCAGGGCGCCGACTTCCACGGCGTGGTGAACCTCTTCACCAAACGCGCACACCAGTTCAAGCGCGGTGTGAAGACCGGCGAGTATCAGGAGACGGAAATTCCCGACGAAGCGCGCGAGCAATTCGATCGCTACTACAATGAGTTGATCGAGTCCATCTCGGCGACCGACGACTCGTTGCTCGAGCACTATCTGGAGGGCGGCGAGATCTCACGCGACGAGGCCATCGCCGGCATGAAGGAGGCGATGAAGCGCATGGAGCTGTTCCCGCTCTTCTGCGTCTCCAACGACTTGAACTACGGCATGCAGGCCGTGCTGTCGACCGTCGTGGAGCTCATGCCGAGTGCGTTCGAGATGGAGGAGCTGCACGCGTTCAAGGGCGCCGAGGGCGACGCGACCGTCGAGATTCACGCGGACGACGACGCGCAGTGCGTCGCGCACGTGTTCAAAACGATGTCCGAGCCGCACGTCGGCGACGTCACCTTCTTCCGCCTGTTCTCGGGCACGATCAACAACGGTGACGAGTTGTACAACGCCACGCGCGCCGGCGTGGAGAAGTTGAATCATCTGTCCGTCTCGCAGGGACGCGATCGCATCGAGATACCACGCCTGCATGCCGGCGACATCGGCTGCGTCGCGAAGCTGCGCAACACGCACACGAACGACACACTCTCCACACGCCAGCATCCGGTGCGGCTCCCGCTGATCCAGTTCCCCGAAGGCCAGGTCAGCATGGCGGTGCACGCGGCCAACCGGGCGGACGAGGAGAAGCTCCAGGCCGGACTGCATCGTCTGCACGACGAGGATCCCACCTTCGAGGTCCACTACAACACCGAGACACACGAGACACTCGTCTCCGGACTCGGTGAACGGCATCTCGAGGTCAACATGGCGAAGCTCAAGCGGAAATTCGGCGTGACCGCGGAGCTCACGAAACCAAAGATTGCCTATCGCGAAACGCTCAAGGCCAAAGCCGAAGGGCAGGGCCGGCACAAGAAGCAGTCGGGCGGCCGCGGACAGTTCGGCGACTGTTGGGTGCGATTCGCACCGCAGCCGCGGGGCGCAGGCTACGCGTTCGTGGATGAGATCGTGGGCGGCTCGATTCCGCGGCAGTACATCCCGGCGGTCGACAAAGGCATTCAGGAAGCCGCGGTCCGCGGCATTCTCGCCGGCTATCCGCTCGTGGACTTCCGCGTCGAGCTGTTCGACGGCTCGTACCATACCGTGGACTCGAACGAGATGTCGTTCAAGATGGCTGGCATTCTCGCATTCAAGGCGGTTGCCGCCAAGTGCAAGCCGGTGTTGCTCGAGCCGCTCGACGAGCTCGAGATCACGACACCGGACGAGTACATGGGCGACGTCCTCGGCGATCTCTCGTCACGCCGCGGCCACATCCTCGGAACGGAGCCGAGCGACGCGGGCACGGTCATTCGAGCGATCGTGCCGCAGGCGGAGCTGTATGGCTACGGCAGCTCGCTCCAATCGATGACGCAGGGCCGCGCGAGCTACCACCACGCCTTCAAAGGCTACGAGGAAGCACCCCACGAAGTAGCGCAGAAGGTGATCGACGAGCACGCGAAGGAGAAAGAAGAGGAGCTCGTGGCGCACTAGCGGGTGCCCAGGTGTTCGAAGCTCCGTGGCGGGGCCATCCATGTGGATGGCCCCGTTCGCTGTCCGCGGCCCATGTTCTGCCATGAATTCCCGTGAGCAAACGGGGCACGCCATGTCGAACGACCGCAGTGGTGATTCGCTGAACCCAAAGCTGCAGAAGCTTCAGGACAAACTGGAGTCCGCGCGCGATGAGATCTGCGACATTCCCCATGTGTCGGAGCTGAGCACGGGCGAGCTCATTCGCGTCGAGGAAACGCTGGCGATCGCGGCGGAGACGGCGAAGGAAGCGGTGTCCATTCGCCGGAAGATCCACCTCGACCGCGAGAACGGCCGCTGAGCCTTCATCACGTCCCCGTCTTCCGCTTTCGCGTCACCGCCTTCTTTCGCGGCTTCGCGCTCTTTCCGATCTGAATCGGCAGGATGTCTGATTCAGCGGCTGCCGCATCGCCGCACGCCGATGCCACGACCGCCGGTTGCCGCGGCTGCTTGTAGACGTACCGCTCGCCCGCATAGTTCCGGAAGATCACTTCGTCTTCATTGATCTCTTCCACGTACTCCGGAAGCAGGGGCACCTTGCCGCCGCCACCTGGCGCGTCGATCACGAAGTGCGGGACCGCGAGGCCACTCGTCCAGCCGCGCAGCGCTTTCACGATCTCCAATCCCTTCTCGACGTTCGTGCGGAAGTGCTCGCCCCCCGCGACCTGATCGGCCATGTAGATGTAATACGGCCGCACGCGCGCCTTGAGCAGCTTCTGCATCAGCTCCTTCATGATTGCCGGGTCGTCGTTCACGCCGCGCAGTAGCACCGTCTGGCAGCCGAGGGGAACGCCGGCGTCCGCGAGCCGCGCGAGGGCGGCGTTCGTCTCGGGCGTGAGCTCCGCGGGATGATTGAAGTGCGTGTTCATGTACACCGGATGGTACTTCTTCACCATCTCGCAGAATTCCGGTGTGATACGGCTGGGCAGATGGCTCGTGATGCGGCTGCCGAGGCGAATGATCTCGACGTGCGGGATCTCGCGAAGCTTCTGGAAGATGTACTCGAGCCGGCGGTCGGAGAGCATCATCGGATCACCGCCCGAGAGAATCACGTCGCGCACCTCGGGATGCGCGGCGATGTACGCGAAGGCGGAGTCATACTGGTTGAGCGGGATCTTTTCCGGATCGCCGACTTTGCGGCGTCGCGTGCAGAAGCGGCAGTAGGTCGCGCACACGGGGCTCACGAGGAAGAGCACCCGATCGGGATACCGATGCGTGATGTTCGGCACTGGCGAGTCGCCGTCTTCGTCGAGCGAGTCGATCACGCCGTCGACGATGTCGAGCTCCTGCGTGGTCGGGATGTACTGCTGCCACA
>Ga0070679_100000959_pt1 | contig 25083 bp, 13 predicted proteins | sample KBSC63BmetaG_FD_65652 | JGI IMG/M metagenome (GOLD analysis project Ga0070679, IMG submission 65652) | Corn rhizosphere microbial communities from Kellogg Biological Station, Michigan, USA - KBS C6-3B metaG | ecosystem: Host-associated > Plants > Roots > Rhizosphere | place: USA: Michigan... | reverse complement strand
GGTTTCCATTAATGAAGTTTTAAGGCCATATATTCCTGATAAATTGATGAAAGATATAGTCTCAGCCGAGCATCCTTATGCAGCGCTTGTTATACCACAACTCGCTGGTGCAGCCAAAGTTATTCACGCCAAGCCGGAATATTACTTTGTGCCTGATGATCCTGCCCTGGGGCTTTACAGAAAACAATTTTCCAATAAAGTTTGCCTGCTTGAATTACGTAACCCAATTCCGAATGAAGGTTCAAAAAGTACATCGAAAGTAATAGACCAGGTAATTGGCGATAGTAAAAATCACATTGACCAGGAAAGTGTATTAAGGGCACGGCTGCTTGATATGATGATTGGTGACTGGGACAGGCATTTCGATCAATGGCTTTTTGGTACTCTTGACACTGGCGTTGGTAAATTATATTTTCCAATTCCAAGAAACCGTGACCAGGCATTTTTTTACTCTGACGGGCTTTTTGTAAGAAGCCTTAGCATCGCTGCATTGCCTTACCTGCAGGGCTTTAGAAAACATTATCCTAATATTAAATGGTTCAACTGGGAAGAAAGAAACTTTGATAGGCTATTTATGAACAACCTTGATGAATCTGCATGGAAAAGAATCATCACCCAATTTCAGGCTAATGAAACAAACGAAGTGATCGATAGTGCAGTAAAAGCAATGCCACCCGAAATTTATAGGCTTGATGCCAAAAAGACGGCAGCAAAACTTAAAAGCCGGAGAAATCTTATTTTGAAAAATGGCTTAAAGTATTATCGTTTCCTTTCAAAAGAAGTGAATGTAGTTGGTAGTAATAAAAATGAATATTTTAAGATCTTTAACAATGGCGATAGTCTTGAAGTAAAGGTGTTTAAGCGAAAACGGAACAACGACTCTTCAACGGTTATGTTTGACAGAAACTTTAGTGCTGCTTCTACAAAATATATAAATCTTTATGGGCTCAATGGCGATGATATTTTTGAAGCAGACTCAACCGCCAATTCAAAAATAAAGCTCAGGATCATTGGAGGAAAAGGAAAAGACACTTTTAACATAAAAGGAAAAGTGCGAAATGTAATTTATGATTTTAAGCCAGATAGCAATTTTGTTTTGAACCATCATAAAACAAAAAATGAAATAACTGCAGATCCTAATGCAAATTTTTATGACATAACGGGCTTTAATTATAATTCTTACAGGTTGCCGCTATTGAGTTTTGGATATAACGAAGATGACAAACTGATAGCAGGCTTAGGCTATTCTTTAAAAACTTATGGCTTTCGCAAAGATCCTTATGCCACTTTCCAATCGCTTACCGGGTTATATAGTTTTGCCACACATAAATACCAGGTTAATTACAATGGTGAATTTAATCATGTAATTAATAAATACGATATTGTTGCAAGGGCCTCTGTGTTCCACAGCGTCTTAAATAATTTTTTTGGAATTGGAAATGACACTAAAATCGATAAAGCCAAAGACGTACATTTTTATAAGGTACGCTATAACTATTTTTCTGGTGATCTTTTGGCTAGAAAGCGTTTCCACAGGATTGCAGAACTTAATTTTGGTGCGTCTTATTTCCATTACTGGAATAACCACTTTGATAATGCAGGAAAAATTTTATCACAACCATCATTGGCTGGCCTTGATTCTGCAGATGTTTATTCCGATAAAACCTACTTTGGCCCGAAAATCGCCATTATTATCCATAATACCAACAAGGATCTTTTGCCAACACGCGGTGTATATTGGACTACTGAATTAACTTCACTTTTCGGGACAAATAAAATCAGCAGGCAAATCACTAAATTGACTACGGACATGGCAGTGTATGCGAGCTTTAAAGACCCTACGAGACTCGTAACTGTTCTGCATTTAGGATATGGGCATATTTTTAGTGAGCATTATGAATATTTCCAGGCGATGGATTTGGGTCAGAATAATTTTTTGAGGGGTTTCAGAAAAAACAGGTTCTCTGGTAAATCTGTTTTTTATGAATCTACTGAGTTCCGGTATAAATTGTTTGATTCAAAATCTTATCTTTTTCCGGGAGCCATTGGGCTAATTGCATTTAATGATATAGGAAGAGTATGGGTGCCTAATGAAACATCGCATATATGGCACGACGCCTATGGAGGCGGATTGTATTATTCGCCATACAATTTTTTTATTGTTTCAGGAACAGTTGCTTTTTCTAATGAAGACAGGTTGTTTAATTTTTCTATCGGAACAAAATTTAATATAACATACTAACATGGACAATAATAAAATTTATAAAAAAATTGAAGAACACGTAACGGGGTTGTTCGAAAAAATGCATTCTCCTGTGATGGTTTTTCATAATCTTGAGCATACACAAAACGTAGTAAAGCATACAAAAGAAATTGCCGGTCATTACAAAGTTTCCGAAAATGAAATGCTGATACTGTTTGCAGCAGCTTGGTTTCACGATACAGGCCATCTCTTTACAGAGCCTGCAAAGCATGAGGAAATGAGTTGCGAAATCATGCGGAAGTTTATGAAAGATCATATTGAAGATGAAAAAACTATTGATGCCATTGCATCCTGCATTATGGCTACTAAGTTGCCAAGAAACCCGATAACTTTATTGGAAGAGATAATTTGCGACGCAGACACTTATCATTTAGGAACAAAGGACTTTAAGAAAACCAATAAGCAGGCTTTTGAAGAATGCAGCTTAAGAATGAATGAATCAGACCCTGTAAAATTTAATGAGGCCACTATAAAAATGCTGGAAACTCACCAGTTTTATACAAGCTATTGCAGAGAACTTCTTGACAAAAGAAAAAAGAAAAATCTCAAAAAGCTTAGGGGAAAAACGCAGGAGCTTGAGCACGAAGAACAACAACCTAAAGTGGGCACATTATCTGGTCTTGAAAAAGACAAGAGTGGTCTTATGAGCAAGGGTATTCAAACGATGCTTCGGCTTACCTCGGAAAATCATCTGAAGCTTAGTGAACTTGCAGACCATAAGGCAAATATTCTTATATCTGTAAACGGTATTATTATCTCTGTAATATTAAGCGTACTACTGCGTAAATTACAGGAAGACCCTGCCTTAACTATTCCAACGATTATTTTTTTATTAGTAGCTGTTACTACTATTGTCATTTCTATTTTATCAACGAGGCCCAAAATAAGTGGTGGCGAATTTACGCCTGAAGACGTCAAGCAGAAAAAAACAAATTTGTTATTTTTTGGAAATTTTTATAGAGCAACGTACGACCAGTATAATGCCGCTATGAGAGAAATGATGCTTGATACTGATTATCTCTACGGTTCGCTTATTAAAGATATTTATTACCTGGGCGTCGTTCTTGGTTACAAGTATAAACTTATACGGCTTGCCTACAACATCTTTATGATTGGTATTATAGTGTCGGTTTTGGCATTTGGCATTGCCGCCTATTTTAGCCAGGCTTCGGCTGCAGGCACTGTTATTAACGGAAGCGGCTCACCTTTATAATGCATGGCCAAATGATGTATAACAGAGACCTTAGCTGGCTTGGTTTTAATTTAAGAGTTCTGCAGGAAGCTGCAGATGCCGATGTGCCTTTGTATGAGCGATTGAAATTTCTCTCTATTTTTTCTTCTAACCTCGATGAGTTTTTCCGGGTACGCTATCCGGAGATAATAGCACTTTCTATATTGAGTAAAAAAACGCGGAAAGAAATACCGGGTAGTGATAAGAATATTGCTGAAAAAGTGCAGGATGAAATTAATAATCAGCTTGACTTTTTTGGCACCATTTTACATGATCAAATTATTCCTTTATTACAACAAAATGGAATTATTTTTTATTACGACACATCAATTCGCAAAGAACATCTTCCCGAAATAAGAGAGCTTTTCCTTTCTAATATTCTTTCATTTATTCAACCAATATATTTAGATGGGCAAAGTGAAAAGAATTTCTTGCCCGAAAATAACAAGCTTTATTTTGTAATTACTTTACAGGAAAATAATGAGGGGATTTTAAAACAGGCTATTGTAAATATTCCTTCCGAAAAAACAAAAAGATTTTTCACATTAACACCGCTTAATGGATTTAATTATGTAATATTTCTGGATGATATTGTAAGAAAAAATCTCTATTATATTTTTCCGGGGCTACAAATTATAAGCGTTTACAGCATTAAACTGAATCGCGATTCAGAGCTTCATTTATCCGAAGATTACGGTGGTAACCTCCTTAAAAAAATTGAGCGCCAGTTAAAAAAAAGAGATTTTGGCCCTCCGTCAAGGTTTCTTTATCAACAGGGAATGCCGCTGAATCTTCAAATGTTCTTGAGCTCGGCTTTCAATATTACAAACGATGATATGTTTCCCGGCGGCAGGTATCACAACCTTAAAGACCTTTTATCATTTCCTGATTTTAATAAAGAAGGCTTTCACTATAAAAAAAGAAAAACGCTGGCAACTCCGCATATAAGCAACAGCGGCGATATTTTTAATATTCTTCTTAAAGAAGATGTATTGCTTCATTTTCCTTATCAATCTTATAATCCCGTACTTTCTTTTTTCAACCAGGCAGCTATTGATATAAATGTTACAGATATTTTTATAACACTTTATAGGGTAGCAGAAGAATCTCACATAATTAATGCTCTCATCAGCGCAGCAAAAAACGGGAAAAATGTTGTGGCCTTTATTGAGCTGAAAGCAAGATTTGATGAAGCAAATAATATACGATGGAGCCGCATTATGAAAAATGCGGGCGTAAAAATAATTTATAGTTACCCGGAAATAAAAGTGCATTCAAAAATTGCATTGATAAGAAGAAGAAAGGATGGCATAAAACAATCATTTGCTATTTTAAGCACCGGCAATTTTAATGAAGTAACTGCACAGTTTTATACTGATCATTTACTGATGACAACTAATAAACAAATTGCAAAAGAACTAACGCAGTTATTTAAATTTTTGCAGTTAAGAGACATAAGGAAAAAAGATAAAAAAATTGACTTTACAGCTTTACTTGTTTCCCAGTTCAATATGAATGAAGAGCTCGAAAAATTAATTAATGAACAAATAAATAAGGCAAAACGAGGCGAAAATGCATTGATAAGAATAAAAGTAAATAACCTTGAAGAACCCGGATTTATTAATCTTCTATATAAAGCAAGCAAAGCCGGAGTAACCATTAATTTAATTGTAAGAAGTATCTGTTGTTTAGTTCCTGGAGTTAAGAATGAGAGCGAAAACATTACAGTGAAGCGTATTGTAGATCAGTATCTCGAACATTCCCGTATATTAATTTTTGGAACAAAAGAAAATGCACAGGTTATTATGGGTTCTGCAGACCTAATGACAAGAAATTTATATCACCGCATTGAAGTATATGTTCGCATTGAAGATGAAAATTGTAAAAAAGAACTTGTAAAATATTTTACCAAGCAGTGGGATGATAATGACAAATCAGTAACCCTTTTTCCAGGGTTTGAGCAGAAGAAAGCAGATAATAACAAAGGCGAAAAGATCAATGCGCAACAATCAATTTACAACTTTTTAGAAACCAGGTAATGAGTGCTATAAAAAAGAATTTCTCTTTATCAAACTTAAATAAGATAAGGCTTAGAATGGTGATATACATAGCCTTTTTCTGGACAATAATAGATTTTGTAATTGTTCTTTTAAGAGAAAATGAACAGATGCATAAAGAAGCTACCTGGTTTAGAGAAACGCTCATGTTTTCATTAAGCCTTATAATGGGCTATCTTTTTGTTTTCAAACTTCGAAAATTATTACGGAATTATCCTTTATGGATTAATTTTTTACTTAAAAGCGTCATACTCCTTTTCTCGGCTTTTGCAATCATTTTTATAATACAATTTACCAATTCATATTTTTTTCAAAACTTAAATGCTTCCGAATCTTATGATGAACTAATAGCCTATGCGCTTTATCACAACTGGCTGCTGCAAAAAATAATTTACTGGCTGGCTATATTTTTTGTAACACAGCTTATACTTATTATTAATGAAAAATATTCGCCCGGTGTTTTTATAGATATTCTTTCAGGAAGATATATAAAGCCAAAGGTGGAAACGCGGATCATAATGTTTATGGATTTGAGAGATTCCACTCCTATCGCAGAAACGCTGGGACATTCTTTATATTTTGAGTTCATAAGGGAATTCATCTATAATATTTCAGAGGCTGTTATTGAATTTGAGGGAACCATTTATCAATATGTAGGAGATGAGGTAGTATGTTCCTGGAAATTTGCTCCAAAAAATACCAGGAAATGCCTTAACACTGTTATCCAGGCGAGGAAAAATATTCAGGCAAAAAGTAACCGTTTCAAAAGGAAATATCGGATAGTACCGGATTTTCGCGTAGGCATTCATATAGGTGAGGTAACGGTTGGCGAAATAGGCGTTATAAAAAAAGATCTTGCCATGAGCGGCGATACAATGAATACTGCGGCACGCATCCGGAGTGCCTGTACTGAACTAAACCATCACTTTATTGTTTCTAAAACTTTTGTGGAAAATATTAACCTAAAAGAGTGGCAAGTTAAAAGCCTGGGCATAGTGGAGCTCAAAGGCAAAGAAACTGGTATTGAACTATTTTCATTAAATATATAGCTGTTTAAGATATTGGCAGGGATGTTGGTTAGAATTACATCAATGCTCTTTCCGCACCAGGAGTTTTCCATAATATTGGTTTGGATTTTGATAAATTGAAAGTAAACGTCACACGGCTAGTTATATATGGAATCAAACGAAAAAGCTCCCCGCAAGAAAAGGTCTTTTATAGCTAAAGCAGGAAGAGTTCTCGCATGGATTGTTGGCTCACTAATTATTCTCATCATATTGGTTTTACTGCTTATTCAAACAGCACCTGTCCAAAATTTTGCCCGAAAAAAGATTGTCAATTATCTCGAAAATAAATTAAAGACAAAAGTTGAAATTGGCAAACTTGATATAAAATTCCCAACAGCTTTATCGCTTCAAAATGTTTTTATTGAAGACCAGTCAAAAGACACGCTTATTTATGGAGGTGAATTACGCGTAAACCTGGGCATGTTTAAACTCATAAAAGGAGATATTGACATAAATGAAATTTACCTTGACAATATTGTTGCTAAAGTAAAAAGGTTGCCGCCAGATTCAACTTTTAATTTTCAATTTATTATTGATGCGTTTGCGAGCAGTAAACCTTCCACTCCAAAGGAGGCGGACACATCTTCTGTAAAGATGAATATTGACCGGATAATTGTAAAAAATACACGTGTTGTTTATAAAGATGCATTTACAGGCAATGATATGGATCTTGCAATTGGAGATCTAAACACAAAGATTTCAACATTCGATCCTACGCACATGGTTTTTGACGTGCCTTCAATAGCATTGAAAGGGCTGAAAGGGCATTTTTATCAATTAGAACCTTTGCAGCAATCCGTTGAAAAAACAGTTGCTGAATCGGCAGCGCAGCCGGAAAACTATTTACAGTTTATTAATAAAGAAATGAATTTTTCTGATATTAATATTATATATAAAAGTGAACCGTCTCATCTAAATACTTCCTTCATAGTTGGAAGCCTTGTTATTCACCCAAGAAGATTTGATCTTAAAAACGGCGTGTATGCGCTGGATGATGTAACGTTAGATAATTCCGGAATTGTTGTGCAAACAGATTCAAAAAAAGTAACACAACCTGCAAAAGACACAACTATACCGGCAGGCATGGCAACGCCTTTCAAATTTTTGGCAGGAGAAATAAAACTTAATAAAAGCAATATTAAATACGATGATATATCAGCCCCGCATATAGCGAATGGTATGGATTTTTCTCATCTGAATATTTCAAATCTTGCGCTTAATGTAAATAATATTCAATACTCTGCAGATACCACTTTGGCGTCTGTACAATCAGCAAGCTTTAATGAACAAAGTGGCTTTGCGTTAAATAATCTTACAACGGACTTTTCCATGTATCCAACTGAAGTTTCTGTAAAAAATTTATTAATTCAAACACCTTACACTGAGATAAAAAAATCTGCTGTAATTACTTATCCTTCTTTGGCGGCCATACAAAAAGATCCATCTTTAATGGGGTTAGATATTGATCTTGAAAATAGCAAAATTGCTGTTCAGGACATCAGGAAGCTTGCTCCGCAAATGAACGCTCAATTATCTTCTTTACCGCAGAACGCAGTATTATATGTTGATGCAAAAGTAACCGGGAAAGTAAGCGATCTGAATCTTCAAAAAGTAATACTTAAAGGTTTAACAGCAACAAACGTTGATGTACACGGTACTATAAAAGGGCTCCCGGATGTAAAAAAAGTATCTGCGGATTTACAGATAAATAAATTTCAGACTTCAAGAAGAGATATCGTTTCACTTGTGCCTAAAGGAACATTGCCACCAAATATTACATTGCCTGAAAGCATTGCTGCATCAGGAAGTATAAAGGGTGGGATGAACAATCTGAATACTGATATTGCAATAAATACCAGCCTTGGCAATGCGAAAATAAATGGAACATTAACCAATATAATTGACGAAAATAAAGCGCAATATGATATGCTGCTGTATGCGCAAAGTATTCAGTTAGGAACGCTGATGCAAAATCCGCAACTCGGTCCGCTTACAGGCACCTTCAAAATAGATGGTAGAGGTTTAAAACCTGAAACTGCAAATGCAACATTTAATGGAGAAATTCCTAACATCACCCTTAATAAATATAATTACAAAAACATCCAAGCAGATGGAAGTATTGCTAACAAAGTCTTTAAAATAAATGCATCTATTCAAGATCCGAATGTGAGTGCAGATATAGAAGCCGACGGTAAATATGAAGGTAAATTTCCAGGCATACATTTAAAAGCCACAATAGATAGTATAAAAGCGCTACCGCTTAACTTATCAACAACTACATTAAATTATCATGGTAACATCGATGGAGACTTTGCAAGCACTGATCCTGATAATCTTGATGGTAAATTATTTGTTACACATTCTTTGTTAGTTACTGATAGCCAGCGCATCAATATTGATTCACTGCAACTAATTGCCGTCAACAATGGTGGAATCAACAGTCTTACTTTTAAGGCAGATTTTCTTACTGCAAGTATAAAGGGCAAATATAAATTAACTCAACTTGGTGATGTTTTTCAAAAGGCGATAGACCCTTATTTCTCTGTTACCGGAATAAAAGATACGGCAAAGGTTGATCCTTATGATTTCAGCATAACCGCCGGAATTATTGATAATGCTGCATTGCGTGCATTTGTGCCCGCACTTACTGAGTTAAGACCGGTAACGCTTACCGGACACTTTGCAAGCGATAGCGGATGGAACATGGCGATAAAATCTCCTTATCTCGTTTACGGCACTAATACAATAGATGATGCAACTATTACAGCAGGTACAAACAATGGTGCACTCTCTTTTAATACATCTTTGAAGAAAATTAAATCAGGCACATCAATTAGCGTATATGCGACTACGTTAGCAGGCACATTAAAAGATAATAATATTAATTTTACTTTAAATATTAAAGATCAGAAATCAATTGATAAATACACATTAAGCGGTCTACTTTCACAACCTTCGCCAAACAATTATACATTTAGTGTAAAGCCCGGTAATCTTCTATTGAATTATGATAAATGGAACATTAACGCAGATAATTCTATAAAATATATTAATAAGGATATTGCAGCTCATAATTTTATTTTAAGCCAGGGCAATCAGCAATTAGGTTTAAATACCATAGGAACTGTACCGAACAGCCCGCTGCAAGTTGATTTCAAAAATTTTAAAATAGAAACTATTACAGCTTTTGTACAAAGTGATTCCTTGTTTATAAATGGTCTGCTGAACGGAAATGCAGTAGTAAAAAATATACAAACACAGCCAACTTTTACAACCGACCTTTCTATAAATGATCTGAGTATTTATAAGGATACAATTGGAAATTTCACTGCTAAGGTAAATAACAATATTGCCAATAATTACCAGGCAGAAATTAGCCTCACCGGCCACGGCAATGAAGTTAACGTTACGGGAACTTATATTGTAAAAGCTTTACCGGCTAACAGCAGTTACGATTTCAACGTGAATGTTGTGGCGCTTCAAATGAAATCGTTAGAAGGCTTTACCAAAGGCGGCATTAAAGATGCAAGGGGATTTCTATCAGGCAAAATTGCATTGAATGGCGATTTAAAAACTCCAAATATTGATGGTAAAATAAACTTTAATGATGTGGTGTTTAATGCAACTACCGTAAACAATATTTTCAGGGTTGATAAAGAAGCTATTGCAATTATTAATAATAAAGGTATTGAGCTAAACAACTTTACTATTCGTGATACTACTAACAACGCCTTAGTGATAGATGGCTTAGTTAATTCAACTGATTTTAAAAATTATGCTTTTAATTTAACTATTAAAGCAAATCATTTCCAGGCAATAAATTCAACTGCAAAAGATAATAAGATATTTTATGGCAAAATGATCTTTTCTACAAGGTTGTCCATTACCGGAACACCTGACCATCCCGTTGTGGATGGCAACTTAACCATTGATGATATGACTGATTTTACGGTCGTGCTTCCCCAGGCAGATCCTGGTATTCAAAGCAGGGAAGGTATTGTGCGTTTTGTAGATTATAGCGCCGCAGAAGAAGATTCTATATTAATGGCGCCTTTCGATTCGCTTAAAGTTTCACCTTTTATAGGCTATGATGTTTCTATAAATATTACCGTTAGTAAAAATGCAGCATTCAGTGTAATTGTCGACCAGGCAAATGGCGATTTTTTAAAACTTAAAGGAACTGCCGAACTAACGGCGGGGATAGACGCAAGTGGAAAAATAAATTTAGTAGGCTCTTATGAAATTGATGAAGGTTCTTATGATCTTTCTTTTAATCTTATCAAAAGAAAATTCCTTATCCAAAAAGGAAGCCGCATCGTGTGGACAGGAGACCCAACAACAGCACAGCTTGATGTAACTGCTATTTATATTGCCAACACCGCTCCTATCGACTTAGTGCAGAACGAGTTGGCTTCAGATGCAGGCAACACAACTATTTACAAACAAAAGCTTCCGTTTGAAGTTCATCTTTTATTGAAGGGCGAACTTTTAAAGCCCGATATAACTTTTGATATTATTCTTCCCGAAGACAAAAATTATAATGTTTCAAAGGCTGTTGTTAATACAGTCGAAGACAAGCTCACCATGATGCGGCAGGAACCTGCTGAAATGAATAAACAGGTTTTCGCATTATTGTTATTGAATAGGTTTGTTGGTGATAATCCTTTTGCAAGCAGTGGCGGATCATTAAGTGCTACTACATTTGCAAAACAAAGCGTAAGCAGGCTTTTATCAGAGCAGTTAAATAATCTTACCAAAAATCTGATACAGGGCGTGGACATAAATTTTGATCTTGCAACAACGCAGGATTATACGACAGGTACTGAGCAGGATCGTACTGACCTTAATGTTGGCATTTCCAAAAATTTATTAAGTGATCGATTAACCGTTACCGTTGGCAACGATTTTCAACTTGAAGGGCCGCAGCCCGCTAATTCAAGCCAAAACAGCATCTCACCAGATATTTCTATTAATTATAAATTAAGTAAAGATGGTAAATATGTGCTGAGGGCCTACCGTAAAAATGACAACACCGGCACAATTGAAGGTTATGTTATAGAAACGGGCATTGGGTTTATTATAAGTGTTGATTATAACAAATTCAGGGAAATTTTTTCCAATAAAGAAGAAAGAAGAGAAAAAAGAAAAATCAGGAGAGAAAACAAACAGGTTAGTGAAAAAAGTTCAGCCATAAAATCTGAACAGGATTCAACAACTGTTAAAGCCAATGCGAATTAGAAAAGCTATGAAATTGAGAAAGCAAATCATTTTATTTTTTTTAGTTATTATTTTAGCGTCATGCAATGTGACCAAGCTTGTGCCCGAAGGAGATGCCTTGTATACCGGAGCTACAATTAAAATAGATGACAGCACATTGTCGAAAAAGGAAAAGCATACAATTATTGAAAAAACCGAAGACTTACCACGGCCAAAACCTAATAGCAAATTTCTGGGAATACCGATTAAGCTTGATTTGTACAGTCTCGGCGGCAATCCTAAAAAAGGTGGTTTTTTAAGAAAGTTTTTTAGAAAAATAGGCGAGCCTCCGGTTTTGGCAAGTACTGTGAAGCCTGACTACAATGCAAAAGTTATTCAAAATTATCTTGAAAATATTGGTTATTTCCATACTGCCGCCACAGGCGATACTACTGTAAAAAAGAAAAAAGCCCATGCAACTTATACTGTTGCTCCGGGGCCTCTTTACACCATCAAAGACGTAACTTTCGTAATGGATAGTTCAGCGATTGGGGAAACAATTTTTAAAACGAAAAAAAAATCATTCCTTCATCCCGGAGATCCTTTTAACCTTGAAATTATTAAAGGTGAACGGGTACGCATAGACGCAATTTTAAAAGAACATGGCTATTATTATTTCAGCCCTGATGCCTTAATTATTGAATCTGACAGTACAATAGGCGATCATAAAGTAAACCTCTATGTTAAACTAAAGGAACAGACGCCTGAGATTGCACGAAAGCCGTATATAATTGATAACGTTTATATCTATCCTAATTACAGGCTTAATGGTACGAAGGCGGATACTACGAACTATAATAAATATTTATATGATGGCTACTTCATCGTTGATCCGCGTAAAAAATTCAAGCCGAAATTGTTTCCAGGCATTATGCGTTTTGATTCCGGAGATGTATATAATCGCACTGACCACAATCTCACTTTGAGCAGGCTTATCAATCTTAACGTATTTAAATTTGTAAAGAACAGGTTTGAAGATTCTCCAAACAGCCAGGGCGATACCGGTAGATTGAACACTTATTATTATCTGACAACTCTCCCCAAAAAAACATTACGTGGAGAGTTATCAGGCAATACAAAATCGAATAATTACGTTGGTTCTTTAGTTACGTTCACCTTTGCTAACCGCAATACGTTTAAAGGAGCCGAAAGATTGGATATACATGCCAATGTAGGAACAGAAGTTCAATATAGCGGTACCCAAAGCGGCTATAATACTTATGATTTGGGTGCAGGTGCCACGTTAACGATTCCTAAATTCGTAGTGCCTTTCTTTAAATTTAATACTACGAATGCTTATGTACCCAGTACTAAAATAAATCTTAGCTATGATATATTGAACCGGCGAAAATTATATACGCTCACATCTGTTCTTGGGGAATTAGGATACTCGTGGAAGCCTAATATAAAAGTCACACAAAACTTCAATCCTTTTTCTATAAATTATGTAAAAGCAATAAATATCACGAAGTTATATATTGACAGCGTTAAGCGTAATCCTGTTTTAAGACATGCAATAGATACTCAATTTATTGTAGGTTCCAACTATTCCTACACTATCGATCAGCTTGTAAATAATCCTAATGGCTCCGGTTTTTATTTTAATGGACTTGCGGATTTGTCAGGAAATGTGGCGGGCCTTTTAGTAAGCCCTGGTAAAGACGGCTACAAAAGAATTGCCGGTGCGCCATTTTCTCAATATATAAAGGGACAAGCTGACGTAAGATATTATCTTGCAATTAATTCAAAAACCAGATTAGCAAACCGTGTTATTTTCGGAGTTGGATATCCATACGGGAATAACAGACAGCTTCCGTTTATAAAGCAATTTTTTATTGGTGGAACGAATAGTATCCGAGCCTTCAGAAGCCGTTCTATCGGTCCTGGTATTTATAGAGATTCGACGGCAGATAGCCAGAAGTTTTTTCCTGATGAATCAGGCGATATCAAACTTGAGTTAAATACCGAATTGCGTTATAAGATTAACAATATTCTTGAAGGCGCTTTCTTTATTGATGCCGGCAATATCTGGCTATATAATAAAGATCCCGAAAGGCCGGGGGCAGAGTTCACCAAAGATTTCTTTAACCAATTAGCAGCTGGTACAGGAATTGGCCTACGGATCAACTTAACGATATTATTACTTCGCCTCGATCTTGCAATGCCGATAAGAGAACCATGGCTTCCCGAAGGCCAAAGATGGGTATTAAACAAGGTTGATTTTAGCAGCAGCAAATGGCGAAAAAAGAACCTTGTTCTTAATTTAGGAATTGGATATCCTTTCTAAAAGAAATTTATTTGTAGTTTAGAATTATGAGAACTATATTTTATATTCTGTGTGCTGCCTCCATATTTATTTTTTTTAGTTGTAACTCGAATAACAACAACGCAAAAGTAGTAGTTATGGATACTGTTTATGATTATGCAAATGATTCCGGAGCAGATTCAATGCTTATTGCAAAAAGCCAATTGCTTTTATGGCATGTAGAGGATACCGCTGGCCTTAAGTTAACCAGGCCCACGGTTCAGGGAATTGATACGATGTCCGCTAAAAATGTAATTGCATTGATAAATAACAATGATGACTCAATCCATGTTGATTATATCAAAACTTCTCATGATACTATTTACGTAAATATTCCAAACAGTGAAATGCTCACAGCAAGAATTGGTGATACCGGAGCTGAAATGTTTATGGCTTCTACAACTTTTTCTTTAACTGAGCTAAAAGGAATAAACTATGTAAATTATAATTTCAAAGAAGGTGAACATGCATCGCCGGGCGTGTATGATCGCACTTATTTTAAAGCTTTGAATAACAATTAACGTTTAATAAATTTGCCTTGAACTAACGGAAACCGCTATGCGAAAAGAATATCTTCTGCATTTATTTTTAAACTGAATTCCGCAATAGACTTTTATGAACATTATACAAAAGCAGCTTCATGATTTTGCTGTTAAAGCTTTAATCATCATTGTTGTTATCGTCATTGCTCCTGTTTTTCTTAAATAAAGAAAAATCGCTATTCCCGAATTTATAACTAAAAGTGATGCGGAAAGTTCTTACATTCCAACGGCTGTACGACTTCTGATAAAAAGTCTCGGTGTCATAAATTACTCCATAGCGATGTGTGTTTAAAATATCATTTACGCTAAAAGTGATAGAGCCCTTATTGTTTTTAAATAAGTCTTTACGCAATGCAAAATCAGAATTAAACTGTTCTAATCTTTTTCCCTGCGGAATCACTCTTGGAGACTCGTATTGGGCCGTTAGCTGAAAACTTAATTTATTAAATACTGAAGATTTTTCCGTTGCAATTTTATAATTCGCTGTAAGCTTCGTACTCCAGTTCCATCCTTCATTACTTAAATTTTGCGATTCAGTTCCAGCATTCACCTTCCTGTAATTAATACTGGCAGACGGCGTAATATCAAAATTCTTGTTCAACTTCTGCTGAAGCGTAAGTTCAAGCCCCATTCTATTGGTGCTTTTTGCATTGATATAAGTATTCAATATAGCATTAGGGTCTACGGCTGCATTATGTAATTGTTCAAACTGCGATTCAGTTAGTGTATCGCTGAATCTTGTAATATCCTGCTGCGTATTGCGATAATATAAAACTGCAAGAAAGTTGCTGTTATTCTTAAAATTGAGGCTGTAATTAAATTCCAATGAATTGGTAAACTCTGGCTTTAATTTAGGGTTACCCTGTTGTATATTTAAAGGATCATTAATGTCAATAAATGGATTCAGTTGCCAAAAATCCGGGCGACGCACTCGCCTTGAATAATTAAGTTGTATCTCTTCATTGTCATTTAATTTTTTAGAGAGATACAAACTTGGAAATAATGCATCCCATATATTTTTAATTTGCGAAGGATATTCATAACCGAATTTCTGAGCGCTGTCTATAAGCGTGCCTGTGAACTTTGAATATTCCCCTCGTATGCCCGCCTGGTATCCAATGCTCTTTATTTTGCCTGTATAAGTAAAATAAGCAGCATCTACCATTTCCGTATATTTATAATTATTACTAAGTGGCAGTTTAATTTCGTCCCCGTTTATAATTGAAAAGGAATTAAAAACACTTTTATAATTATTTGTATAGCTTCTTAAGCCTGCTTCAATTTTATTATCATCTTTAAGCGGGTTTACAAAATCAATTTTAGCGGTAACCTGGTTGTTATCATTTGCCCCATCATTTATTACTCTATTAGGATCGCTATAATATGAACCGTCAGGATTATAAAAATTATTTATGATATTGTCGTTATCTTTTACATTACCATAATTCACATCAACACTAGCATTTAATTCTTTACCCTCTTTAGGAAACTTATGTGTATAAAATGCTTGCGTGCTATACCTGTTAAACTGGAAAGGCCCGTCAGATGTTCTGTTGCCGTACTTTTCTAAAATATTGCTTGTATTATAATAACTCTGTGTTTGCATTTCTGTACTTCCAAAGCGGCCTTGTACAATGCCCTGCGACAGTGTTACTGTATTTCTGTTATCAATAAAATAATCAAATCCAGCTCTTAGAGAAGTAAATTTTCTTTGCCTTTCATTTCTTGTATCCTGGTTAAAATAATCATCCACTATTCCATTTGTTTTATTCTGCCTGTAACTCTCACTCTTAGCCCTACTATCAGACCGGTTATAATTTCCGCTTACAAAAAAGTTTAATTTACCTTGCCGTATATTTATATTGGCATTGCCTGAAAATACTCCCTGGCTGCCCACAGATGCAGAAACGATCCCATTTAAACCATTACGTTTATTTTTCTTAAGAATAATATTGATAATACCGCCGGTGCTTGAAGCATCATACTTTGCTGAAGGATTTGTGATCAATTCAATGCGGTCAATATTATCGGAAGGAATTTGATCCAGTGTTAAAATGGTAGGCCTGCCATCAACAAAAATAGTAGGAGAAGAATTTCTTAGCTCCACATTGCCATCAACATCCACAGAAACAGATGGAATATTTTTCATTACATCCACGGCAGTTCCTCCTTTGGATGTAATACTTTTATCAACATCAAATATTTTTTTATCGATACCCATTTGTAAGGCGGGTTTATCCAGCACAATTGTTACGGCCTGTAATTTCTGAGCATTGTGAGCCATTAAAATATTTCCGAAGTCTCTTTCTACAGTGCCTGTTTGGGGATTTACAGGAAAACTTTTAAGTGAAAAATAATCGTCATAAACACTATAATTTACAGTAGAGACAGCAAGATGTAAACTATCAGGAGTTTTTATATTTTCAAATTTAAAATCACCATTAGGTTTACTCAGCATTGCCGCAATGGCCGATTCTTTTACCTGGCCTGTAACAGAGTCTTTAACTATTGCAAACAACTGTACAGAAGCTGCTGCAATCGGTTTTTTGGTTTCAAGATCTAGTACTTTCCCATATACTTTATTTTGCGATTTTAATTGGATAATAGCTGCATTATTTTCCGGAAGGGGCTCCTTTTCTACCTGTGACCAAACATTAAAAGAAAAACAAATTGCTGTAAATAGTAAAAATACATGCTTCATGAAAATTAAAATGCATCATTGCCTCGGCAACGAAAGATGACTAAAAAGAAACCGTTCAGAACTGTAACGATTTCAAGAATTATTCAGGAGCCGCAAATTTACGAAAATGATATTAGCTAAAAAAGAATGCACGAATAAATTATGTATTTCTTATTAAATTATATCCGAGATATATAAAAAAAAGCCGGCTTACGCCGGCATCAAAATCTAAACGAAACTATTATTGAATGAAAATTATTGACCTACTACTTTATATTCAACAGTGCCATTATTATCTACGTCTTCTTTAAGATAAGTATTATCCGGAGTTACGTACATTTTTTCTCCGTTAATAGTAACCGCTTTAGAGCCTTCAGGCAATTGAGTTACAACATCACCAATTTGTAAAGATGAAGGCGGTGCTGTCAAATTATTATCGTTGTTTGCGCTATTATTAAGTTCATCATCGCTGTTATTTACTTCGCCATTTTTTCCAACAACTGTGTAAGTAATTTCGCCTTTTGAATTTTTTTCTTCCCTGTAATAAGTGCCATTTAATTCATACAACTCTTCACCATTAAGAACCACTGATTTTGCGCCATCAGGTAAGTTATAAACGGTAGCGCCCATTGGCGGATCTACTACTTCGTAGTTATCATCATCATATTGCCTGTAATAAATTCCGTTGTAATAATAATATGGATAGCCCCCAACAAATACACTTGAATATCCAAAAGGAAGCACACTTATCCGAATACCAACGGGAGGGAATATTGGCTGGTAATAACCTGAGTAATATCCATAAAAGAATCCATTGTTAAAATAATAAGGATTACCGCCAAAACGAAGTGAAATAAAACTATGCGGAATTATGGTATAACGCGGGCCATACATGTAAGAATACCTCCTGTTATGAAAGGTATAATATCCTCCTGAATAACCACGCCCACTACCATAACGGTAATTATTATACCGATAGTTATTGCTGGCGTAATAATTATTATAACGGGGAGAAACACGGCTACGGCTATATGCAGAATTTCTAACAACATTGGTGTTCCTTTCACGAGTAAAAGTTGAAGGCCTGTTGCTTCTTATATCATCGCGCCGTACTACATTTCTCTGCTGGTTAAATCGATTATTATTGTTTCCCCTGTCTACAGAAAAAGGTCTTTCATTTCTTTGAGAATATCCCCTGTTATTTTCTGGTGTTCGGCTTTGCGGAAATGTCCTGACTGCTGCAGAACCTCTACTTCGTTGCTGATATGAGCCTGATCCACGATTTTCACGCCCTGAAGATCCACCGTTGTTGCGGCCTCTTTGTGCATCGGCGCCAGTAAATAAACCTGCGGCTATGCCGGCAGCGAGTAATATTCTAGTAAAAGTTTTCATATTTTAATTATAAATGAGTTACACCAAATTTAATTTATTTCTGAGGCTTTTTATGTTTGATATTGTTAAATAAAAAACTACATTTTTTTGACTTCGATATAACTCCCGCAGTTTAATCATTTAGAAATTTTTAACATCTGTACGCACACTGGTTTAGGTATATGGATTTGTTCGCCGGTTGCTTTGAGGAGGCCTGTTTGTTTATTACGCTTGAACACAACAATGTTATCACTGTTCTGGTTGGCAACTATTAAGAAAGTACCCGTGGGATCAATAACAAAATCTCTTGGCCCCTTTCCTAAAACCGGCTCATAGCCCACCAGTTTTAATTTACCTGTCGCAGCATCAACAGAAAATATGGTAATGGTATTTTCATCTCCCCTATTTGATGCATATAAAAATTTCCCATCAGGAGAAAGGAAAACTTCGGCACTGCCAATATCGCCCTTATATCCTTTAGGATGAGTTGGTAATTCCTGTATCTCTTTCAGTTCGCCGTTATTATAACCATAGGCAGTAACTGTACCTCCCATTTCATGAATTAAATATGCAAATTTATTGTTGGGTGCAAAGGTTATGTGTCTTGGCCCACTTCCGGGAGGCGTTGTTACAAACGCGGTTCGGGCTGGTGATAACGGCTTCTTTAAAGATGGATTAAATTTATATATCATCACTTTGTCAGTGCCAAGGTCCGGAGTAAATAAATAAGAATTATCAGGTGAAAAAACAGATTCATGCACATGCGCTTTTTCCTGTCTTTGTTTATTGGCACCTGTTCCCATGTCTTGTATAAACTGGCTGTACGGCTGCAGCGTACCATTTTTATTTACGGGGAAAACGGAAAGGCTTCCGCTTGAATAATTGGCAACTGCCAGCCATCTATCTGTTTTATCAGTTGCGAGGTAACAAGGATCATCGCCACCTGACGATACAGAATTTAAAAGCTTTAGTGTACCGTTATTTTTATTAAAAGAAAAAGCGCTGACACGCCCCGGATTAGCGCCATTGGTTTCATTTACAGCATAAATAAAATTACCGGTGTGAGAAAAAATAATGTACGATGGATTGGTTGTAGAATCAGTATTACTTACCCATTTTGCTTTGCCCGTTTGCGCATCAAAATTATAAATATAAATACCCTTGCTTCCCGTATTGGTGTAAGTGCCTATTGCCAAATAATAGTTTTGAGCAGTACCAAACAAGGAACTTAATAAAAAAATAAATAAAGTTATTAGCCGCATCGTTTAAAAATTTTTAGGTTTAAAAAAGTGATAATAATAATGCTTACAATTTAAGTTTAAAATTCTAAGCTTCAATAAGGTCAACAATTATGATATAAATTATTTATAACTGACAGAGGTTACACTGCAGAAACCATTAAAAAATAAGTGTCGTTTGGTTACTAGTTCTTTGGCATATAGACCGAACAAGTACCGACCAAATACCATCTATGTACCATTCGTTTACTATTCAACTGTCAAGGAAGGTGGCGGAGAAATATTGCTTGGCAATAAAAAGGCAGAGAATTATATTATTGTTATATCAAATCATATTATCTAATCACCTCAAAAGAATCAAATTTTTTCAAATTCATTTCAGTAACTTTTACATGCTGCACCCTGGCTTTTTGCGGGCCTTTTCTACTCCATGATATAAAGGCTTCTACGTTTTCTGTTTCACCTGTTATTATGGCTTCCACTTTATTGTCTTTGGTATTTTTTATCCAGCCTGTTATTTTATGAAGCTTCGCAATATCTTTTGCTGTAGCTCTAAAGAATACACCCTGAACCTTGCCCGTAATTTCTAAATGAACAGTTTTCATTTTACAAAGATAAAGATGGTAACAATTTTTTATTTTATTAAAACTCTTACAGCCATAAACACGTGCAAGCCCTGTTATCAAAAAGAAATTTTTACTTTTATTCCTAACGTAAGAATACTATAAATGCAGTAATTACAATACACATAAAATAGGGTAATACTGCTCTTGCATGAGGCACGCGGGTGTTATATCTTTGTACCAGAAGTTGATTGATGTTATACAAACATTAATCAGAAATCTAAATCCACTGAAAATAACCTCTTCCTTTAATCCGGGAAAAACCACACAAAAATCCAATATCAGTCAACTTCTTTTTTCTTTTCAATTCCTGTAAAAAATTATAAATATCCCATTGAAAGGCCTTAATAAGGATCCTTTAATCTTTAAAAAAACTATTGAAACCCCGGGATAAAAAATTATTCCATCTTTGTAAAAGCTTCTGCACTTACCGTAGGAGCTTTTCTTTTTAGTTATATCTTTATCTTACCCTTTTTAAAAAAAATTAAAACAAATAATACGGGCATTCAAATACATTAAGCCGATGAAAAAAATATTCCTGCTGATTGCGATGTTTACAGCGGTTAATTGTTATTGCCAGCAAAAGGCATTTAAAGCAGAAGTATATGGAAGCGGCCAACCGGTAATTATGATACCAGGCTATGCGTGCAGCGGCGATGTATGGAATGCACTTGTAAATAACTTGAAACAAAATTATCAGTTACATGTGCTTACCCTGGCCGGCTTTGCCGGAACTCCCGCTATTGATACGCCCATTCTCGAAACCGTAAAAAGCGATTTGCTGCAATATGTAAAAGATAATCATCTCGATAAACCTGTTTTAATCGGGCAGGGCCTCGGAGCTTTTATCGGCCTCTGGGCATCAAGCGAAAATCCTTCTTTGTTTTCAAAAGTTCTTTGTGTAGATGGTGTGCCATTTATTGCCGCTATGTACAATCCCTTAGTTACTGCTGAAGATATGAAAAGGAGCATTGCATATAATGCAGATGCTCTTTCAAATAATTTTAAAAATACCTACTATACTGCAATGCTTGGCATGATAGCGGATCCGTCGCATAGCAAAGAAATCAACATATGGAAAACGGAGAGTGATAAAAAAACATTGACTAATGCTTTAAACGAAATAAGCACTATCGACCTCAGAAAAGAAATTTCGAAAATTAATATCCCGGTACTTGTTCTCAGCAGTACTTATGGCACAAAAGAAACATCGTTAAAGATATTAAATGACCAATACAGTTTATTGCCCAATAAAATTATTACTGTAAGACCTGGTAAATTTTCAGTAATATACGATGATCCAGTATGGTTCAAAGAGCAGGTAAAAAATTTTTTAGTCAACGGCCTTGCAAATTAAGGCATGTGATATCCACTTAGTTTTGATTTAAGTATTTTTACAAATACCCAATTAATGTGAAAAATACAAATGAGCGGATATTATATACAGTTATTCAGCCCGCATGGGCTTATAAGATTTAAAGACCCTGAAATAGGAAGAGATAAGGATACAGGTGGCCAGGTAAAATATGTGCTTGAGCTTTTAGAAAATCTTTCCCATCACCCAGAGGTGCGAAAAATAGATCTCTTCACCCGCAGAATAATTGATAAAAGGGTTTCTTCTTCTTATGAAAAACAAGTTGAAATTGTAAATGACAAAGCCCGCATCATTCGTGTAATATGCGGTGGCAATTCTTACCGGCAAAAAGAATTACTGTGGGATTATCTCGATGAATTTGTTGACAAAACGATTCGTTTTATTGAAAAGGAAGATGACTTTCCTGATGTGGTTCATGGCCACTATGCTGATGGCAACTATATTGCCGGGCAAATAAGCGAAGTATTCGGAATTCCTTTTATTGCAACCGGCCATTCACTGGGCCGCAACAAAAAAAATATTTTATTACAGGGAGGGTTGTCTGAAGAAAAGATAAATGAAAAATTCAACATAAACCGGCGCATTGCAGAAGAAGAAAAATTGTTGCAAACGGCTGATGTAATTATCGTAAGCACCCAGCATGAAATAGACTCACAGTACGGCCTATACGAAAATAAAAACGTTCCCAGGTTTGAAGTAATTCCGCCAGGCGTTAATACAGATTTGTTTTATCCTTTCTACAGGTTTGATATGCCTTCTTTCCAAATGAGCATTGAACAGGAGCAGGCGCTGTACCGGGTTAACTCTGACATAGAACGTTTTTTATTTAACCCTGCAAAGCCCTTAATTCTTTCTATTGGGCGTGCCGACAAAAGAAAAAATTTTGAAAGGATTATAGAATCTTATGGTAATGATAAAGAACTGCAGGCGATGGCTAACCTTGCTATTTTCGCGGGCGTGAGAAAAGATATTACCCAGATGCCTGCAGATGAGCAGGACATACTCACTAATCTTTTATTATTGCTGGATAAATATGATCTATATGGTAAAATGGCCATTCCCAAAAAGAATGACCCAAAGTTGGAAGTGCCCGAAATATACCGGGTAGCTGCACGTAAAAAGGGTGTATTTGTGAATGCCACGCCGGGAGAAAATTTTGGATTGACTATCGTGGAAGCCGCAGCCTGCGGGCTTCCTGTGGTAGCATCACCAACCGGAGGGCCGAAAGAAATTCTTGAACATTGCGATAATGGATTGCTGGTAGATGTAGAAAATCCGGCTGCCATTGCGGATGCTTTAAAGAAAATTATTGCTGACCAGTCTTTATGGGAAAAATATTCAGCAAATGGCATCAGGGAAGCTAATCACTTGTATTCATGGAGCGCACATGCTAATAAATACATAGAAGTTATTCAACAGCTTTTTAAGCAAAAGAATAAAGATGCTTTATCTTTTACACATAAAACAGCTTATGGCAAAAAGTTGGTAAAAGCAGACCTGTTCATTATTTCAGACCTTGATGGCACGCTGGTAGAAAAGGAAAAACACAATGGCCTTAACGAACTAAAGCAATGGATTAATAAACATAATAATGCGGTAGTATTTGGGTTGGCCAGTGGAAGAAATAAGGAAATTACAGAGCAGGCGCTTTATGATTATGATTTGCCAAAGCCAGATATTTTAATATGCTCGGCAGGATCTGAGATATATTATACCGAAAAATTTATTCCTGATAATGGATATGAAAGCCACATCGATTATCAATGGAAACGAAAAGAATTACAAAATGAATTATCAAAATTTCCAGGCATCCGGTTGCAGGGAAAAGACGCACAATGGCGTTTTAAATTAAGCTATTATGTAGAAGAAAATTTCAACGAAGATAATATTGCTGATCTTCATAAGTTTCTTGATGATCGCAAGCTCAGGGCAAAAATCTTACTTACTGAAAATAAATTTCTTGATATTCTTCCGTTCCGTGCCAGCAAAGGAAGCGCAGTACGTTACCTTAGTTATAAGTGGAAATTACCGCTTGAAAATTTCATAACAGCTGGCAACAGCGGCAACGACGCAGATATGCTTAAGGGAAAAGCGAAAGGAATTGTAGTAGCAAATTACAGCCCCGAACTTGAAGAATTGAGAAAAAGCAAGTCAATTTATTTTACAAAACAACCTCTGGCAAGCGGAGTTCTTGAAGGCATTAAATATCATATTGAATCTATTGACTTCGGAACTTCCAATTAAATCAGAATCATAAATCTTATACATTATAGTCGTTTAAAATAGTTTTAATTCAACCTGTTTTTAATCCATTGTTTTATAATTATACATTACAAATAATCTCTTTTAATTTTATTCGTCAGTTAGTCAATGAATGAAACTCTGTATTATTTATTAATCAGTAACCGAAGGCAGCATATTTCTAATAGCACTGATCTTCCACTCTAAGTTATCTACCACCACTGTAAAACTGCTCCACATTTTTCGTGTTGTTTTATTGGTACTCTTTATTTCGTAACGGCAATCTGCAATGGCGCAGTTTGCGTCCAGCATACGAATCTTATTAACAGTAAGCGTTCTTGTGCCAGGGCTGTTAGCGGAGCTTTTTAACATTCCCTCAATGGCTGCGCCAATACCTATTCTCCATTCACCTGTAGACACGAGTTGGTCAACATCTTTGGTTAAAATATTTTTGAGCAATAGTGTATCACTTTTTTCCCTCGCTTCGGAATATTTATCGATCAAAGCAACGATAGCTTTTTGCTGGCTGGATGTAGGTTTTCCATCCTGTGCTTTTGTTATAACCGCAGGAAAGATATATAAGAAAAGAAAAAAAATATTTTTCATGAGAATGATTTATTTAAACATAAAATTTAGTTATAGCAATCTTATTTAAAGCTTTAATGTTGTAATGGCCTTTTCTTTATCATCCCGCCTTTGGTGTCTTTTACACTATTCATTACCACAAAAGCATTTGGTTCTATTTTTTCAATTTCCACATTCAGCTTATTTAATTCCAGCCTGGTAATAACTGTATAAATAATATCAATTTCTTTAATTTCGCCGCGTTTGCCG
>Ga0070679_100000958_pt1 | contig 25121 bp, 19 predicted proteins | sample KBSC63BmetaG_FD_65652 | JGI IMG/M metagenome (GOLD analysis project Ga0070679, IMG submission 65652) | Corn rhizosphere microbial communities from Kellogg Biological Station, Michigan, USA - KBS C6-3B metaG | ecosystem: Host-associated > Plants > Roots > Rhizosphere | place: USA: Michigan... | reverse complement strand
TATCCGACGCTGCAGGCATTAGCCGCGGCCGACGAACGGGACGTGCTGACGCTGTGGAGCGGGCTGGGCTACTACCGGCGCGCACGGATGCTGCATCGAGCGGCGCAGTTTGTGGTGCGGGAGTTGGGGGGCGAGTTGCCATCGACAGCGGCAGAACTGCGCACGCTGCCGGGGGTCGGCGACTATACGGCGGCAGCGATCGCGAGTATCTCCTTCGGCGAAAGCATTGCGGTGGTCGATGGGAACGTAGAACGCGTGTTGTTGCGGATTGCCGGGGATCCGGAAGAAAAGACCGCGGCGGCGCGAGCGCAGGTGGCGCGCATTGCTCAGATCATGGTGCCGCCGGCGGGCAAAGGACGTGGACGGGCGAAGGGCAAGGGACCGAAGGCGAATCCTCCGGGCGATCACAACCAGGCCATGATGGAACTGGGAGCGACGATCTGCGTGCCGCGTGGGCCGCTGTGCCTGCAATGCCCGGTGGTGGAATTTTGCCGCACGCGTGGAGAGCACGTTACGGTGAAACGCGAGAAGCAGCATGTGCGGCGTGCCGCGTACCTGCTGGCCATGCGTGCGAGCGATGGCCGTACCGAGGTGCTGTTGGAACAACGTTCGCAAGAGGCGAGTTTGATGGCGGGGATGTTTGAGCTGCCTCCGCTGCCGCTGGATGCGTTGGGTGGTCACTCACCGGTGCTGCGGGTGCGTCATGCGATTACCGATACCAACTACGCGGTTGAAGTCTATACGCAGAGCGAAAATGAAATGGAACAGAAGTCTGCCGGGCTGTTGCGGGAAATCCCAGCGAACGCCGCAGACCTGCACTGGGCGGGTGCACAGCAGTTGCACCTGCTGCCATTGACGGGGCTTGCACGCAAAGTGCTGGTGCGGATGGGGGTAATGAAGCTGAGCTGATTGCCGGCTCGCAAGCACGCAAAGTCCTATACTTTCGCAAGACGGATGTTTGGGAGCGAGTCACGATGATGCGAAACGGGATGTTGTGCGGGTTGTTGCTGGTGAGTGTGGCGGCGCGGGCGCAGGTGGGCGTGAAGGCGGACGCGAACACGGGAATTCGGAAAGCGGAAGCGAGCGTAAAGCCGGAGAATATTCGCGCGCAGGTGAAGTTTATTTCGGATGATTTATTCGAGGGGCGCTATCCAGGGCTGCGTGGTGGAGAACTGGCGGCGAAGTATATTGCGACGCAGTTCGCGCTGTATGGCCTGAAGCCCGCGGGGGATGACGGCACGTATCTGCAGCAGATTAATTTCGTGGGCATGAAGGTAAAGCCAGCGGAGACGACGGTCAGCGTGACAGGCAAAGGCCCGGCGATGAAGCTGAAGTTTGGCGATGATTTTGTCGTGTCGAACCAAACTCTCACGCCTGAAACGGATATCGATGCGCCGGTTGTTTTTGTGGGCTACGGGGCGACCGCTCCTGAGTTTAACTGGGACGATTATGCGGGCGTCGATGTGAAGGGAAAAGTGATTCTGTGCATCGTTGGCGATCCTCCCTCAACCGATCCGAAGTTCTTTGGCGGCGATGCGCTGACGTACTACGGGCGGTGGACGTACAAGTTCGAGCAGGCGGCCCGCAAGGGCGCTGTGGGTGCGCTGATTATTCATCGCACGGACCTGGCGAGTTATGGCTGGGACGTCGTGAAGAATTCGAACTCGGGCGAAAAGACGTTTCTGCGCGACGATGCGAACCCACGGCTGCAGGCGGCGAGTTGGGTGCAACTTGATGTGGCGAAGAGGATGTTCGAGGCGAGCGGGATGACGCTCGATGGAGCGTTCGATGCAGCCGGGAAACGGGGATTTAAGGCGGTCGAATTGCCGCTGCGATTGAAGGCGCATGTCTCAAGTGAGGTGAGGAAGTTTCAGAGCGCGAATGTGGTGGGAATGCTGCCGGGTACTGCCTGCAAATACATCAATAGCGCGTTGGAAAAGGCAAGCCTCTGCGCTAACGCCACGGAACAGGCAGTGTTATACACGGCGCACTACGATCATCTTGGATTTGTTCCGGGGATGGCTGGCGACAACATTTATAACGGCGCAGCGGACAATGGGACTGGTGTTGGCATGTTGCTGGAGATGGCGCGAGCCTGGTCATCCGCTGGATTGACGCTTCCGCATTCGGTGATTTTTTCGGCGGTTACGGCGGAGGAGCAGGGACTGTTGGGGTCGGAGTATCTGGGGCAGCATCCGCCGGTGCCGGCGGCGCAGATCGCGTTGGATATCAACTACGACATGCTGGTGCCGATCGGAGTGCAGAAGGAAGTGAACGTCAATGGGGCGCAGCGGACGACGTTTTATCCGGAGGTGGAGGCGACCGCGAAACGTTTTGGATTGGCGATCGTTCCGGACCCTACACCGAGCCACGGCAGCTACTATCGCAGCGATCATTTCAGCCTGTCGCGAGTCGGGATTCCCGCGTTCTCGGTGGATGCGGGGACGCTGTATGAAGGGCACGATCATGCGTGGGGTGCGGCGCAGGAGAAGGACTTCAACGACAACCGGTACCACAACTTCTCGGACAACTTCGATGAGACGTGGGACTTCCACGGCGATGCGAACCTGGTGCGGTTTGGGATGGACCTGGGGTGGCAGGTGATCCATGCGCCGAAGACGGTGGAGTGGAATAAGGGAGATGAGTTTGAGGCGGCGCGGAAGGCGAGCGAAGGGAAGTGAGCGGTATCATTGCCTAGCGGGGTGATTATGCAGAAGGTGAATTTGGAAGAGGTCGGCGGAACAATAGTCATCGCGTTGCCGACTGAAATCGTCGACGAACTCCATTTGACCGCAGGATCATCTGTGAGTCTGGCCGTGCAAGGCGATACGCTTGTCATGCGGCGGGGGCGCCGTAGCAGGTATACGCTTCAAGAGTTAATAGACAAATCAGATCCTCGAGCCTTCGAACGTACTAAGGAAGATGAGGAGTGGTTCGATTCTCCGCCCGTTGGAAGAGAGTTGCTGTGAAGCGCGGCGATATCTACTTTGTTTCACTCGACCCCAGCGTCGGTCATGAGCAGCGAGGCCATCGGCCAGTATTGATACTGACTCATGAAGGCTACAACAAGCTGACTAAAGCTCCACTCATTGCGTCCATCACAAATGGTGGAGAGTTCGCAAACCGCAACGGCTTTTCAGTTTCTTTGCAAGGCAAAGGTCTGCGAACGACGGGAATTGTTCGCTGTGATCAAGTACGAGCGCTCGACTTGGGCCGCCGTTCCGCAAGATATGTTGAAAGCGTACCGAATGAGGTTGTCGATGAAGTTCTCGACGTGCTTTCAGCCATTCTGTATTAGTAAAAGTCGGCGCAACTTAGGAAGTAGCCGCAGAGACGGCAGATGAGTTTGCACCGGCTGTCTTCGAGCCGGCTGCCGCAGGTGGGGCAGTAGACGCAATGATGCTCAGTGGTGTCGAGTGGGCAGGCGGTGAGGACCTGCGCGGGCTCTGCGATTGCGGGCTGGGGGGCGTGTGACATCGGTGTATTCAATCTACGATAAGCTGGGTGCCGGGAGTCGTCAAAGCTTCCGGAGGCATCGAAGTAGAGTCGGCCGGTTTCCGGCACACATTTTGTAGGACGAGGAGAAACACATGGATCGCAGCGCATCAGCAGTTTGGCATGGCGGGTTAAAGGACGGCAAGGGAACGATCAGCACACAGAGCGGCGTGCTCAAGGACTCGCAGTATAGCTTCAGCACACGGTTTGAGAATGGAATTGGGACCAATCCGGAAGAGCTGATCGCGGCGGCCCATGCGGGCTGCTTTACGATGGCGCTGAGCGGCCAGCTTACCAGCGCGGACCACGTGCCGGAGTCGCTTGAGACCACCGCCGTTGTGACGATGGAAAAGACCGATGATGGGCCGACCATTACGAAGATCCATCTGACGACGCGAGCGCATGTGCCGAATATCGAAAAGGCCAAGTTCGATGAGCTGGCGAAGAAAGCGAAGGAAGGCTGCCCGATCTCGCGGCTGCTGAAGGCGGCGGAAATCACGCTGGATGCACAGTTGGTGTAAGACAGTAGTTAGAGCGTAGAGGATAGAGCGTAGAAAAGGCCCGCGCGATGCGGGTCTTTTTCTTTCTCTATACTCATCCACTGTCTCTAAGGGCGGCCGATGCAACACGACGGATGGGTTGGGGAGCGGTGTGGGGCATAGAGAAGTCGCGCAGCGTATCGATCAATCATTACGGTTGTTTTAGCAAAAGGGTAGCGCGATATAAATATTTTTTTCTCGCTCACGAGACGCGTGGAGTTTGCGTCTGACGGTCATTCCAACAATTGCGGTTACTCATGCGATTGAGTTTTTTGAAGAAATTCTTTTGAGGGCAGAGACGCGATCCGATGTCTACAGGAGATCGCTTTGAAGCAGTGCAGGGCTATACCTATCGTTCGCTCCGTCGTTATGCTGGGACTTGTTTCAGCGGGACTAACTCGTAATGCTTTGTCACAGAGTGCGCAGGCTGAGGCACCTGCGGAGACAAGCAGTTCGCAACATGATTCGTTGGCCGCCGCGCTGCTGGCGCCGATGCTGCCGGATGCCCCGGGATTTTCGACCGCAGCTAAGACTGCGGCTCCGCCGGCTGCGAAACACCATAAGGTGGAAACGACAGTGTCACTTGGCGTCGCACCGCAACTGACCGCAACACGCATTGAGAATGGCGCGTCGGGAGAGTTTCTTACGCAGAGCCTGCATCCATCGCCGAACATCGTTGCCACGTTTCGGCAGAACTTCAGGCCGTGGCTGGGGTACTCGGTCAACATCGGGTACACGCGGGCATCGGAACACAATACCGATGATGCCGGTACGCAATTGACCGGGACACGCAGCAATTTTTATGTGCCGAACAATGTTTGGGAGTTGAGTTTGACGCATGTCGCGCAGGTGCATCTGACGCATAGACTTACAGGTTTTACGGACGAGGGGGCGGGTTTTCTGGCATTTCAGCCCGCGAAACGCGGAAGCACGTACGCCATTCCGGTTGCCGGAGGCGGGTGCTGCGTGACCGTCGGGACGAATTTTCGTCCGCTGATTGTTTTCGGAACAGGAGTGGATTATCACTTCGATCCGCAATGGGCGTTGCGGGCGGAGTATCGCGGGCTGCTGTATAAGTTCGCGGACTACGGGCAGAATTTGCCGAAATTAATAACGATAACGAGTGAGCCTACGGTGAGTCTTACGTACACGTTTGGTAAGCACACCTATAAGCAGTAAGGGCTCGCCAACGAGACAGCGGCCGCATCCCCTGAAGAGTGCGGCCGCTGTGCCTTTTATCCATATCCATCTTAGAAACACCTGCAGAGACAGAAGCAGGTCTCTCCCCTGCGCATCGCCTGAAGCCGCGATGCTTCGGTCGCGATGACGCATTTGTGGTGATGAGGTGTGGTGATGAATCACTGCCCTAGTGGGCGTGACTGTGGGAGTGGTCGTGGCCGCCCGGGCCGTGGCTGTGGTGGGAATGGCCGTCGATGACTTCAGGCTCCGGTGGCGAGCAGCAGTCGTCTACTGTGGCGCAACCGGTGATTTCGACCTGGATGGTGGTGTGGTGGATGCCGAAGTGGTCGCGCAGCTGATGATTGACGCGTTCGAGTAGAGCTTCGCTCTCGCTGAGGTCCATCTCAACCACCTGCATGTGGCTGGCGAGTGCGTGCGACTGCGAGCCGAGGCTCCAGACGTGGAGGTCGTGGACGTTGACGACGCCGGGGACTTTCTCCATCGCGGTGCGGACGTCGGCGAGGTTGAGGTTGCGGGGGGTTCCTTCGAGCAGGATGTGGAGAGTCTCTCGCACAATGCCGATGGAACTCCAGAGGATCATCGCGGCGATGATGAGCGAGAGCAGCGGGTCGATCCACTGAAGGCCGGTGAGGAGAATGCCGAGGCCACCGATAATGACGGCGGCGGTGGAGAGCGTGTCGCCGAGCATGTGCAGGAAGACGCTGCGGATGTTGACATCGCCGGAGAACTTCCAGAGCAGTGTGGCGATGGCGCCGTTCATCAGGACACCGGCGGCGGCGACGATCATCATCAGGCGGGGCTGGACGGTGACCGGATCGGCGAAGCGGTGGATGGCAGCGATGGCGATCCAGCCGGAAAGGACGATGAGGGTAAGTGCGTTGACGAAAGCGGCGAGGACTCCGGCACGCTGATAACCGAAGGTCTTATCGGCGGTGGCGGGACGAGATTGCAGGTAGACAGCGACAAAGCTCAGGCCGAGGGCGAGGAAGTCGGAAAGGTTGTGACCGGCTTCCGATAGCAGCGCGAGTGAGTGCGCGCGGATACCGAACCAGGCGGTCGCGAGGATGTAGAGCAGCGTCAGGCCGAGCGAGAACTTGAGGATGCTCTGGATGCTGGACTTCGGCGCGTCGGATTTCGCGTGGACGTGCATATCTCTAGTGTATGCGCTTGTCGTGATGACGATTTAGTGAAACGGGAGGACGCGCTGAGGTTTCATGCGGAGACCGCTCCAGTCTTCGGAGACGACCATGCTGTTGCCGGGGTTGCGCGGGTCGTAGCGGACCTGGACGGGCTGGTCGATGCGGTAGCCGGCGGTGCATTCGGGGAGGAGCGAGACGTCCTGCGCGCAGTCGTAGGTGACGCCGGCGATGCGGTAGCGGTAGAGCAGCAGGTCGGGTGTGGGGCTTGTGCTTTCGGTGCCGTCGTGGGAACGGGCGTCGACGATACTGCCGTCGGTGATGCGGCCGTTGAGGGTGAGGTGCTCGCGCCGCCGCCGCTCGAGTTCGATGGCGGAAGGACGCCGGCTGCGAAGGTAGAGCCAGGTGATGCCGGCAACGGCGGCCGCGCCCGCGGCGATTCCGGCAGCGATGCGAGGGTGCGCCGGGATGCGGGTCTGCTGGAGCAGGTGGGAAAGATGGGGCAGAAGCGGGGCCATGGGGGAACTCTCCCAGCATAGACCAGGAGCGGCGATATACTGCACTGTGCGATCAATGAAGAAGAACCCGCCCGTGTTCCCGCCCTCTGCCCACCCGCTCGATCTTGGAGAGGGCCGCCGTGTGCGGTCGACAACTGTGTTATGCGTGCGACGCGGCGACGCCATGGTGATGGCTGCCGATGGCCAGGTGACCCTCGGCGCGACCGTGATGAAGCACTCGGCGAAGAAGATTCGGCGGCTGTATAACGAGAAGATTCTGGCAGGATTTGCGGGGTCGACTGCGGACGCTTTCAGCCTGTTTACGCGGTTTGAAGCGAAGCTGGAGCAATATGGCGGGAACCTGGGGCGATCGGCCGTGGAATTGGCAAAGGACTGGCGGACGGACAAGCTGCTGCGGCAGTTACAGGCACTGCTGATCGTCGCGGACGCAAAGCAGATGTTCCTGCTGAGCGGCGATGGCGATGTGATCGAGCCGGATACAGTGGCGGATGGAGCGATTGCAACGATCGGGTCCGGTGGAAGCTACGCGCTCGCGGCGGCGACGGCGTTGATGGAGAATACGGAGTTTTCGGCGCGCGAGATCGTGGAGCGGAGTATGAAGATCGCCGCGGAAATTTGTATTTATTCGAACTTGAATGTGACGGTGGAAGAGCTGAAGGCGGGCGTTTAGGAATGGCAATTTATTTACCTGGAACTGCTGAAGATCAACCTCTTGCGCTGGATGACCTTACTCCGCGTGAGATTGTTGTCGAGCTTGATAAGTATGTTGTGGGGCAGGCTGCGGCGAAGCGCGCGGTGGCCGTGGCGCTGCGGAATCGGATGAGGAGGCAGAAACTTTCGCCCGACCTGGCGGAAGAGATTATGCCGAAGAACATCCTGATGATCGGCTCGACTGGCGTGGGCAAGACGGAGATTGCGCGGCGGCTGGCGAAGCTGACCAATTCGCCATTTTTGAAAGTCGAGGCGTCGAAGTTTACCGAAGTTGGGTACGTCGGGCGCGATGTCGAGTCGATGGTGAGGGACCTGGTTGAGATTGCGATCGACATGGTCCGCGAAGAGAAGCTCGATGAGATTGAGGACCGGGCGGAACTGGCAGCCGAAGATCGTTTGGTGGACTTGCTGGCGGCGCAGGGAGCCGGCGCCGTTTCGACGCCCATCCACGTTCCAGAAGCAGGAGCACCCGGACTTGTGGTGGTTTCTCATGCTGCCGCACCCCCGGGAGAAGCCGTGGCCGATCCCACCCTTCCACCCCCGCGAGCAAGTGCGCTCGCCGGGGACCCCATCTTTTCCCAAAATGCGGGAAAAGATGGGGTCCCCAGTCCTTCGCCTGCCCTTGCGATTGTTCCGAAGAGCGACGCGGAGCGTGCGCGAGAGAAGGAGCGGCTGCGGCAACAGTTCCGTGAGGGCAAGCTCGATGAGCGCACCGTGGAAATGGACGTGCGCGATCGCAATATGCCGCAGTTCGAGATCATTTCGAACCAGCCTCCCGAAGAGTTTGAGCAGAGCGGCATCAAGGACATGCTGCCGGGACTATTTGGGCAGCGGACGAAAAAGCGGGTGATGAAGATCGCCGACGCCTTCGAGTACCTCGTGCAGGAAGAGGAACAGCGGCTGGTCGATATGGACCAGGTGACGCGGGTCGCGGTGGAGCGAGTAGAGGATGCCGGCATCGTGTTCCTGGATGAGATCGATAAGATCGCCGGGCGCGAGGGCGGGCACGGGCCGGATATTTCGCGCGAAGGTGTGCAGCGGGACATTTTGCCGATTGTTGAAGGTACGACGGTGAATACGAAGTATGGCAACGTTTCCACCGACCACATTTTGTTTATCGCTGCGGGCGCGTTTCATGTCTCGAAGCCGAGTGATTTGATTCCGGAGCTGCAGGGACGCTTTCCGATCCGGGTTGAATTGCTGGCGCTGACTGTCGAAGACTTTCTGCGCATCCTGACGGAGCCGCGCGCGTCGCTGGTGAAACAGGCTGTGGCGCTGCTCGAAACCGAGGGATTGAAGCTGGAATTCACCCCTGATGCGTTGAGCGAAATGGCGGATTTCGCCTTCCAGGTGAATGAGCAGACGGAGAACATCGGCGCGCGCCGGCTGCATACGATCATGGAGAAAGTGCTGGATGAAATCAGCTTCCACGCCCCGGATTTGGTGAAGCCAGTGGAAGGTGTGGCAGTTTCGACGAAGGTGCCGAAGCTGGTGGAACGCGCCGGTGACAAAGGCGTCGTGGATCGAGTGGTGGTGGTGGACCGCGAGTACGTACAGCAGCAGGTGGCGGAGATTGTAAAGAACCAGGATTTGAGCCGGTACATTTTGTGAGGCGACTCGGCTATCACCTGAGCGAGTGGGGGATTGTAAGATTTCGAAGTGCGAGTAACAATTCGTGAGTTGCACATTCGAAGCTGCACCAGGAGATTGACCGTGAGCCAGCCTTACCGGAAGCCCTCTACCGCATTTGTCGGAGCGTCTTGGACTGCACTGCTTCTGGGTGTACTGACGTTTTGCATTGGCCTGTGGAATGCAACGATGCAGTTGAATGAAAAGGGCTATTACTTCACGCTGCTGATGTACGGTTTGTTTTCGGCGGTGTCGGTGCAAAAGAGTGTGCGTGACCGGCTGGATGGAATTCCGGTAACAAATATTTATTACGGGTTGGCATGGGTCTCGGTCATCCTTTGCCTGCTGTTGATGGCGGTTGGTTTGTGGAATGCGACCCTGACTCCCTCAGAGAAAGGCTTCTATGCGATGGCTTATCTGCTGAGCCTGTTTGCCGCCATCGCCGTGCAGAAGAACACGCGCGACAGCGTGGGCGCGGAACCGGTCGTGCCGGACGAAGTTGTGACCCGATAAGAGTTCGGCGGAAAGAGGCGCTGGCGCGATATTCTTGTGCGAGCCGCCCATGAGCATATTGCCGACACAACAGGAGACCGCGTGAACGCCCCAAGTTTGCGGCGGCCGCTGCTTGTGTACCTGGTGGCGCTGGCGCCGGTGATGGGCCTGGCGGCGGGCTTTGCCCCGTACATGGTCGACGGCGATGCGGTTGCCTACATGGACATCGCAGACCTGCTGCGTGCGCATCGCTGGGCGGACGTGGTGAATGGGTACTGGCATCCGTTGTATCCGGCGTTGCTCGCTGTGGCGCAGAGGTTGGCGCATCCCTCGCGCACGAACGAGTTGGAGCTGTATTACGCGGTCAACTTCGTCGTGTTCCTGGCACAGGTTGCGGCGATGCTGTGGTTCGTGACGGCGTTGGTGCGGTTACGTAAGACAATGGGCGCGGCACAGGCGGTGCTCTCGCTGAACGCGCTGCGGCTGCTGGGCGTGGGGCTGTTGGTGATTGCCGCGCAGCGTGAGTTGTCGCTGAACCGGGTGGGGCCGGATGGTCTGTTACAGGCACTGGTCCTCGCCGGGCTGGCGACGTTGATGCAGGTGCTGGCGACGAACAGGTTGATCTTTGCGCCGCTGACGGGGATGTTCTTTGGGCTGGCGTATCTGACAAAGTCGTTTGCGTTTCTGGTGGCGCTGCTGGCGATTGTGGTGCTGGTGGTGTTTCAGTGGCTAGTGCAGCGGCGGACTTTGTTGCGGGCAATGACAAGTGGAGCGCTGGCACTGCTTGTGTTTGCGGCGGTGGCTGGGCCGTATGTGGCGGCGCTCTCGCGGCAAAAACACCGGTTCGATTTTGGAGACTCCGGCAGCTTGAATTATGCGTGGTACGTCGCCGGGACGGAGAAGATGCATCTTGAGCCGTGGATGACGAAAGACTTCGGGGCGGCGAAGGTGGAACTGGTGCATCCGGAGAAACAGTTGTGGCCGCTGCCCGGCATGTACAGCTACAAGGGACATCCGCTGGGGACCTATCCGGCGTGGTTCGATCCGACGTATTTCAACGAGCGGATTGTGCCGCATATGCAACTGGGACAGCTTGCGAAACGTGATGGGCGGAACCTGGTGCTGGTGGTCCGTTATGTACTGAACCATCCGGAGCCGGTGATTTTGCTGGCGCTGATGCTGTTTGCGGGAGCAGGGCTGCGGCTTCGCGAGAGGCGATTCTGGTGGCCGGCGGTCGGGCTTGGTCTGGCGATGTGGGGGATTTATGGTCTCGTCAACGTCGAAGAGCGGTACGTGACGGTGGCGTACTTCCTGGTGTTACTGCCGCTGTTTGCCGCTCTTGAAGCGCGCGGAGAAAATGAGGCCGGACTGGGTGGGCTGTTTCCGGCCAATGCATTGCGCTCTGGTGCAGGAGTGCTGGTAGTTCTACTGGCATTTCTGGCCTTGGGCGAGACGTTGCGTGTGGCTTTGCAGGAGCGCCGCGAGCAGGCGGTTGCGGGGCTCGCGCATGGGTGGCAGAATCCGGAAATTTGGGGTGTGTCTGAAGGTTTGCACGCGATGGGTGTGCAACCGGGCGATGACCTTGCATGCGTCGGTACGAAGGCTTGTCTGGACGATCACTACTGGGGACGGCTGGCCGGAGTGCAGATTCTGACGGAGATATACGAACCAGAGCCGAAACATCTGATCGATCAGCTTGGGGCATTGCCGAACCGTGAGCAGGCTTACGATGTCGCGCGCGCGCAGGGAGCGAAGGTGCTGGTTGGACGTTTTGATCCCGGTGAGATGAACGCTGCCCATCCGGCGTCGGCAGGCTGGGTGAGGCTGGGTGAGACGGCGTTTTATGCGTTGCCTCTGAATTTGCCTGGTGAGGCTTTGCGATGAGCGACGAGGGGTTTGTCGAGCAGCACGCAGTGGAACTGACCGTCGTGATGCCGTGCCTGAATGAGGCGGAGACTCTGGCGGTATGCGTCGATAAGGCGCTGGCGGCGCTGCGCGAAAACGACATCGTGGGCGAGGTGGTGGTGGCCGACAACGGGTCCACCGATGGCTCGCAGGCGATTGCGGCGGAACATGGGGCGCGTGTGGTTGCGGTGCCGGTGCGGGGTTATGGAGCGGCGCTGAATGCGGGCATCTCCGCGGCGCGCGGGCGGTTTGTGTTGATGGCCGATGCGGACGACAGCTACAACTTTGCCCATATTCCACGGTTTCTGGCGGAGTTGCGTAAGGGTGCGGACCTGGTGATGGGCAATCGCTTTCAGGGTGGTATCGGGCCGGGGGCGATGCCGGTGCTACACCGCTATCTTGGGAATCCTGTGCTGAGCCGGTTCGGGCGCGTGCTGTTTCGTGCGCCGATTGGCGATTTCCATTGCGGCATACGCGCGTTCTCTCGTGAGGCGTATGACCGGCTGGCGCTACGGACAACGGGCATGGAGTTTGCCAGCGAGATGGTGGTAAAGGCATCCCTGCTGAAGCAGACGATCGTCGAGGTGCCCACCACTCTGCAAAAAGATGGGCGGAGCCGGCCTCCGCACCTGAAGACCTGGAGCGACGGCTGGCGGCATTTGCGGTTCCTGCTGATGTACTCGCCGCGCTGGCTGTTTCTGTTTCCGGGGTTGACGCTGATGCTGGGCGGGCTCGCTCTGATGGCGTGGCTGTTGCCAGCGGAACGGCCGCTGGGTTTCGTGAACCTGGGAGTGGATACGCTGGCGTATGCCGTAGCGGCGGTGCTGCTGGGGTTTCAGTTGATCTTCTTCGGTATCGCGGCGAAGGTGTTTGCGATCACAGAGGGACTGCTGCCTGAGGATGAAAGCTTTCAACGGTGGTTCCGGTTTGTGACGCTGGAGACTGGGTTGATTACCGGCGTGGTGCTGGTCCTGGTGGGTCTGGGGATCGCGATATTTTCTGTGAATGCGTGGGCGCATGCGGGGTATGGTCCGCTGCCTCCGGTGCAGATGATGCGGCGGACGCTGCCCGCAATGATGTGTCTGATGCTGGGGACGGAAGTTTGTTTTGGGAGCTTCTTTTTGAGTCTGCTGGGATTGAAGCGGCGGTAAGGTGGGGGAATCAGAGACGACAAAGCCTCGACGTTGTGTCGAGGCTTTGTCGTCGGAGTGATGCTGCAGATTAGTCGTCGCCGCGGCCGCGGAAGGTCCATTTGCGGACCGGGCCGACGTCGATGTGGACGAACTTGCTGATGGGGTAATAGCCTACGCCGCCGGCTTGCAGGCTGAGGGCCATGTCGCGGAGCTTGCGGGTGCCGACGCCAGGGATACGGATGTCGATAGCCTTGGCCAGAGTGTGCTGCGAGTTTTTCGCGACGCCGGTGTTCGCGCTGCGGGTACGAAGATATTCATTGCTGCCGGGAGTGCGATAGCCGCAGACGATGTCCACTACAGCGTTGGGCCGGCCGAGGCGGGTGAGAAGGTTATGGAGCAGGTCGAACTCGCGGGGGTCGTAGTGGCTTTCGTCCTCGGTGCGGTGGTCGCGGAGGAAGTAGTTGAGCTTGTCGAGAGCGGCGGGCAGGTAGGTGTCGCCGATGCGGTAGACGACGTCGAGGCTTTCACCGGTGTGCAGGTGGTAGAGCTTGAGGTGATACTTCTGGCCGGTCAGAGCGACGGCGTTGTTTGGAGTGCCCACTTCCCCGGGGGTAAGTGTGATGGAGGCGCGCGCAGAAAGAGCACTTACCGTTAAGGCCACGACAAGCAGTGCGAGGGCGGCAGCGGTCGAGAAAGAACGCGTGCGAAATGTGTGTGCATTAGATGCTTCGCAGGTCTTGGCAGAGATCTGGCTGAATATCAAATTTTTCTCCAGTGGGAAGGCCCGAGATTTTGAGGGAGGCTGAATCGAATTCTCGAATCGCCATTTGCCTTCCTCTATTCTAATGGCACCGTTCGCAAAAGGTGAGCCCGATGACTGTAATCTAATTGTCACGGCTGCAACTTTAGCTGCAAAAACCTATGAAATTGACTGATGTACAAGCTCGGATACTAGGTGCGTTGATCGAGAAGGAAATTACGACTCCGGAAAATTACCCATTGTCGCTCAACGCTTTACGTAATGCCTGCAACCAGAGTTCGAGCCGCGAACCGGTGATGTCTCTGGACGAAGATGAGGTAAGGCAAGGGCTGCATGTGTTGGAAGATCTCGGGTTAGCGGACTCGTCGCAGGATGGGCGAGTCCCGAAGTACGAGCATCGGGTGCGCGACCGGCTACAGCTTCGACGGGATGAGACGGCGGTGATTTGCCTTCTGCTGCTGCGCGGAGCGCAGACGCCAGGGGAGTTGCGGACACGGTCGGAGCGTATGTTCCGCTTTGACGATCCGGCGCAGGTGGTTGCGACGCTCCAGAGGCTGGCTTCGCGTACGGAAGAGGAACATCCGGAAGGTGCGCTGGTGGTGCAGCTTGCGAGGCAGCCCGGGTCGCGGGAGGCGCGGTGGGCGCATTTGCTGAGTGGTCCGGTGGATGTGGGAGCTGTGGTTTCGCGTAGTGGGGGTGAGGAGTCCCAAGGCAGGCGTGGACTTGCGGAAGAGGTTGAGGAGCTTCGGCGGGAGGTTCGGGACTTAAAGGAGAGGCTGGATCGGCTGGAGGGAATGGGGTAAGCGGATCGGAATGAGCTTGGAACTCAGAGCTATTGAGCGCCGAGAAGATGGATTCCTGTCGAGGAGATTTGCTCAAGCAAGTGGGTGCTTGGTTCAGTTGTGAGTGATGAGTTTCAGTCTTGAGTTAAAGCAAAAGGGCAGCCAGTGGCCGCCCTTTTGTCGCGGGTGTTTGGAATTACATGTTGGTGTGGCCGGCGCGCATGTCTTCGTTGAAGTGGGGTTTGATGAAGTTGAGGGCGTCCTCGACTTCGGCGTGGTACTGGGCGTGGCGTGCGGTGAGCTCGGCGGTGGGTGCGGCGGATTCGCCATCGCCGGAAAGCGTAATGAGGCCGGCGGCGGCGATCTTTGCAGCGACCGACTTCAACTCGGCGGCGGTGGTGTTGAGGTATTGCGCGTCGCGGGGGTCGGCGATCCAGACGGGAGCGCTGCCGCCGAGGACTCCTGACAGCCAGTAGACCTTGGCGGTGAGGAAGTCGGTGCGCTTGGTGTCGTCGGTGTCATTGAAGATGAAGATTTTCTGTTTCGGACTGTAGTAGCGGGTGGTGACGGGAACGGGCTGGCGGTTGCCGGACTTGGTGAGCTCGAGTTGGCCCTGGTCCATGGTTTTGCGGACGGCGTTGTAGATGAAGCTTTCGGCGAACGGCTGCTCGAGGGCGGTGACGACCTCGGCGAATGTTTGGGTGAGCGACGCGGAGATTTTGGCGTGGAGCGCGCTGGGCTCGCCGGTTTCGAGGTTGACTTCGCCATGCACTAGCGAGGTGTCCGCCCCGGAAGTTGACCCATGGAACGGCCAGCCGAACTTTCCGAAGCTGAGCGGAAGTCCAAGCATCGCCAGGTAGCAGTCGGGGCGCGGGTTGCGGAGACGGCGGGCGCTTTCGGCAAAGTAGGTGGCCAGCTCGGCGGCGAATCGGGGATTGGAGGCGTCGAAGGACTCGGAGAGTTCGAGCGTCTGGGTCTTCGCGGGGTCGGCCGCCAGAGCGAGGGTGAAACGTGTGGTGGGGTTGCCGGTGTAGTCTTCGCCGGAAGCGGTGTCGGCGATGGTGAGGCCGGCGGTTTTGGTTAGGGCGTCGATCTGTGCGGCTAATGCAGTGGTGCTCATGTTTTGAGGTGCGTCCTTCGCGATGTTTCGGTCTCGTCTATTTTAGCGGAGTGCGGCTTTGAAGTATCACCTCTGATTTGTATTGGGTTTGGAGAGTTTTCAATGAGGCTTCGTGGCGTTCGGCGAGGCTGGATTCCCCTTCAGTGTTCGGTCGAAGAAGTTCGCGGCGGCTTCGTAGGCGGCGAGCCAGTCCTTGTGCAGGAGGAAGCCGTGGAGTTCGTCAGGGAAGATGAGTTCTTCGACGTGGACGTTGCGGGCGCGGAGTGCGTCAGCGAGCATAGGCGTCTGGGTGTAGGCGACTTCGGGGTCGTCATCACCGTGGATGAGAAGGACCGGAGATTTCCATTTGTCCACGTCGGCCATGGGGGAGCTGGCGTGCGCCGTTGCGGCGATTTTTTCCTGTTCGGCGAGCGGGCCGCGGAGCCAGTCGGCAGCGGCGTTGTCTTCGCGCGCCCACTCGTGGACGCCGTGGAAGTCGACGCCGGCGGCGAAGAGGTCGGAGTTGCGGGCGAGAGCCAGCGCGGTGAAATATCCTCCATAGCTTCCACCCCAGATACCGATGTGCGCAATGTCGACGTCGGGGCGTGATCGCAGGTAGGCGACAGCGCCGAGAGCATCGTTGTATTCGGCTGCGCCGTCGGCGCCACAGTGCTGGCATTGGCGGAAGTCGAGGCCGTAGCCGATGCCTCCGCGGTAGTTGACGCTGAGAACGATGTAGCCACGAGACGCCAGGTATTGGTTCATGGCGTAGGCGTTGGAGTAGTAGTCCATGGCCGGATAACCGAGGAGCATCTGGCGCTTGGGGCCTCCGTGGAAGAAGAGGATGGCAGGGCGCTTGCCGGTTGCGGGTTCGGGAGACTTCGGGAGGAAGAGCTGGCCGTGGATTTGGAAGAGTTTGTCTGAAGAGGGGAAGCGGACAGCCTGGGTTTTGGTGAACGCTTCTGGAGTGTGCCCAATGTCGGGTGGCGTTGGGTAGTGGAGCGAGACGTAACCGCTTGGCCTCATCAGCTGTACAGGGAACATCGGTCGATCTGTGGCGGAAACGAGGGCGAACACAACACCGTCATTTCTGATCTGAGGATGCGTTTCGATCCCCAATGTCGAAAGCTGTTTCCGGGCATATGGTGCGTGAAGATCGACGCTCCAGATATGGCGAACATCTTCAAAAGGTTCCGTTGGGTCTTGGCCCCTCTCATTTGAAGCGTAGACGATGGTTCTTCCCTGGGGGTCCATAGCCGCATCCTCGACTTCGTAATGGCCGGGCGTGAGGAGTGTCGCCGACGAGCCGCCAGAGGAAGAAATGGCGTAAAGATGCACCCAGCCGTCGGCTTCCGAAAAGAAAAGGACTTGATTGTCTCCCGTGAAAAAGAGGTGTGGTTCGCCGGTGGACATGCGCGGCTCGGCGCTGCCGCGTTGGTTGGCTTCGGGTTGGAAGAGCGTGCGGGCTTGGCTGGTGGCGACGTCAAGGATCTGGATCGACCAGGGGTTCGGTGAGGCGCGATTGCCGGCGAACTCGGACGGGTCGGTGTAGGGGAAACGGAGCCAGGCGACTTGCTTGCCGTCGCGGGAGAAGACAGGGGCGGAGTCGTTGCCGGTGGAGGGTGCGGGAAAGGTGAGAACTTTGGTTTCGACGTTATAGAGGGCGAGGAAGTCGTGGGTTCGGCGATGGCTGATGTAGGCGAAGTTTTTGCCGTCGGGTGAGAGTGTGAGCTGGCTTGCCGTGCCGCGGTCAAACAACACAGGTTCCGCTGCGGACGCTTTTCCCGCGATCAACTGTGTCTGCATAATCTGACCGTTGCGAATAAAGAAAAGCGATTTACCGTCCGGTGCAAATAGAGGGGCGCGGCCTTCGCCGATCTTTATAGGGTCTCCGCCGGTAACTGGCTGGACGTAGATGTCAACGGATGTGGAGCGTTGAAGGTGTGCGGGATTGGCCGGGCGACCGCTGTTGCCCGACGGAGCACCGTAGACGTAGGCAAGCAGGGAGGCGTCTGGCGACCAGGCAAGGCTGGTGATGTCCTGAGCATCGTCATCAGTGTTGTGCGTGAGTTGGCGAGTATTTCCGCTTGGCGTGGGCGTCGGGGTGGCGCTTGCGCCGTAAACCCAAAGATTGTTGCGGCCCTCAATGTGCTCCACCCAAGCCATGCGGGAACCGACGGGGGCGGCTGTGAGATTTGTGGAATAGGGTGCCTGTAAGGCCTGCCGTAGCGTAAAGGTTTGCTGGGCGGACGCGGCTACGGCGACGAATGCGGTCAGGGAGAGAAGGCGGCGCATGGGTCGAGGTTATCAGCGCTGAGGGAATTTGGCGCACAGGAAGCGCGTGAGTGACGGTGCGGCCGCTGTGAGCGCACTGCTGCTTGCTGTTGATGCGGGGAGTTACGGTGGGGCACCGGCAGGACCCGAATCCTGAATGAGTCAAGCAAAACGAGGAGCCCTGAGGCTCCTCGTTTGCAATGCATCTCCTCGTTGCATTAGCGGGGGTTTTGATCGTGATCGTGGTCGCGATGGTCCCAGCCGTCATGATCATGGTCCATCCAATGGTCACGATGGTCCACGGCGACCTGGTAGCCTCGTGCGAAAGAGTTCCGATACTGGTCGCGATGCCAGCGATCAGTGGGCGGCCGACGGAACATCATGGAGCGGCGTGGATCCATGGGGCGACGCGATTGCCAGTCGCGGTGGGCTGCATCCATGCCGTCATGGAAAGCGCGACGGTTCACATCGTCGAAGTCTGGGGGAGGGACATCCCAACGCTGACCATTCTGATAGCCCTGTTGTTGCTGACCGTTCTGATATCCCGGCCGTTGCTGACCGTTCTGATATCCCGGCTGTTGCTGACCGTTCTGATATCCGGGCTGCTGCTGACCGTTTTGATATCCCGGCTGTTGCTGACCGCTCTGATGGTTCGGTTGCTGCTGACCATTTTGGTAGCCCGGCTGCTGCTGCGGTGGGCCGTATTGCTGCGCGTGCAGCGGAGTCATCGGAGTTGCCAATAATGCCAGGGCCACAGCAGGAAGTGCAAAGCCAAAAATCTGTTTCATAAGTACCTCACGGACGTTTACGCCCAGTAGTGAGATGGGGGCAAGGGGTACGCTGTTGTACCCCGGCACGCAATGGCAAAAGCCGCGAAGCCGATTTTGGTTGCTTTGCAAGTGGTTTTATTTCATTTACTTATGGTCGTGTCACGAGCCATTGCCCGATCAGGCAGCCACTGGCTCGCCTTTCATCTTTTCGGCAGTGTAATGCGCGATGAGGGCGTCGACCGTGGGTTGCAGCAGGCCTTCCATCACCATCGCGAGGTTGTGATTGGTGAGGCCGATGCGATGGTCGGTGAGGCGGTTCTGGGGGAAGTTGTAGGTGCGGATTTTTTCGCTGCGGTCGCCGGTGCCGATCTGCTGCTTGCGCTCCTTGGCCTGGAGCTGGTGGACACGCTCGGCCTCGACTTCGTAGAGACGCGAGCGAAGGACGCGCATCGCTTTTTCGCGGTTCTTGATCTGCGACTTCTCGTCCTGGCAGCTTACGACCGTATTGGTAGGAAGGTGCGTGATGCGGATCGCAGAGTAGGTAGTGTTGACCGACTGTCCACCTGGGCCTGAGGAGCAAAAGGTGTCGATGCGAAGGTCTTTGTTTTCGATCTTGATGTCGACGTCTTCAGCTTCAGGAAGGACGGCGACGGTGATGGCCGAAGTGTGGACGCGCCCTTGTGTTTCGGTCGCGGGGACGCGCTGCACGCGGTGTACGCCGGACTCGTACTTCATCTGCGAGTAGACCTTGTTGCCTTCGAAGATGGCGGTGATGTCCTTGAGGCCGCCAACGTCGGAGTCGGTCTGAGAGAGGACTTCGACCTTCCACTTGTGTTGCTCGGCGAAGCGCAGGTACATGCGGAACATTTCGGAGACGAACAGCGAAGCCTCGTCGCCGCCGGTGCCGGCGCGGAGCTCGATGATGATGTTCTTGTCGTCGTTCGGGTCTTTAGGAAGCAGCAGGACCTTGATTTCTTCTTCGACTTTTGTAAGCTGCGGCTCAAGCTGAGCGAGTTCCTCTTCGGCCATCGCTTTCATGTCGGCGTCATTTTCGAGCAGCATAGATTTGGCGTCGGAGATGCCCTGCTTCAACGTGCGGTACTGCCGGAACTTCTCTACTGTCTCTTCCAGGTCGCGATGCTGCTTGGAGACCTTGCGATAGTTTTCCTGGTCGTTGACGATGGCGGGGTCGGAGAGCTGCTGTCCAAGTTCTTCGTAGCGTTGTTCGAGCTGTTCGAGGCGATCAAACATATAAAGTCCTTAAATGGAAAAAGGGTGCATGGAGTGGATGTGACGATCAGGGCTGCCTAAGAAAGGCGCGAGGCGCAGCTAGGCAAAATCACGGCGGGGAGCCGTGCGGGAGAAGGTCACCGAATTTGCTGCGCGGGAAATCATCTCTCTTTAGATGATACAGCGTGCGTCAAGGGTGCACTTCGGCTGCGGGTTTGCCTTTGGCGTAGCTGGGCACTTTAGAGGTGAATCGCGACCAGAGGAACTCGCGAAGGAGCCCTTGGAAGGCGCCGCCGGCAATGCCGATGATGGCGTTATCGCGGGCCAGCTCTCCGGCACCATTGGCGTCCGGATGATAGAGGGTTGAAAGCGCTCCGGCGGAGGCGTTGCCGGCGATGTGCGAGTAGTTCGGTTGCCAGTGGCCGTTGTCTCCACGGGCAATCAGGCCCGCGAGCAACGCGTGCTTGAGTCGTGCCTTGGTGGAGCTGGCGGGGCCCATGTAGAAGTAGCGCGGGTCCTGGCGAAAGATCGAGGGGAAGACGGCCGAGCCGAGGGTGCGGCCGATGAAGGCATCCCCGTAGGCGGCGCCGTAGCGCTTGGCAAAGCCTTCAATGCCATCGCCATAGTCCGGAAACGTGTTGTTGGCTTGCTCGATACCGGCGACGACTCCGGCGCTGAAGAAGGCGACAGGGTCTGTGGTGGCGTGCAGAGAAAGTTTGAACTTTTGCCTGGTGTTGAGTGGGGCGGAGTCCCACAGAAAAGCGGTATAGAAGTTGGGAAAAATTCCGACAATGCGCTGCGACGTTTCCAGTTTCAGTTCCTCATCCGCGATCTGCGACGTCGTCATGACGACGTTGACGGTGGTGCTGGCGGAAGCGATGGGCAGCGCGATGTCGGGGAGTTCGTATCTTTCCCCTGCATGGAGGGAGACGTTAGGGGATTGGAAGGTTTCGAGGCCGGGAGACGCGATGACGACGGAGTAGCTGCCGGCAGCGAGATCGGGGAACCTGAAGTGTCCGTCGCCGTCCGAGGTAGTGTGGCGCTGAACGGGATGGCCCTTTTCTTCGAGAGTGATTTCGGCGCCGGGAACGAGGCCGCCGCGAACATCGGAGACAGTACCGCTGATGCTGGCAGTGGTCTCTTGCGCGGTGGACTGTGGGTCGTGACAGCCGGGCGCGTTGGGAAGGTCGATCGTTGAAGCGAGAGCTTGTTGCGCGGAGAGCTTGTCGGTAGTGAGGGCCAGCAAGAAGATCAGCGCCCCGAGTTTGAGGCAAGCAGTGCAGACAGTTTTAAGACGGGTAATTCCCATTGGCTAGCGCTCCGCCAGTTCTATCGTGGCCGGTATTCAGATGCGTTATTTCTTCAACCGTACACCCAGAACCTGGAAATGAAGCGAAGTTGGCGAAAATAATTTTCGCCAATGTTCATGCGGGTATTAGCGTCGCCCAGCGATACAAGTCAATGTGCCGGTATGCGCGGTTGAAGCATCGCTGGAAGACATGAATTGGTTTACCGGTCCGCGTTCGCGGGCCCCAGCGTGATGGTGCCGGAGTAGAGATGGCAGGAGCTGTAATGGGCGTCGAAGGTTGCCATCAAATCGCCCTTGGGAATTTCAGACCACACATGCAACGGCAGTGTAAAAGTATGGCCGTTCATAGCTACTGGCGCGTAATCAAGTGCGGTGAAGGTCGCGAAGTTTGTGGAGACGGCTACTGCTTCGGGGACGCGGCGTTCGATATGGGTCATGGCGCCGGTGGCGTCGAAGAGGGCAAAGCCACGGGCCTGGGGTGCGATGCCGATGCATTCAGCGCGTCTCGGTACGTCGGGAAGCGCTTCGAAGTCGATACGGCCGGCGGAAAGCGAATAGAGGAAGCATGCCTGCCGGGATGTGCCGAAGTACACCGGTATGCCATTGCCGAATCCTCCGACCATCAGGATCGGAAGATGGAAGCTGTCGCTATCCTGCATGGTTTTGCCGTTGGCCGTGACGATATGGCGCGACTCTGTCGGCAGGTCGACAGTGCGGACGACGCGGAAACTACCGGTTGTATCGACGCGGAATTTGGTCTTCCTGCCTTTGCGCAGTTCGGAGCGGATGGTCTCGTCGCAGGTAAAGTTGGGGACCGACTGCTGATAGGCAGCGGCGCTCTCCGCCGCGCGCTGAAGGGCGCGGGTGAGAGCGCCAGCTTCCGACTGGGCGTGCGCGAAAGGACCCGCGGAGAGGCCTACGCAGAGAAAGAGGCCAGCCATGGACGATGCTCGCATAGGGAGTTGGACGCGACGGCACACTGTTGGGTTCGAGCATAGTATGCTGCGCTGGCATCGAATCGGAATGGAGAGAGCGGGATGGCGATGTTTGGCGAAGTAGCGGCGCTGGCGGAAACGCTGGCTGGAACGGCAAGTCGGTTGCAGAAGCGCGCGGCCATTGAGGCCGGGCTTAATCTCGCCCATGAGGCTGCGCCGGAGAACCGGGATGCCGGGTTGTTTGCGCTGTATCTGGCAGGGCAGCCGTTCGCGGAGAACGATTCGCGCAAGCTGAATGCGGGTGGGGCGTTGTTGTCGCGCGCTGTGCTGACGGTTTCGGGCGCGAGCGACGCGGCGTTGACGGCGGCTTATCGGCGGCATGGCGATCTGGGTGCGGCCGCGTTTGATTTACTGGTTGCGCCGTACGGCAAGGCTCCGTCGGATGCGACGTTGACGCTTGGCGATGTGGCAGAGGTGTTCGATGCGATGGCTGTTGCGCGGACAACCGCGTCGCGGTCGGCGCTGGTGGAGAGCCTGCTGCGCCGGGCGACGGCGCTGGAGGCGAAGTATCTGCTGAAGTTGATGCTGGGGGACATGCGGATCGGCGTGAAACAGTCTCTGGTGGAAGAGGCGATTGCGTTCGCCGCCGGGGCGGATGTTGCCGCGGTGCGCCATGCGGTGATGCTGGAAGCGGATCTGGCGCGCGCTGTCGAACGGGCGTTTGCGGGGACGCTGGCTGAGGCGCGGATGACGCTGTTTCATCCCCTGGGGTTCATGCTGGCGTCGCCGGTGGAGACTCCGGAAGAGGCGGTGGCAAGGTTTACGGAACCGCCGCCAAAGGTGGTCGCACCGAAGGTGAAAAAGTCGCGGAAGAAAAAAGGGTCGCCGGAGGATTTGGTAGCGGTGGATGCGGCCGAAGAAGGGTTGGCAGAAGATGTGGAGGCGGAAGCGGCGCTTGGCGGGAGTGCGGTAGCAGGAGGAGAAACAGATCCCTCCCCCTTCGACCCGCTCAAGGTGCGGGATGACAACTCAAATTTGGGTGGGAGTCCCATCACTACGGACGGCACCCCCCCGGTGCTGGCGTTTCTGGAAGACAAGTATGACGGCATGCGCGCGCAGGTGCATTGCGGTGACGCGTCGCAGCCAGGGCGGGTAGCGATCTATTCGCGGAACCGCGAGGACATTACGCACAGTTTTCCGGAACTCGAAGAGGCGTTTTCCGCAGTCGATGAGCCGCTGATTCTGGACGGAGAAATTTTAGGTTGGGATTACGGGTTGGGTGTTGGGCATGGTGCTGTGGGTAGCGGCCAGGCGCTGCCGTTCGCCATCATGGGGCAAAGGATTGGGAGGAAGATTGTCTCGAATGAGTTGCGGACGCGGATTCCAGTGGTGTTTATGGCATTCGATTTGTTGTATGAGGGCGAGGAGTTGTTGTTGCCCCTGCCGTTGACGGAGCGGCGAGCGAGGTTGGAGGCTGTGGTTGAGCGTTGGAGGTCACACGCGGTCTCGCCGCTGACGGTTGAGGCGGTGAGGAAAGCTCCTCAACAACAATTATTCAGAAGTGACACTGCGGAGGACGATGCGAAGGAACGGTTCCTGCTGTCGCCTTCACAGCAGGTGGCTGATGCGGAAGCGATCGACCTGGCGTATCGCGATGCGCGTGCCCGGGCGAATGAAGGTGTGATGTTGAAAGCGGCGAACTCGGCGTATCTGCCGGGGCGGCGCGGGCTGGCATGGGTGAAGTTGAAGCGTGAACTGGCGACGCTCGATGTCGTCATTACCGGCGCGGAGTTTGGCCATGGAAAGCGCGCGGGGTTGCTCTCCGACTATACGTTTGCCGTGCGCGGCGAGGGGGGCGAACTGCTGAATGTGGGCAAAGCATACTCGGGCGTAACCGATGCCGAGATTGCAGAGCTAACCGAGTGGTTGAAAGCACACACGCTGGAAGATCGTGGACATTTCCGGCTGGTAGAGCCGCAGATCGTGCTGGAGGTCGCGTTCAACAACATCATGCGCAGCACGCGTCATGCTTCGGGATTTGCGATGCGGTTTCCACGGATCATTAGGATTCGAACAGACAAGCCGGTGGGGGAGATCGATACGCTGGCACGCGTTGAAGAGATCTACCAATCGCAACCGGACAGGCCTGCGGAGATCGTTGAGGAAGCGGCTTCGTAGCTGATGGCATTTCCAGCAAAGCCGTGGCGAACCTAACTACATCGCGCCCTTTGCGTTCAGAGAAAATCTCCTGTTACTGTGAGCGGGATAAATGGTTTCAGCACCGTTTTTCTGAGGAAAAACGGCCATGAATCTCTTTGCATTGCGTACACCCACAGGAGATTTGCTCCAGCCCCGCGCAGCGGAGCGGCAGCAAGGTAATCAACCTGCAAGTTGTCGCAGGGCAGCCCATGCCCCATCGGTAACGGGGACGCCGAGCCGCAGGTTTTCGGCGCGGGCCTGGAGGACGCGTTCGCCGGGATAGCGCGCGGGGTGGCCGGGCTGCTCGGATTCGGCGGCGTGGAGAAAGGCGATGGCATCGTCGGCGATGATACCCAGAGCGTTTTGGGACGCCAGGGCGGCGGGAGAGACAGCGAGGAAGACCTGGGACTGTCCCGCTTCGCGGAGTGGATCAGGCCCGAAGTTGTGCGTCGCGTTTCCGCCGGTGAGCATAGCCCCGAGGACGTCGAGCGCGAATGCCAGGCCGGAACCTTTCCAGAACCCAATCGGCAGCGCGCGCTGCGAGGCTTCGATCGCTCCGGCGTCGGTGGTTAGGTTGCCGGCCGCGTCGAAGCCGCCCGGCACAGGTAGAGGTTGGTTGCGTTCGCGATAGGACGCGAGGGAACCGTAGGAGAACTGCGACATGGCCATATCGAGCACGATGGGTCCAGACGCGCGGGGAATTGCGATGACCAGCGGGTTGTTGCCAACCGCCGGAGTTTTGGCGCCCCAGGGCGGGACATTGGGCAGCGTGTTCGACCAGCAGATAGCGGCGAATCCGGCGCCGGCGGCTTGCCACCCGTAGGTGCCGGCGCGCTGCCAGTGCGTGGTGTCGGCGAGCGCGACGCCGCCGAGGCCGTGTTGCTGCGCGAGTTCCATGGCGCGGTCCATTGCCGCGTGCGCGGCCAGGTTGCCGGGGCCGAGGCGGCCGCTCCAGCGCTCAAGAGCGCCGAAACTGGCAGTGCAATATGGGGTAGCGGCAGGATC
>Ga0070679_100000956_pt1 | contig 25132 bp, 19 predicted proteins | sample KBSC63BmetaG_FD_65652 | JGI IMG/M metagenome (GOLD analysis project Ga0070679, IMG submission 65652) | Corn rhizosphere microbial communities from Kellogg Biological Station, Michigan, USA - KBS C6-3B metaG | ecosystem: Host-associated > Plants > Roots > Rhizosphere | place: USA: Michigan... | reverse complement strand
TTATCACGCCTAAAGTCAGCTCTCCGGTGAAAAAGTTTTACGTCATGCGCGGCCAGAAGGTGAGGAAAGGGCAGTTGCTTGCTGAACTCGAGAACCGCGATTTGAGCGCAGCCGCTCTCGACAATAAGGGCGCTTACGAACAGGCGCAAGCCGCCTACTCCAGCAGCGTGAATGCGACTCTTCCGGAAGAGATCCAGAAATCAGAGCTCGACGTGCAGACGAGCAAGCAGGAACTGGATGCGGCGCAGAAGCTGTATACGAGCCGGCAAGACTTGTTTAAGCAGGGCGCGCTGCCGCGTAAGGACCTGGACGCCGCTGCTGTGCAACTGGCGCAGGCAAAGACGGCCTACGACACGGCGAAAAAGCACCTGGACTCCCTCAATGCTGTCGGCAAGCAGGCGGCGCTCCAGTCCGCCGGCGGACAGCTTACATCGGCCAAAGGCAAGCTGATGGCGTCCGAGGCGCAATTGGGCTATACCCAGATTCGCAGCCCAATCGACGGCGTGGTTACGGATCGCCCGCTGTATCCGGGGGAGATGGCGTCAACGTCAGCGCCGCTGATTACGGTCATGAATACTTCGCAGGTGATTGCGAAGGCGCACGTGCCGGAATCCGATGCCATGTTGCTGCGCAAAGGCGATACTGCGACCATCGCCGCTTCCGGACTGGAGAAACCCCTGACAGGCGCTGTGAGCCTTGTAAGTCCGGCGCTCGATCCCAACAGCACAACCGTGGAGATCTGGGTGCAGGCGGCAAATCCGCAGCAACAGCTTAGGCCCGGGATGGCGGTACAGCTTGGCATCACAGCAAAGACTGCATCCAACGCAGTCGTGATTCCCAGCAGCGCGCTGCTCAATGCCAGCAGCGATGCCGCTCAGGTGATGGTGGTGGACACCCAAAACATGGCGCACAGCCGCGACGTGAAGCTCGGGATACAAACTCCGCAGGAGACACAGATTCTCGATGGCCTGAAGCCAGGCGAGCAGGTGATCACTGCGGGAGCTTACGGCCTTCCGGACAAGACGAAGGTGAAAATCGAAACGCCTGCACCCCCAGCGGAGAACAAGCCGTCAGCCGGTGACAAGGCCGGAAACGACGACAAAGACTGAGCATGGCTGACGAACCAAAGATCGTCAACGGCGTTTCTACGGGCGTGCAGAAACCCCGCTATTGGTTCGCGCAAAACTCCAAATCAGTTATCTTTCTGATCATGGTGATTGCGCTGGTCGGCGCCTATCTGGCATTCACCATTCCTGTCTCGGTTTTCCCCAGCACGGATTTCCCGCGCATCGTAGTCGGTATCGAAAATGGTGTGATGCCAATTGACCAGATGCTGGTCACGGTGACGCGTCCTGTGGAGCAGGCCGTGAACAGCGTGCCCGGACTGCAATCGGTGCGCTCGATCACCAGTCGCGGTTCGGCCGAAGTGGATCTTTTCTTTAATTGGAACGTGGATATGTTCCAGACGCTGCAGTTGGTCGATTCGGCGCTGGCGCGCATTGAAACCGAACTGCCGCCGGGGACCAAGATCGACACGCACCGGCTCACCTTCGCTTCCTTTCCTATTCTCGGCTACAGCCTGACGGGGGACAACGTGCCGCAAACCCAGCTCTGGGAGATGGCGACGTATGACATTGCTCCGCGCCTGAACCGTCTGGGTGGAGTGGCCACCGTTGTAGTCCAGGGCGGCCAAGTGCCCGAATTCCAGATCACACCCGATCCGGCGAAGCTGCTGGCTACGTCAATCACTGTCACAGATATTTTGAATGCTGTGCAGGCGACGAACGTGATTGATTCTCCCGGGCTGTTCGAGCGCAATCACCAGCTTGTGCTCGGGCTGGTTACAGGTCAGGTGCACACTCCGGAAGAGCTGGCGCGGGTGGTTATTAAGAGCACGCAAGCGGGCATTCCCGTCAGGATCGGTGATATCGGAACAGTTGCGCGTTCCATCCGGCCGGTTTACACCATCGTGCGCGCTGAAGGAAACCCGGCCGTGTTGATGAATATAAGTCGGCAGCCCAACAGCAATACAGTGGAGGTTGCCAGAGAAGTCAACGCGGAGGTGGAGAGCATCCGCAAATCACTCCCGCCGGGAATTCACCTGACCAGCTTCTACGATCAGTCCGGCATCGTGCGTGATTCCATCAAGAGCGTTCGAGACGCGATTCTGATCGGGCTGGTGCTTTCTTCACTGGTGCTGATCATCTTCTTGCGCGACTGGGGTACATCGCTGGTCGCAGGTCTGGTAATTCCAGTGACCATCCTGGTCACTTTTATTGTTCTCAAGCTGATGGGGCAGACCTTCAACCTGATGACGCTGGGAGGCCTCGCGGCGGCGGTGGGACTGGTGATTGACGACGCAATCGTCGTGGTAGAAAACGTCGTTTTGCACCGCGATGCGGGCGAAGGCAGGTTGGAGGCGATTCACAGCGCATTATCGGAGATTACAGTTCCTCTGATTGGTTCCACGCTCACGCCGATCGTGGTTTTCCTTCCGCTCATCTCGATTACCGGCGTGACCGGAACTTTCTTCCGCGCCTTGGCTGTGACCATGAGCGCCGCTTTGCTCACTTCTCTTGTGCTGGCGCTGAGCTGGACGCCCACGCTGAGCCAGTTTTTTATTCGCCGCAAAAAGCCAGCGGTTGAGGCAATTGAGCCCCTCTCAGCAGCTGAGTCACTCGATATCGATCAGGAGATGCGACGTCTCATGGCCGCCGAGGAAGCATCAATGCAGGGTTTCTTCGGCCGTGTGATCGCCTTTTATGAGCGTTGGCTGCGGCGTGCTTTGGAACATCCGCGGTGGCTCGCTGCGGGATGCGGCCTGCTGGTGGTGATTGCTGGCGCTGCTTATTTCGGCCTGGAGACGGGCTTGTTACCTGAGATGGACGAGGGCGGCTTCGTCGTGGACTACCTCACGCCACCGGGAACGTCCCTTCAGGAAACGGACAGGATCGTTTCGCACATTGAAAAAATCCTCCATGACATTCCCGAGGTGGAGAGCACATCGCGCCGCACCGGGTTGCAGCTTGGACTCGCCGCCGTCACCGAAGCCAACAATGGTGATATCTCGGTAAAACTCAAGTCTGATCGAAGCCGAGGCGTGGAGGAGATCATCGCCGAAGTCCGTTCGAGCATTGCCAAACAAGAGCCTGCCGCTGACATTGAGATCACGCAGGTGCTGCAGGACATGATCGGCGATCTGACCAGCGCACCCGAACCAGTTGTGATCAAGCTCTTCTCGAATGATGGCAAGCTACTGGAACAAGCGGCGCCGCGCGTGGCGGATGCCATTTCAAAAATTTCCGGTGTAGTCGATCTCAAAGACGGCATTGAAGATTCCATCAGTGGCCCGGCAACCACATTCAATGTAAAGCCGACTGTTGCCGCCAAATCAGGGTTTACCACAGAGGAAGTCTCCACGGACGCACAGGCCATCCTCCAGGGCGTACCCGCCGCTGCGCCTCTGGTGGCAAACCAGCGGGCGTACACTATTCGGGTCCGCTTTCCCGAGCAGGACCGGGCCTCACTGGAAGCAATGAGCAACACTTTGCTCACTAGCGCGTCAGGCCACACCGCCACGTTGGGCGCTCTCGCCGATATAACGGAAGATCCCGGTCAGACGGAGATTCGTCGTGAAAATTTGCAGCGCGATGTGGAGGTTACGGCGCGGCTTGAAGGAGTGGGACTGGGCGGCGGAATAGCCAGGGTGAAGCAAGCAGTGGCAAATCTGCATCTGCCTTCGTCGATACGCGTGGAATATGGAGGAACGTACCAGGAGCAGCAAAAATCATTTCATGACCTGGTGATCGTTCTGGTGCTTGCGATTATTCTGGTATTTACCGTACTTTTGTTCGAGTTTCGGAGCTTCTCCGCACCCACGGCCATTCTTTCCTCCGCTTTGCTTTCCACTTCCGGTGTTTTCCTGGCCCTGCTGATTACGAATACAACTTTTAATGTGGCCTCGTTCATGGGAGTCATCATGGTAGTAGGAATCGTCGCGAAAAATGGGATTCTTCTGCTCGATGCGCATCAGAAGTTCGAGCACGCCGGGTTCGCGCGCGAGGAAGCCATGCTGCAGGCCGGCCGACGGCGCCTGCGCCCAATTGTGATGACAGCTCTGGCTTCCGTGGCAGGCATGCTGCCGCTGGCCTTTGCGCTAGGCGCGGGCTCGCAGATGCTGCAGCCGCTGGCGATTGCGGTGATCGGCGGCATTCTTATATCCATGGTTCTTTCACTCATCGTGACACCCGCAGTCTTCTTTTATCTGGGGAAACACTGATCGCCGAGTAGGTCTTTACCGCCGCGGGTGTTCCAGCGTATCTGGAATGCGCGCCGTCACCTTTGGCGCGCGCAGTACTCAAAGGTGTAGGATGATGGATGGGCATGGCTTCTTTCATTAGCTACTTTAATCACAAAATAAGCGGATTGTTATTGATTCTTAAAGTAGTTGGCGGGTATATTCCGGGTTGAGTATGCGACGGTTCTGCTCCATTCTGGCGCTGATAGCAATCATGTGCCCGAGCGCTTTGCCTCTTTGGGCGAGCACATCGGAGGCGCATAGCGGCATGACCTGTCACCGAGCGCCGCTGCAAGCGCCTGGAGCTTCGCCGGCTCAATCTCCTCATCATTGCCACGACATGGATGCCATGATGGCACAGGATCGCGATGCCGGGCCCGTGGTAGCCGGCTACAGCGACTCAGACAAATGTCCCATGAATTGCTGCGTGCAGGCTGTGCCGCCGACGGTGGCTGCCCTTCCCGCAGCCTCCTTCGCCCCGCAGTTGCATGTGATTAGAGCGAGCATACATGCATCTGCTGTTACGTTCAGCAGCACCGGATTTTCCTCCCACACAGATCGCGGTCCTCCAACCCTGTAATCCCTCTGGGGTGGAATGCATTTAGCGTTCCCGCTACCGATCCCCGTCAGCTTGGATATCAGGAGTTTGCGTTTACGCGCAACCGCAGCGTACACGCGATTGAGTTCCATCTGAAGCCACACTGACGGACCGACCGATCGAAGAATAGCCCACGGTTGGACCATGCAGGGAGAAGAGAATGTCGAAGCAGCTGTTGCGAATTCTTTGTTTTGTTTTTCTACTCGCGGGATGGCAGGTTTACGCCTCAGTGTTCGGAACGATCACGGCCATTGTGCATGATCCCGAGCATCGCCCGATCAAAGGGGCGCAGGTTGTCATCCAAAGCGCCACGTCATCTTTCAGCCAGACGGCGACAACAAATGATGAAGGCCTGGTCACCGTAATGAAGCTGCCACTGGGCGAGTACACGGTCACCGTCAACTCCTCCGGCTTTAGCACTGAGCAGCAAGCGGCGGTTGTCACTGCCGACACAGTGCAGGAACTGCATTTTGCCTTGCAAGTGGCGGCGCGGCAGGAAAGCGTGGAGGTCACGGCGGAGCCGCAGATCGTAAATCCATCCTCATCCACGCCGGAGAGCATAGTGAGCCGAAATGAAATTGCGCGCGCTCCCGGCGCGGACCGCACCAATTCGCTTTCGATGATCACGGACTTTGTTCCTGGGGCCACCGTGGTGCATGACCAGCTCCATGTCCGCGGAGGACACCAGGTCACATGGGCCATCGACGGCATTCCGGTGCCCAATACGAACATCGCCACGAACGTCGGTCCGCAGTTTGATCCCAAAGACATCGATAACGTTGAGGTGGAGCGGGGCAGTTTCTCAGCAGGGTCAGGCGACCGCACGTATGGCGTTTTTAATGTTTCCACCCGTACCGGTTTTGAGCGCAGCCGCCAGGGCGAACTGGTCACCAGCTATGGAAATTTCAACAGCACTGACGATCAGATCAGCTTTGGCGATCACAGCGAGCGAACCGCCTATTACTTCAGCCTGAATGGCAATCGCACGGACCATGCGCTGGAAACGCCTACCACAGAGAACCTGCACAACCAGGGCGCGGGCGGAGGAGCCTTCACATCCTTAATCTTCAACGCCACGCCGAACGATCAGTTCCGGTTTGTGGGCTCGGCGCGTACAGATTTCTTCCAGGTACCCAATGATCCGGACCAGCAACTCACCGGAATCAGGGACAGGGACCGGGAGCAGGACGTTTTCGGCAACTTTTCCTGGGTGCACACGATCGGCTCGGGCATTCTGTTCACGCTGGCGCCTTCGTACCACTTCAATCGTGCGGCTTTTGAAGGCCTTGGCGACGAAGCCGACCGCGTGGTCACGACGGACAACCGCCTCTCTTCCTACGTTGGTGGCCAGGCTTCCCTGAGCGTCGTGAAGGGAAGGCACAACGCCCAATTCGGAGCTTACGGCTTTGCTCAGCATGACAACACATTCGTTCATCTGATTGGCACGACTGTAGATGACAGCACCAAACCGCCCACGCCCATTTCCGTCGATATTCCCACTCGCGAGAAGGTCAATGGAGACCTGGAGGCGCTGTGGTTGCAGGACCAGTTCAAAGCCGCATCATGGCTCAGCTTGAATGCCGGCATTCGCGTTACGCGATTTGCCGGCCTCGTGACGGAAACTGTAGGCAGCCCGCGCCTCGGGGCCGCCATTGAGCTGCCCCGGCTGCATTGGGTTCTGCGCGGCGCTTATAGCCGGTATTATCAGGCCCCGCCGCTGGACACCATTTCGCCAGTAATCTTTAATGCACTTGATCCCGCGTCAGGATTTCTGCCGTTGCGCGGCGAACGCGATGAACAGCATGAAATTGGATTGACCATCCCATTCCGCAACTGGGCATTTGACTTCGATCAGTTCCGCACCGGCGCGCATAACTTCTTCGATCATGATGCCATTGGGAATTCAAACCTTTTCATTCCCCTCACGATCGAAAGCGTTCGCATCGTGGGCTATGAAGCCACGGTGCGCTCGCCGCGGCTGTTCAAGACACTCGATCTTCACCTCGCCTACTCGCGCCAATCCATTGAAGGCTCAGGCGCCGTCACCGGCGGTTTGACCGATTTCAGCCCGCCCGAGGAGGGTTTCTTTTTTCTGGACCACGACCAGCGGCACACGCTGAGCACCGGGTTCACAGCCACCTTGCCGGCTCATACATGGTTTTCCGGCAACTTAGGTTTCGGATCGGGGTTCCTGAATGGTGATGGTCCGGGCCATCTTCCCGCCTACGCGACAGTGGACGTTGCGCTGGGTAAATCGTTTGGGGAAAACTGGTCAGCCAAGATTACCGCGACCAATCTGACCGATAAGAGATATTTTATTGATCTCAGCAACTCGTTCGGCGGCTCGCATGTGAGCGATCCCCGCATGGTCGCACTGCAGGTCCGCTACAAGTTTCATTACTAAAAGGGAGCGCCATGAATCTTAATCGTATTTCAGTGTTTGCTCTGCTTGTGCTCGCGGCCACCGTAGCTCTGGCCGGAGATAAAAACCCGGTGGTCGGCGGCAAGGAAATGCTGCCGACCAACAACATCCTGCAGAACCTGTCGCTTTCGGCCGATCACAGCACGCTCGTGAAGGCCATCAAAGCTGCAGGTTTGGAGAAGATGCTGGAAGGACCCGGTCCAATCACCATTTTTGCGCCGACCAACCAGGCGTTTGCTGAAATGCCGGAAGGCCTCTTTGACAAGCTGATGAAGCCGGAAAACAAGGAAGAGTTGAAGAAGGTACTGCTCTACAACATGCTGTCGGGCGCCTGGAGCACCGACGAGCTCAAGAAAAAGATCCAAGCCAGCAAAAATGGAGTCGCAGAAGTGACCACCATGGAAGGCGACAAGCTCAAGGTTGCGGACCACAATCACATGCACCTGATGATCCGCAGCGAGGATGATGATATGGGCATGTTCCACATATGGGACATCCGCTCATCCAACGGCCTTATTCATGTTGTTGACAACGTGATGCAATTAAAGGAACTGGATCAATAGTGATTTCATTTCGTCCGCTGGACTAGAAAATGCGCTAGTTCCTTGAGCGTGTCTGCCCGGTCCAGAAATGAGCCGAGCGCGTTGCACCCGGTGACGACCAGCGCATCTGCGCGGCGTAAAGACTCTTCAATCCCGAAAAGCGCGGGATAAGTGGCTTTTTCTGATGCGGTGTCTTTCCCCGCCGTCTTGCCCAGTTGCTCAGACGATTGTGTAACGTCAAGAACGTCATCCACAATCTGGAATGCCAGCCCGATCGCACGCCCGAAATCGCGCAGCCGCTGCACCTCGGGCATGCTCGCCCCCGCATAGATGGCTCCGCTGACGAGGCTGGCGGTGATGAGCGCGCCGGTCTTGGAACGATGAATGTATTCCAGCGTTTGCGCGTCGGGGCGCTGGCGCTCGGCTTCAAGGTCCTTCACCTGCCCGCCAATCATGCCGTCCACAGTTCCGGTGGCACGGGCGATCTCTTCAACGATCCTGATCCGAGACTCCGGAGGACTTTTGAGCTTGGCCAGAACTTCATAGGCGAGCGTTTGCAGCGCATCGCCGGCCAGGATGGCGATGGCTTCGCCGTACACAACATGGCAGGTGGGCTTGCCGCGACGAAGATCATCATTGTCGAGAGCGGGAAGATCGTCGTGGATCAGCGAGTACGTGTGCAGCATTTCCAGCGCGCAGCCAAGTTCCTGCACGCCTTCGGGAAGACTGCCGGAAATCATGCGTGCGGCTTCCATGCAGAGGATGGGACGCAAACGCTTGCCTCCGGCGAAGACGCTGTGACGCATGGCCTGATGGATGGACTCAGGACGCTGCGTGGGTGCAGGCAACAGTTTTTCCAGGGCCTGATCTATCGCCTGTTGGCCCTGTTGAAGAACTTCTGTGAGCATGAAGGATGAGTATAGCTTTCATCCGGTGATCGGGTCATCTGGTGGATCGGGTGATCCGAGATCGGGAGATCGGGTATAAGGGCGAGGCCGCCTTGCGCGCCGAGCCCGCTGCAGCAGGAGCATGACGTCCTGCGGTTCGAAACAGCACCCGAGCGGTTTGGAGCGAAGCGACAGAAACAAAGGACCGCCCTAACGGGCGGCCCTCTTTGCTGACGGGAGGAGCTATGGGCAACTCTTGCTTAGGCGGCGTGTGCGTGCGAGATTGGCCGGGTTTGCGTTGCAGCCAGCACAATTGCACGAACATCGCTGTTGTAACAGCAATCAGCGGCCCCGGCGGACAGCGCCTGGGTCCACATCTTTTCGTCTGCTAATCGGTGAGTGCACACAATTGTCGTCGCCGGGAATTCACGGGTTAGCTGGTGGACTTGGTCTACGCTGGCAAGTTCCAGGTCCACGATGGCCACATCTGCCCGATGTCTCGGGATGGCGTGGCGCAAATCATCAACACCGCCGACCAGGTTTACACTCCGAAAATGGTTGTACAGGGACTTAGCGAGAGACTCACCCGTTTTGCTGTTGCTTTGGGCGACAACTACACTGAGCGGCTTCATACAACACATCCTTGATTTGCTGGAGGCGTTTCCGCCGGACTCGCAACCAACTGCAGAGCATCCTGCAGGAGCTAAAAAAGGTATTTATCGTTTCGCCGTGATGGACGCCCGTTCCGCCCCGGGCTCATACGGCTCTGCCTGGAGTTTCCCATTCTGTTTGAGCAGTATTTCGACCCTGCCTTCAGCCTCCTCCAGTTCTTTACGGCAGGACGAGGAGAGCTGGGTTCCTTCTTCAAAAAGCTTCAGCGCCTGTTCCAGTGAGACATTTCCCGTCTCCAGCTCGTCAACGATTTTTTCCAGTCGTTGCAGACACTCTTCAAATTTAGGCACTGAGCCGAAACTCCATAGGCACATTCTAGCGCCCTTGAGAGATGCCGATCAAAAAAGTTTTAGGAATTTAGGACAATAGGTGAGTGCGCCAAAATGAGCCACGGGTAATTCGAGGTTTCTGAACGACGATTCAGTTTCGACACAAACAAAGATGGTGGCGCACAAATGTGTGATTGGGACGAGTGGCACAGCCGCCCCCGGCTGTGCGAGGGGAAAGCGGATACAGAAAAGTCACTCTTCCCATCGAGCGGGTGTATATGACTAAACAAGCGAAAGCCTCCAAATTCCGTGGCACTTGTGAGGCAATGCGGAGCAGACCCTCGCCCGTACGGTTTGAACATCGGTGAGGTCATCCATTCTGGTGTTGCGCGGGTTCAGAATTCATCGCGGAAGAGCATTTGATCACCCTCAGGTAGTTTGGAATGTGCAAGCGCACAGCCGAGGGCGGCTGTGCTACACCGTCGCTCTATAACACCGTCCCTTCCATAGGCGAGTGGCGGCTCGAATCTCTGAGTCGCGCGGGGTACAGATTCTCTACGGAGCGAAACGGCTGTAAAGGCAAAGATTTTCTGTCGATCCGCCTTTTCCACTTATCCCACCGCAGTGGCTGTGCCCGCGATACCGTCGAGGACTTCGATTGCAGATGAATACCGCCCTAGCGGGGCCGCAACTTGCGCACCCTGCACAAGGCCGCGCACCTGTCGCAGCATCTCGCGCGCAATCTGGATCCCTTCGGCACGCGCGGCTTCAGCATTGGGGGCTTTGGCCATGCGCTCCAAAATGGAGTCTGGTACGGAGACGCGCAGCTCGTTTTTCATGAACTCGGCGTTGCGTACGCTGGTCAGCGGCCAGATTCCGGCCAGCACCGGGATGCGGTGATGTTCAATGCGGCGGAGGAACTGCTCGAGCAGGCGGACGTCGAAGACCGGCTGCGTAACGGCGTACTCCGCGCCGGCTTCCACTTTGTATTCAAAGCGCCGCACCTCTTCGTCAATGTTCACAATCCCAGGATTCGCGCCCACGCCGATCACAAATTTTGTGCCCGTACCAATAGGATTGCCGCCGAGATCAAGCCCGAAGTTCAAATTGTGGACGATGTTCACCAGCCCGATCGCGTCCACGTCGAACACCGCCGTAGCGTCTGGATAGTTGCCCATCTTGGGCGGATCGCCGGTGATGCAGATCAGGTTGTGCATGCCCATGGTGTAGCAGCCCAGCAGCTCAGACTGCATGCTCAGGACGTTGCGGTCGCGGCATGTGAAATGGAGCACCGTCTCGATACCCGCTTGTTGCTGGACCAGCGTGCACAGCGCCAGGTTGCTCATACGAGCCGAGGCTCGCGGGCTGTCAGGAATGTTGATGACGTCAATGCCCGCCGATTTCAAGAACTTTGCCCCTTCCACCTCTTTGCGGAAGTCGATGCCTTTTGGCGGGACGATCTCCACCATGGTGACAAACTCACCGGAGGCCAACTTGCGGCCCAGGGTGGAACGTTGCGCCAGGGGCGGAGGCGTGATGTTTGATTCGCGCTTGCGCTCGCTCACTACCCGGAACGACGGCGCCTTGCCCTTGATATTGTTCATGCGCAGAGCGGCGTTCATTGACCGGGTGTGCTCAGGGGTAGTGCCGCAACACCCTCCCACTAAAGTCACGCCGGCAGTGACGAACTTGCGCGCGTAGCTTGCCATGTATTCCGGTGAGCACAGATAGATGTTGCGGCCCTCGATGCTACGCGGAATGCCGGCGTTCGGTTGCGCGGCCAGTGGACGCTCTGTAATGCGCCGAATGCGCTCTATGGCCTCTAGCATGGCTACCGGACCCACACTGCAATTGCAACCAATCACGTCCGCGCCCCACTCGTCGAGCTTGGCGGCAAAAGTTTCAGGACTTGCGCCATCGAGGCAGTTGCCGTCTTCATCGATGGTGACTTGGGCCACAATTTGAAGGTTGGGGGCTGCCTCACGTGCCGCCAAAATGGCCTGGTGTAGCTCCTCGAGATAGCCAAAGGTCTCAAGCATAATGAGATCGACGCCGCCTTCGGTCAATGCGGCTATCTGCTGGCGGAAGGATTCACGCGCTTCTTCGCGCGCAGTCTTTCCCAGTGGCTCAATACGAACGCCAAGCGGGCCGACAGAGGCCGCTACGAGGACGTCTGTGCCCATCTTGAGATTGAAAGCATCAGCGGCCTCACGCGACAATTGCGCGCCACGCAGATTGATTTCGTGGACATGCTCGGCGAGGCCGTGGCGCATCAAGCGAAATGAATTTCCGCCGAAGGTGTTCGTTTCAATTACCTCCGCGCCGGCATTCAGATACTCCTGATGGATCGTGCGGACCATGTCCGGCTGGGTCAGGTTCAGTTCGTCATAACATTTGTTGATGAACACGCCCTTGGCGTAGAGAAGCGTGCCCATTGCGCCGTCACAGAGTACGGGGCCTTTCTTGAGTCGGGATAGCAGATCTTGCAGCATGAGGTTGTCTATTCAGAATACCGCAGCGCGTCGCGCAGGCCAAACCGTGGAGACGAAGTAAAGGTAGAGACGCGGCATGCCGCGTCTCTACGGTAAGACTCAAGAAAAATCCTGCAAGGCTGCGCTTGCCCTGCGTTCTTAACCTCGGAGAAGTGCGCAACTGTTATAATCGCCGTTTCATGCAAAAAGGCTCAGGGTCTAATCGCGAATGAATGGAAAGAAGTCTGTCCTGTCAATCCTGATGATAGGGCTGGCCGTGCTGCTGGCGGGGTGTGGCTCTTCGGCGCCTCCATCCAATACTCCACCGCCTACCGGCCTGAAGAAGCGCGTTCTGGTCTCCAACCAGCAACCGGTTGCATCGACCGGTGTGGTTAACATTGTGGACGCGCAAAAGGACGTGTTGGCGGCAAAGGCTATCTCCGCCAGTGCTCCTACAAAGATCGTAACGGCTGGAGGGCAGACCGCGATTCTCGATTCCAACGTGGCCCAGGTCTCGATCTTTGATAACACCCAGGAAACTGTCACATTCGCGCCGCAGTTGGCTGATATTGCTACAGATATTGTGATCACGCCAGACGGCAAGACAGTCTGGGTGGCCGAGCGCAATAACGGGTTTGTACAGGCCGTGGACACGGCGACGGGAATTGTGACCGTGAGCGTTCCAGTGCCCAGCGTGCGCCGGCTGGTGTTGAGCCCCAATGGAAGCCAGCTTCTGGCATTCAGTGATAACCCTCAGGGACTGCCCGGACCTAATCCTCAAAATCCAGACGCGTTTAAGGACGCCTTCTTCCTGATTGATACCGCTACAGCGATCACGACTCACCAGGCGACTCCCGTCCGGCTTTCGACGGGCTCCGTAGCGACTGGCGATCAGCCCTTTTCGGCCGTATTCAACAACAGTGAGACGCAGGCGTTCATCCTCAATTGCGGTTCTGGGTGCGGGGGCAGCAATGCCGCCACTCCAACGCAGCCCAGTGTGCAGTTTGTGGATTTTACAAATCCCGCCGCGCCCGCGCTTGGCGCCAGGACGGCCGTGCCCGCGGCGACCACCGGCCTGCTCAACAATGGCAATCTGTATATTGCCGGTACCACTTCGCCGAGGGCGGCGGTTTCGCCTGCAACCGGTTTCCTGCAGGTGGTAAGCGCGGCCTCGCTCACTTTGGCAGGTCCGCCGGTGCAGATCACAGACGGATTGCACACGTTCATGGTGCTGACTCCCACCAATCGGCTTTACATTGGATCGCAGCAATGCACGCCCGGACCCGTTCAGGCTGACAACACGCGTGCTGGCTGCCTGACCATCGCGAACATCACCAGCCCCACTGCGCCCACGGTCACCGTGCCCGTGGAATCCTCTTTTCGCCAGGACTTTGACGTCACGGCCGTGCAGCCGATCTCGGGAAGAAATGTTGCCTATGTGGTGCAGGGCGGGGAACTGGATTTCTTCGACCTCAGCACGGACGCGGTTTCCACCACAATCACTCCCATTGACATTGTGGGCAAAGCCGTTGGAGTAGTGCAGATCGATCCGTAGGACCGCTCTTTGCGCGACAGCGCCTATTTGCCTCCTACTGACGCTACGATTTCTGGTAGTACATTCCTGCTGCCAATAACCTGTTTTGAGCCCCGCGCTTGGAGTGTGCGGTGCGGCTGACCTCAGTAAAGGATCCCTTAACAATAATGAGATCGTTGAGCCATTGTCTGCTGGTGTTGACGCTTGCGTCTTTTCTGCCGAGTTGCATGCTTGCCCAGATCCGCGACTTGGGCGCTGTGAAAGGCCACGTTCAGGACGCACAGGGTGCGGCGATCCAGAGCGCGGAAGTGCAGCTAAAAAATGCCGACACCGGATTCACTCTTACGGCACGGACTGATCGCGCAGGTAATTATGGCTTCAGCGGTGTTCCCTTGCGGGGAACTTATACGGTAACCGTCAACGTGCCGAAGTTTCGCCCAGCGCAGCAGCACGATTTGCGGTTGCGGGCTGGTGTAACGGCGCAGCTCAACTTTACCCTGAGCGTTTCCGCGGAGCCTGTTGAAGTTGACGTGTACGGTGAGGCGGGTGGGATCGTCACGGATTCCCACCAGATCGGGACTCGGCTTGATCTTCCCCGCATTGAGAGCACTCCGATTCTTAACAACCGCCTGACTTCGTTGCAACTGCTCGATTCGTCAGTACGGCTCGCGCAGACCACGGGTGATCTTTTCCTTAACGAAACACTGGTTGCCGCGAACGGCAGCGGGCGGCGGCAAACAACCTACTCCATCGACAATGCAACGGCAGACGATAGCTGGGGACGGCAGACTATCTTCACCGCGTTGCCTTTCTCGTCGGTGCAGGAATTTACGGTACTGACCAGCGCTACCTCTGCCGAATACGGCCGCACGACCTCTGCAGCGGTCAACATTGTGACGAAATCTGGGACGGACAGTTTCCACGGCGACTTCACCGGAATGGGAAGACCCGCCTTCTCGCAGGCGAACCTGCCGCTGGCGCCGCAAAAGACGGCCAACGTTCTGGCTCAGGGAAGCGCCGCAGTTTCCGGCCCTGTCGTTCGGGGCAGAACATTCTTCTTCGGTTCGGTGGAATACAGCACCCAACAGCGCGACGCGGTGATCAACACGCCCATCCAGCCCCGCTCTCTCTTTACCGGTGACTTTGGGCAGACTCTGATGTTCGCCCGCCTGGATCACGATCTGAATGCTGCTAATCGAATGACCCTCAGAGCAAACCTGGACCGCTTTTCCGATACAAATCCGCAGGACGCGGTGAGCGGCACCACTTTGCCCAGCGCGGGGAGAGTCTTCTCGCGCCAAACGTACGCATTAGGTTTGTCGGATACGGCCACCCTCAGCCCCAGTATGGTGAATGAAGCGCGTGTCCAGTGGCAGCTTGGATCGCCGATTACTCGCTTTGCTCCAGTCCAGTTCGGACCGCAGATCACGCTGCCGGGCTTCTATACGGTAGGCGAGTCCCGGTCCGCCAACCTGATGAACCACCAGTACTCCGCAGGCGATACGCTGAGCGCCATTCGCGGCGGGCATACGCTTAAGGCGGGCGCCGACTTGATATGGTCGTCATCCGGCGGTTTTGGACAGGAGTTTGGCGGCGGATTCGCGGCGGGACGTTTCCAGGTGAATCCCGCGTGTGCTTTTGTTCCGATCTCCGTGCTGACAACTCTCGACCCCGAATCCGTGCAGCCGGCACTCTGCACTGCAGGAACACCGGCGCAGGCAAACCAGCCGATTGTCAGCACGTTTACGCAATCTTTCGGTAACCAGAACTACAACGTCCAGGAGACGCTCTGGGACGTTTTTCTTCAGGACAACTGGAACGCACGCCGGGGACTCACGTTGAACCTTGGACTACGTTACGAGATGCAGACGTTCACTGACGATCACAATAATGTAGCTCCGCGAGTGGGGTTCACCTGGCTCGTTCCACACACGCGCTCGACGGTGCTCCGTGGCGGATACGGAATCTATTATTCAGAGGAGCGAACCGATCTCGCAGCGTCAGATATTCTCGGCGGAGCCAGCGGGCTGATTACCTTCAGCGTGACGCCAGGGCAGGCAGGATTCCCCACGTCCTTCAACCCGATCACGAACTTTCCTCCGGGAACCATCTTTCCTGCGCGGGACATTACGGTCCGGCCCGGCCAGTGTGCGGCGCTTAATCAGATCCTGGACGTTTCCGCGTTACGCTTCTGCCCTGATGCTCTGCTGAATCCCTACACGCAGCAATGGTCGTTGGGACTGGAGCGTGAGCTGGCCTCGCGCTGGGTATTTTCAGCTGACTATGTCGGGTTGCACACGATCGACATTGAACGTCCGGTGGACCTGAACGCGCCCGCGCCTTTCCTGCCCGACGCTACGAGCGCGACCAGAAGCGTCGCGGCAGCCAATGCCACCAGGCCAATCATCCCTGTACCCGGCGGCTTTCGGCGCGTGGTGGCGAACGCCAACCTCGGAGCGGCAAGCTATAACGCATTGCAGCTCCGACTCAACAAACAGCTTTCAAGCCGCTTCTCCCTGCTGCTGAGTTACACGTGGTCGCACGCCATTGACACTGTGGATCAGGACGCGGCCCAGCAGGACCCGGCAGATTCCAATCTGCTCGGCAACACCGAAAAAACGACCAGCATTTTTGATCAGCGGCACAACGCTGCTCTGGTGGGCACGTATCAGTTGCCGATGGGCTTCACCTTTTCCACCTTTGCGCAACTGGGCTCGGGATTTCCGTACAACATCACCACGGGCGTGGATAACAACGGCGACGGCTCCAACTCCGACCGGCCATTCCTGAATGGCGCGTTACTGCCGCGTAATGCAGGTGAGGGAACGCCGATTTATGATGTTGCGACGGCATTGCAGAAATCCTTCCGCTTGACTGAACGCGCCCGCTTGAGCCTGCGCGCGGAAGCATTCAACGTCTTCAATCACCAAAACATCTACAATCGCAGCGGGGTATTCGGAAACGGGGCAACACCGCCGCCCACGTTCGGGCTGCCGGCGTCAGGACTCGCCAACGTAGGACAGCCGCGGGAGATGCAGTTTATGGCGAGGATCACCTTCTGATAAAGTAACCAGGTCTGAGGCAGAGACCGCGCTTATGTGGTTGAAAAAATATTTCGGCCGACAACAGGCGTCACTCGAACAACTGGGCCGACTGGAAACGGAGTTGATGGAGCGCGCGTGGGCGCGGGGCCAGATCAGCGTCCGGGATCTTCATCAGGAAATGGCCGGGCGCCTGGCATACACCACGCTCATGACCACCATGGACAGGCTCTACAAGAAGGGGCTGCTCCAACGTCGCAAGGACGGTAAAGCGTACATTTATTCTCCCGCCATGAGCGAGCGGGAATATCAGGAGTCGCTCACGCAACACTTCTTCGGAATGATGCTCAGCGATTCGCGAAACTCAAATGCCGTCCTCTCGCGCTTTGTCGATGCGGTAAGCGAAGCCGACTCCAAGATGCTGAACGAACTCGAACAGATCGTAAAAGCCAAACGGCGAAATCTGCGGCGGAGCGAATAAGAGCCCATGTTTTATCTGCTCTGCGTCAGCCTCTGCCTTGCCGTAATGTTCATTGTGGTTGTGGCGGCAAGTCTCGCGCTAGTCCCGCTGCAAAGGATTGTAGTTCACACGAAATGCCAGCGCAGGCCGGGCACCACGGCCAACCTCATCTTTATTGTTCGTATATTGCCATTCCTTCTAGGTGTCATCGCGGCGCTCGGTCTGACTTTGCCTGCGTTTATCAAGTTTGAACCATCGCATACGACAGAAATGCCTGGGCTGCCGCTGCTTCTGCTTGCGGCATTAGGCGCCCTCATCGTCGGTATCGCGCTGCTGCGTTGCTGGCGAATCTTGCGAGCGACATGGGCAATGCAAAACCAATGGCTGCGGCAGGCGGAAAATGTTTCTCTGTATAAAGACAGAGTCCCTGTCTATTGCCTGGAAGGCTCAAGTTCGCTGTTGGCGGTTACGGGGATCTTGCGTCCGCGAATATTTATGTCGAAGGACGTTGCAGGTGTTCTGAACAATCCTGAGCTTTGCGCCGCGCTGGCACACGAACTGAGTCACGTTAGAACGGGAGACAACCTCAAGCAGTTCATCTTGAAAATCACTCGCCCTCCGCGCTGGCTGCTCTTCTCCGCAGGTCTTGACTCCGCATGGATAACCAGTGCAGAACTCGCGGCTGATGAGGCGGCGATCACGAATGGCGCTTCAGCCCTCGATCTTTCTTCCGCGCTGATCAAGGTAGGGCGGCTTTCCGTGACGACGCATGCGCCGTGCGAAGTGGCAGCTTCTCACCTGGTGGATGGTTGCGGAGCAGCCACACAGGTCCGCGCCGCACGGTTGCGCGAACTGCTGGAGTGCGATTCAGCGAAGCGGCTCCTGGAAGTCGCTGACGGTCCTGCCTACACGCCCATGCTCTTCGCGACATTGTTGCTCATCTATATCGTGCTGCTTACGGCTCTTCCCGTTATCCACGAAATACTGGAGTTCCTTGTCCGCTAGTGAGGGGTCCGCCCAAAGAGTTCCCCCCGTATTGCCGCCGGCCACGGGAAGCTCGCTAACATGAGCTTCCGGCCGTAACTAACCTGCTCTTCCTGTTTCGCGCGACATGAAAGGCGAAGCGGCGACGGCGGCAGCTACATCAATCGGCGCCTGATTTTCTGGAAGGCTTCGGTATACCTTGATGTATTCAGAAAATGGGGGAAAAAGGGCTTCGCGTTTTTCCAGCGACTCAGCCGATCGTTCGGGCGAAGTAATAAAAGCACAGAATTTCTCGAGGGTTCTGGCTTCTGAATTGAACTGATCGAGCCAGAGGAACTGACCCTGCTCATTGATCTCCAAAAACCACCATTGCCCGTTCTGGTCTACCGCAAAATCCGCCGAACCGAAACTGATCCCGGCCTTGCGGACGAATTCCAAAATTCCTTTTTCTATATCAGCGGGCGTAGGAATGATTTCCACCTCTATATTGCCAAGCCCCGCATCCTGCCGCCAGTCGAGCGCCTTCTTGGGATTGTGTAAAGCAAAGGAGTAGAGCCTGCGGCCCATGATGACCATGCGAACGTCAAATTGCTTGGCAATCATTTCCTGATATATGCCTGGCGCATAGGTAAGGACTTCATCCTCCGGCAAAGATTCTTGTGTTAACCGGAAAGTCTCAGTCACAGACACGCCGGTCTCGTCATCGCGCTGCCATACGTGGGGCGTGAAGCCTTTGCCCACAGTCCGGTCAGGATTCAATCCCAGGAAGGCGCGAATACGGCCGGGTGAATTGGTGAGCAGCGTCCGCGGCACTCGCAGGCCGCTGGCGTGGGCCAGACGCAGTTGTACTGCTTTGTTGTGGATAAAGCGGGCAGCGGAGAACCGGTTGATGCACCGGACAGGAAGAGTTTCCAGCGTGTAGGCGATCGAATGATAGAACGAGCGATACTCCATCTCGGCGAACTTCTTGTCGGCATCAGATACGCCCGGATGCGGTTTGGCGTGATCCGGCCGGCGGATCCAAACTGCATCTCCGCGATCGAGACGAAATTGTCCCAGCGCCAATTCGGGTTCCGGATCGAACAGCAGAGCGGCTTGTTGTTCTTCTGTCCAGGCAAGACCGCCCCAGCAGTTCACCTGATATCCAGCTTGCTCCAGGGCCCACTTCACGGGCGCAGTGTGGTTTTCCTTCGGATATGCGAATATGACGACCTTCAAACCGATCCTCCTTTGTCTTCAACCCTGAGCCTCTACAGCACGCTTGCGCAGCCTATGCACTTCAGAAAAAATGGGCCGCCTCCTCAAAGACGGCGGCCCGGCTGGTCTAATCATCGTCTCCATCTGAGGCAAGAGTGCAGAAGGTGGTGGTTACGTCGCGGTTGGGATTAGTGAAGAACCCGCCGGTGATTGCTTCCAGTTCGTCAGGTGTGAGATCACGAGCGAGACGGCGACCGAGCACGCGATTGTCTTTCTTTCCGAACATCCTATTTCTCCTTTTCTTTTGATGAGAGACTCTTCTGTCGCTTCTAATCACCGCACTTCGGCACAGCCGAAATGGAATGCCCCCGTGCATGCCCGGGCCAGCAGAATCCGTTGCGTTTTTGTCCAAAGGGCGGCAAGCTCCAGAAGTTATTTGTCTCGGCAGAAGGTCAGCTTAAGAACGCCTCTTCTCTGCTTCAACGATTTCTGTGAGAGCCCGCTGCTTTTTTCGCGATCTGTTTCAAAACGGTCCGCGCAAGGGGCCACTTTTCACCAGAAGTAATGCAAAAGGACATTCCGGAGAGGCGACAGCGAATGGTAGTTTTAAGTCGTCTTTACCAACAGAAAAAATCTGATGCTGAACTTCTTTGCACCAAAGTGCTTGTCCGGGCGGAAGATTGCTTTCGGGGAAGCTGGTTTCACGTTACAATGTGCCCATGGCTTTTCGTGCGGGTGCTCCAGCTTTCGGCAAGAAACCTACCAAAACACCTCCACCGGATGAAACCGGCATGGAGCCAACCTATCTGAAGGCGCTGGGTGAGAAGCAGACGCCCGTGGCGGTGAAACTGCTCTCCGGCGAGACCTTTCGCGGCTGGGTCGAATATTACGACTCAGGGATGATCCGCCTCACCCGGGAAGGTGCTCCAAATCTGTTTATCTTCAAGCACGAAATCATGTACATTGCGGAAGATAACGGGCGTCGCACCCGTTAATGTCTCAACCTGATTTCCTCTCCCCAATGCAGGAACTGGCGCGTGAAGCCGGAGACCTGCTGATGTCATACTTCGGCAAGGTCGCGATTGAGTACAAGGGCGATGCCGACCTGGTTACAAAAGCCGACCGCACTTCAGAAAAGTTGATCGTTGAGCGCATTCGCCGGCGCTGGCCTGACCACGACCTGATTGGAGAGGAAGGCAGCCGCACGGAAACTGGTAGCGATTACCGCTGGTTTGTGGATCCGCTGGATGGAACCACGAATTTTGCCCACGGCTACCCGGTTTTTTGCGTGTCCCTGGCGCTCGAATACAAGAAACAACGCATCGCGGGCGTCATCTTCGATCCCAACCGCAATGAGATGTTCGCCGCCGAAAAGGGAGGTGGCGCGCGCATCAACGGCGCGTCCATTCACGTTTCCAGCACGCCGCGATTGCAGGAGAGCCTTGTGGCAACAGGATTTCCCAGCCACAAGAGGCACAAGAACCCGAATATCCACTTTTATCACCAGCTCACCCTGCGGTCGCACGGTGTGCGCCGTGCCGGCTCCGCGGCCTTGGATCTCTGCTATGTGGCATGTGGCAGATATGACGCATTCTGGGAGTTCAACTTGAATTCCTGGGATACAGCGGCAGGCGTGCTGATCGTGGAGGAAGCCGGCGGCAACGTCAGCAACTTCAGCGGCCAGCCGTTTTCAATTGACAGCCGCCAGGTCCTTGCCACCAATACTCTATTGCATCAGGAACTTCTGCACGAGTTTGCTGAAATTTTTGCCGGACGAGTCGAAGGTTTGCCGAGCGTTGAGGAGTATTTGGCGGAAAAACGTTAAGAGCGGCGGCGGATACTGCTAAGAAAGCTGCCTGGCTACGCGAATCCGGCCTGCACAAAAGGCAGGAGGAAATCCACCATCTGCGCCTTCAACTGCGCCAGTTCACGCCTGATCTTTTCCGATTCCCTGGCATTGCGTGGCGGCCTCTCCGGTTCAGTTAAGCGGATCCAATCTTCTTTGAACTGGCGTGCGCGATCGCGGGCATCCAGTTCGGCCGACTCATCCTGAGATATTTTCTTGCACATGATGGCAAGCATTACGGAATCCAGCGCCTCAAGATCCTCTTTGCGTATGATCATAAGACGCTATTCTCTCATTCGCAGGCGTTCTCGTGGTCCTGCTTCGCTCCGCTCCCCCTAGCACCGGGCATTGTTTGCGGCTTTCGTTTCTAACAGGCTTGAGCCATTACTCTTAATAGTTAAAGCCAAATATTTAATACTACAAGCAGTGGTAGTTAACGAAAAAAGGTTCTTTGGGATAACAAATCGAGACGATAATGACGGCATGGCGGGCTCGGCGGCAGCCATGTGGGAGAGCCTCAAGAGTGAGCGCTTCGACCCGTTCGTCCTTTGGCGAGTGGTGGGCGAAGATATGCAGTTACTGTCCCACGTGGTTCATATTTTTTCCAATGAGTACCCGGGCATGTTGCGCGACCTTGAGGACGGCGCCAGAGCGCGAGATGCCGGCGCGTTGCGCAGGGCAAGCCATAAGCTAAAAGGTTCGTTGTTGCAATTCGCGGCGCCACTAGCGGCGTCGGCTGCGGCCGACCTCGAGCGTTGCGCGAACAACGATGGCATGGAGAACGCCCCAGCCCTCATCGAGGCCGTCAAAAAAGAGACTGACTTTGTGATTCAGATGCTCCGGGCCATGACGTCTCATCAGCCGCCTGGTGCGAGAAGTGAAAGTGAGATTTAGACCGTAATGTCACTCGGGAACGTGAGCGGGCGCGAACCAGGAAACGTGAGCATTCTTCTGGTGGAAGACAATCCAGTGGACGCTGCGTTTGTGATGGGTATGTTGAGGAATGAGGCGCAGTGTGGATCGTGCCGGCACGTCACCGACCTTACAGGAGCCCTGGCGGAACTCTCGGCGACAGAGGTCGATGTGGTGTTGCTGGATCTCAACCTGGGCGACAGCTCCGGGTATGAAACCTTCGACCGCATTAGAAGGTCATCGGCTCAGGCTGCGATTCTGGTGCTGAGCGGGTCCGATGACGAAGAGCTTGCCAGCCGCACGGTTCGGGAAGGCGGGCAGGACTATCTTGTCAAAGGTTCCTTTGATCGAAAGCTTCTGCTTCGCGCCATACGCTATGCGGTGGAGCGAAAGACGTCAGAGGAAGCACTGCGCAAGAGCGAAGCCACAGCGCGGGCCATCTTCGAAAATTCTCTTGATGCGATCGTCATGTTCGATGACAGGGGAGCACTGGTGGAAGTAAACCCGGCTGCTGCCGCGCTGTTCGGCTTACCTCGTCCCGATCTCGTGGGTAAGTCGTTGCGCGAGGCGGGCGGGGAAGGCTTTGAGGCGGAAGTGGCGCGAATGCGTCGCGAGTCTTCAAGCAGCGGTCGCGGGAAATTCATCCTCATCTGCGCGGATCGAAAGCGGCATGTGGTTGATTACTGCTTCAAAGCCAATGTTCTTCCCGGGCGGCACCTGGGTGTAATGCGCGATATAACCGAGCAGCAGAGCCTGGAAGACCAGCTTCGGCAGTCGCAAAAAATGGAAGCCGTGGGACGGCTTGCGGGCAATGTCGCCCACGACTTCAACAACATTCTGGGCATCATCACTGGATACGCCGAACTCATTGAACTTCACGCCCAGGACGACCGTCTGCGCAGCAAAGCTGACCGAATCCTTTCCGCCACCCTCAAGGCGTCATCTCTCACCAAGCAGTTGCTGGCGTTTGGGAGGAAACAGGTGGTCAAGCCCGCCTTGCTGAACCTTGCCAATGTCGTCTCAGAATTGAGCAGCATGATCACGTGCCTGGCCGGCGCAGAGACCCAGATTGCGGTGCTTACAAGCAAGATGGCTGGACTGGTATATGCGGATCAAGGCCAAATGGAACAGGTGCTGCTGAACCTTGTGACGAATGCGCACGAAGCCATGCCGTATGGCGGGATGCTGACGATCGTCATCGAAAGGTTTGAAGTTCGTGACGGATCCCCTGAGCTCCCGGCCGGGATTTACGTCAGGTTGTCCGTTCAAGATACCGGATCAGGCATAAGTCCCGACGTCAAAGTGCACATCTTTGATCCGTTCTTTACAACGAAACCAGCTGGTTCGGGACTTGGCCTGTCAACGGTGCTCGGGATCGTGAAACAGGCGGCCGGTTACATTACCGTGGACTCGGTTCCGCAAAAGGGTTCGATATTCACGATTTATCTCCCGGTCGCCGCTGAGGTGACGGAGACAGAGGAACCGCATCTGGAGCCGCAAGCCCGAGAGTCCGCAGGCGAGGAGACAATCCTTTTGGTCGACGACGAAGAGGAGCTCGGCAATACCGCGACCGAGTACCTCGAGCGATGCGGCTATCGAGTGCTGAAGGCCCGCGCAGTTGACGAGGCAATGCAGATTGCCCGGAAATTTGACGACAAAATCTCTTTACTGATCACGGACGTCGTTATGCCGGGCGGCAGCGGGCGGGGGTTGGTGGAGCACATGCGACAGGAGCGTCCGGAGACCGGCATTCTTGTGATCTCCGGATATGCCGATGACGCGGTGCGGCAACATGGATTTGAGGAGCCGACCGCGTTCCTGCAGAAGCCTTTTACTCTGCAATCGCTCAGCGTCAAGATCAGGGCACTTCTCGACGATACCAAGTCGCGCGTGGGGAGCTGATCTGTGTGATAAAGTCATCGCAACCAACCTATGGGAGAGCAACGCGCGACGCCGCTCTGGCATGACCTGCTTTGGCTGCTATTCCTTGCAGGTCTGGCCCTGCTGCCCCCCATCAGTGAACCGCATAAGCAGGTCATCCTTCTGGTTCTGGGCCTGTTTCAACTGATTGAGAAGCGATTTGTGCGTGGCGCCGGAGAACGCGCAGGCCCCATGCTGGCAGTGCTAATTAAGCTCGCCCTGGCCGCGGTGCTCATTGGGCACACACGAGATGTGGCCCCGATCCAAAGCAGCTATTGGCCTGTTTTTTTCGTTCCGGTCACAACCGCGGCAATTTATTTCAGACCGCTGGGAACGCTGATGTGGACCGCGGCCACTTCTGCGGCGTATTGCGCTTACCTGATTCCTGCGCTCAAGCAGTTTGAGCTCGGGTGGCAGGGTTTGAGCGAATTGCTTTTGCGGAATCTCTTCTTCTTTCTTGTGGCCATGACGGTCAATCGTTTCGTGATGGAGTCGCGAGTGCAGGTGCGCCGGTATCAACTGCTTTCAGAAAGTCTGGCGGAAGCCAACCGCAACCTGCGGCAGGCGCAGGAGGATGCTCGACGGGCTGAGCGATTGGCAGCCTTGGGGCAGCTCTCTGCCGGCTTGGCGCATGAGATACGCAATCCTCTGGGCGTAATCAAAGGATCGGCGGAGATTCTCAAGGAAAAGTTGAGCGGGGCTAATGAGCTGGCCAGGGAGCTCGCAGGATATATCTATACGGAGGTCAACCGGCTCAGCGGCTTGGTAGGACGTTTTCTTGATTTTGCGCGCCCTTCACAGCTCAATGTTCGCGCTGAGAAACTCCCGGAACTGCTGGAAAGGTGCCTTAAGGCAGTTACGCAACAAAGTCAGAATGCAAACATCAAGGTGGTGAAGGAATATGCCGAGCCGCTGCCGTGCGCACTGGTGGACACAGATGTGTGCGAGCAGGTGTTTACGAATCTTATCTCGAACGCATTTGAAGCTATGAGCGATGGCGGCCAGCTTACGATTAGGATCCATACAGTAGAGAAAAACTCCGAGCCCGCAGCAGAATTGGCTGTTGAGATCGCTGACACC
>Ga0070679_100000954_pt1 | contig 25146 bp, 23 predicted proteins | sample KBSC63BmetaG_FD_65652 | JGI IMG/M metagenome (GOLD analysis project Ga0070679, IMG submission 65652) | Corn rhizosphere microbial communities from Kellogg Biological Station, Michigan, USA - KBS C6-3B metaG | ecosystem: Host-associated > Plants > Roots > Rhizosphere | place: USA: Michigan... | reverse complement strand
AACGCTTGCTCGGGACTCATGTAGGCCAGCGTGCCGATGGCGCCGATGGTGTGATTGATGGTGCTGTCGGTCAGCTTGGCAATTCCGAAGTCGAGGATCTTCACCAGCTCATCGGCCGTGATCACGATGTTGGCTGGCTTGATGTCACGATGGATGATGCCGCGTTCGTGCGCCTTGCCGAGTCCGCGCGCGATCTCACCGGCGATGTGGAGCGCATCGCGAACCGCGATCGGACCGCGCGCGATCCGTCGCTCGAGCGTCTCGCCGTCATAGCACGCCATCACGATGCAGAGCTGACCGTCTTCGGCATCGCCGATCTCGTGCACCGTGCAGATGTTGGGATGCTCGATCGCCGCGGCTGCGCGCGCCTCGACGAGAAACCGTTTCTTCGCGGCGGGATCGGCGCTGAGCTGCGGCGACAGAAACTTGAGGGCAACGTCGCGCTCGAGCCGCTCGTCACGAGCGCGATACACCACGCCCATGCCGCCGCCGCCGAGGCGCTCGAGGATTCGATAGCGCGCATGGATGACCGGCGCGCCGGGCACGTCCGTCGCCGGCCGCTTCGTCTGCGCGAGCAGCGGAGCCATGACGCGGTCCATGAGCTCGTCGACGGAGCCGCGGCGCTCGTGCGCCGAGATCAGGGCTTCCACCTCGGAGCGGAGCGTGGGGTCCGTGCATGTCTCGTCGAGGAATTGACGACGCTCCGTGGCCGGCCGCCCAACGGCCTCGTGAAAGAGAGCTTCTACTGCGGCCCATCGCGCTTTCGCCGATCCGTCGCGCGACGAAGTCGTGGCGGCCACAACGGGGCCACTCATACGCTCAGCGCTCGATTGAGCCAGGCTCTCGCCGCGAGCCAGTCCCGTTTGACCGTCGCCGGCGAGGTGCCGAGCGCCTCGGCGGTTTCCTCGATGCTCAGGCCGACGAAGAACCGATATTCGACCACCTGACTCTGCCGTGGATTGAGCTCCGCGAGACGTGCGAGAGCGTCATCGAGCGCGCGGAGCTCCTCGGTGTGCTCGTGCAATCCCGCGAGAGCGGCGTCGACGTTCTCCAGCGCCGCTGAAACGCCGCCATTGCCGCGCTTCTGAGTGTCGCGGCGGTCGGCGTAATCGATCAGCACGCGACGCATGGTCCGCGCGGCCATCGCCAGCAGGTGATCGCGGTCCCGCCACTGGATGCGGTTCAGGCCTTCGAGCCGCAGATAGGCTTCGTGCACGAGCGCGTCTGTCTCGAGCGTGTGCCCCTCGGCTTCACGGGCAAGCTGGTTGTGCGCGATGCCGCGAAGCCGGTCATGGAGCAGGCCAAGGACTTCGCGCAGCGCCGAAGAGTCTCCTTCGCTGGCGCGCTGGAGCAGCCGTGTCACGTCGCCCTGTTGGTCCATGGCATCTCGAGCCCCGCTGCCGGCTCCCATGCTATCATGAGGATTACGGGGCGAGATCGCCAGCCGTTCACGGATCCGGACGCCCACGCGCGGTTGCTCTGAGGAAGGCGCGATTCCGGGACGAACCGGCTCACGGGAGACGCGTCGGGTCGCGGTTGGCGACGCGCCGTCGCGGTTCTGTCCGCAGCGTGTCTACGGACGCCGCCGCGCGGTGATCGCGACGCGATAGCTGTCTTCGGCGTTCAGGTTCACGAATGCGACGAACGCCCGGCCACGATACACGCCGATGGTTCCGGACTGCGAGACCGACGCAACGTCCCAACCCGCCGGCAAGAGGACGGTGTTGCGCAGGCCCTTCACGGTGCGACCGAAGACGAGCGTGCCGTTGCTGATTCTGTAATTTGGATCCTTCAACGTTCCGTTCACCGCGAGATGCGCGCTCTGCCGGTCGTTGGTGATCGGCACGGCGAGCTTGACGACGGTGCGGCCGCCGCTGCGTTGCGTGGCGAGCGGCTGTGCGGTATCGAGATCGATCACCGTGAGATCGTCGAGTGGCGCGTACGTCAGCAGATCGATCGGCGGCGTTCCCCCGTTGCGATAGTCACTGTAGATCTGCTGCACCGCGATCGTATGCGTCGCGGCGTCGCCGAGGTCGTAGAGTGTCTTGACGTCGTCGAAGAACATGTCGGTGTACGGCGTCGGCACGAACGTCGTGGCCGACTTGCGCGCGTGCAGCGTGAGCGGGTTGGGCAGGCCGCTCGGGTTGGCGAAGTGCAGCGCCAATCGGCCGTCGGGCAGCGTGCTCACCTGCGCGGCGACGTTCGAGGAAAGGAACGCGTAGCCTTTCGGCAAGATGACGCCGAGCCGGTAGCCGGCGAGGCTTCGCACCCAGGAGATGTCGCCGGGCTCGATGCCGTGCGCGGAATCGGCGTTCAGATATGTCTGATACGTGCGCGCATCCTTGTACGTCTTGTAGATGAGCACCCGGCCGATGCCTCCCGCCGGAACGGGCCGGGGAAGCTTCGCGTGGATCGCGTGGCCATCGCCGTTCGGCTCCTCCTCGTACGTAAACGGCAGCGGCGCCCCGGTGCGCGGATCGTAGACCTCGATGTCCGTTCCCTCGCTCCCGCCGCGCGTCGCATTGACGAGCTCCGTCGCGCCAGGGCGGGTCTCCTCCGTGATGTAGCGAATGCGGAACTGCTCGGAGCCTGGCTCGAGGATGGAGTACTCGGTGTACGCGTCCTGGCTGAACAGGCGCTGGAGACGAGCCGAGGGGCGAAGCGAGCCGTCGGGATTCTCACCGCCCGGAAACGGCGAGGGCGACCTGCCGGTGCCACGCTGCGCGGCGACTGTCCGGGCCGACGCGCCGAGCGCGGCGCAAACGGCGGCGAGCACGATGAAGGATTGTTTCATGGCCGACATTCTGCCGCGCTCGCGGCGCCGGGACAAGCTCGGCCCCGAACATCAATGCGCCGCCGAATCGCAAAGGCGAGCATCAACGTGGTGAGCGGGCGACTTACAGCATCTGCACGACCCCGTAGCCGTGCGCTGCTCTTCGAGATGGACGGTGGTGATCGCCATGTCAGACATATGTACGCGTTGGGGATGGCAAGGCGCATCGGGCAAATGCCGGAGCGTGTGCCGCACGAATGTCGGATGGGCTGGGCCGGTGTGACTTCGCAGCTTCCGGCGTCACTCGAACCGGAGACGCATCGATGCTTCCCAATCCCCTGCACCCAGCGGCCGTGCAGTTCCCGCTGATGCTCGCGTTCCTCTTTCCTCTCTTCGCCGCGAGCGCATTCCTGGCGATTCGACGCGGTGCCGCAAGCGCCTACACGACGAGCGTCGGCGCGGTTTCAACCGCACATACCCATGGAAACGAGGATGAACAATGACTGACCGCATCCAACCCGAGTCGACCACCGTCGAGCGCAGCACCGCCTGCGGTGATTGTCCCGCGGCGGCCGCCGGCCGCCGTGCATTCATCAGAGACGTCGGTGTCATGGTCGCCGCTCTGTTCGCAGCCGGTGCGGTGGCGTCGCCTGCCGCAGCGCTCGCGGGCACGATTGCGGAGGTTCGCCCGTCCGTCGCTCGTGGCGTCCTGCGCACGTACGCGATCCCTTCCGGCGACTCGATCGCGATCGACGTCGACAACGATCTGATTCTCGCGCGATGGCAGAACCGCGTGTACGCCTTCTCGCTCAAGTGTCCGCATCGCGGAACTCGACTGGAGTGGCTCAACGATGAGCAGCGCATCTTCTGCCCGAAGCACAAGGCGCGATTCACGCCGAACGGCGCGCATGACTCTGGCCGAGGCTCGCGCGATCTCGACCGCTACAGCCTCTCGCGTCAGGGCAGCTCGGTGATCATCGATCTCGGCAGCGCCCTGCGCGCCGACGCCGATGCTGCCGCGTGGCGGGCGGCCGTGATCACTCTGTGATCATTGGCCGCTCTCAGCTCAGCTCCTCCTGAGTGACGGGGCGCAACATGACGTCAACCGTGAGCCAGACGACTTTCGAGATGGGATACAGGAGCACCATGAACACGACCATGACCACCGGCGCTCCGAACGTCAGCCCGTCCCAGGGAACATCGGGCCAGCTCAGGAGGAGGACGGCCAGCAGGCTGGCGGCGAAGGTGAAGCCGCCGATCAGGAAATTGATGACCATCGCGCCCTGAAAATAGTTCTCGTCGCTTCGCTCGTAGCGGAAGCCACATCCCCCGCATCGCTCGTGCATGCCATACCAACGATGAAGGACTTTCCCACGCCGACAGTGCGGACACCGCAATCGCGCCGCGCTCACCAATGCGCGGAGCGCACGTCCGGCGCTTGGTGTCGTGAGCGGTGTGTCACTGGTTCGCCGGCGAACGGCGGGCGTTCCGTACGAGGGTTTGTGAGAATCATCCATCATGCGTCGAGCGTTGGGGGTTTGAGCAACTCATACGGATACGCCAGGGTCGGAACACGCGCGCGGTCTACACGCTGGAGCGCGGGGCGGCGGTCATCGGAGGGATCAGCAGGGCTTCTGCCGAACGCAAAAAGCCAGTGACGTCGAGATCGGGCTCGACCATCGACTGGACGGCGCATCCTTTGATGAATGCGACCGCGACGGCAGCAAGGCTTTCCGCCGACAGGCCGCTGAACCGCTCCGGGTCGGCGGATATGACCTGCTCGGTCATCGGTCGGAACGCGGCGCGGTATCGATCGAGCTCACGCTGCATGCGCAGGCGCACCGCTCGGTTCCACATCCCCTCATTCCAGAACTCGAAAAACAGTCGATTTTGCTTCGGCTCGGTCGAGAGTCGTGCCATCTCCTGCCGGAGCAGGGCGGTCAGTCGTTCGAGCGGATCTTCGATAGTTTGCAACTCCGGGCCGACGCGCAGCGTGATCGTCGTCGCGAGCACGTGATCGAGGAGCGCGAGAATCAGCCGCTCTTTGGTGCGGAAATGAAAGATCACGAGCCCGGTGCTCATCTCGGCTCTCTTCGCGACGTCACGGATGGTGACCGCGCGCAGGCCGCCACGCGTCGCCAGTTCGTACGCGGAACTGATGATCTGCTCGCGGCGAATCGACTCTGCGATCTTGGTTCCCGGCATGCTGTCTCGATCTCCGACCGGCGGGGCTATTGACCAGACGTTCAATGGAAACCTATTCCATTGACCGCCAGTTCAACAGGGCACTTCGTATCATCGCGCCAGCGAGTGGCAAGCGCGATCGCGACGGTGAAGCACTGATCGTCGGTGAACGGGCTCCAAGGCCGTCGGTGGACAGCATGCCGTCAAACAGCCGAGCGGCCGCAGCGAGAACCTCGCTGCGGCCGCTCGGGTGTGCACTGCGTGTCAGCGGTCGATGATCGCCGCGGCGATCGCCTTGGCTCCGACGGTCAGCTCGAAGTTGACCTTCACTTCGTTGCCTGTCTTGAGCCGGCCGAAGATCGCGGTCGGCGGCGTGATCCCATAGTCGGTCATCTTGATCGGCACCGTGCCTTTGGCCAGCAGCGTACCGTCGGGCATGCGGGTCGCGAGCACGTCCATTTCGACCTTGTTCTGCTTGCCGGCGATCGTGAGCGTGCCAGCCGTCTTCAGCGTGAAGCTGTCCTTCGTATCACCCTGCACCGCTTCGAAGGTCGCCATGATGTAGCTGATCTCTGGCGCGTCATCGGCCTTGAGCGCTTTGTAGACGTTGCCATCCATGCCGCCGTGGTTGCAGTGCAGCGACTTCACCGGGATCTTGACGTCCACTTTCTTGAGGGCCTTCGGCGCGCCCGTTGCCACCTGCGCAGCCGCGGCGGCATCGATCTCCACGTCAGCTTCCAATGACGTCGCCTTGCAGCTCCACTCGTGCAGGTTGGACGTTCCATCGATCCAGAGCTTGCTATCAGGAGCGACGCTCACGCGCGCGGTCTGTGCACGCGCGACAGTTGCGGTAAGCGCGAGCAGCGCGATGGCAGTCAGCTTCATGCGGGTCATACCTTCCTCCTCGAAGGTCGACGGTCGCCCGCGCCGGTCGGCGCCACAGGCAGGCCTTCGAACTGGGGGAGAAGGTATGGCTCGCCGGCCCCCCGTTCTGTCCGAGCAATGCGGAACTTGCGTCGGGTGGAAACGACCTGCCGTGTCGGGGAAACCAGCGCAAGAACACTCTGGCGATGCTCCTCTAATGATCTTTTTCTGATGAGTATCTACCAACTACCGCCGACACGTCCATGTGGGGCCGAACGGGCTTCGTGCATCGTGAAAACAGAAACCCGCCGAGGCAACGGCCTCGGCGGGTTGTGATCTCTGTCGCGCTGTGTGAGAAGGCTTAGAAGCCGACCGCGCCCGAGATCATGAAGCCCTTGAACTGGCCGCCATTGCGGATGTCGGTCGTCGGGAAGTCGTTGTACTTCTGGGTGACCCACTCGAGCTTGGTGAGGACGTTCGGCGTGACGAACCAGCCGCCGCCGAGCTGATAGCGCGTGACACTCTGGTCGTCATACAGTTTCGCGATCGTCTGGCCCTTCAAGGTGTTGTAGCGGCCGCCAAGGTACATCCTGTCGTCGGCGAACCGATACAGCGCCTCGTACACGTTCTGGTGGACCGTCCGGAGCTTCGGCTCGGTGAACGCGCCGCCCGTCGCCGTCTGGAAGCTGCCGAAAAACTCGGCACCATAGATCTTGATGAAGGGGTTGATGACTTCCGCATTGATCTTGTTCGAGAAGCCTGGGCGCACCTGGCCGGACCACGCGTTGGCGGTCTCGGTCGACGCGGTGTTCTCGAGGACGTCGTAGTAGGGTGAGCCGCCGCGGTCGCCGCTGAAGAGCGTGTTGCTCGCCGCCTTGTTGTTCGCGTAGAAAGAGCCGGTGAGACGAACCCGCAGGTTCTTGTCGAGCGACTTGTCGAAGCCAAGCTTGCCGAGCACGCTCGCCGAGCGCGACTGCGGAGTGGTCACCTGGCCATGCACTTCGCCGCCGGTGACGCCGATCATGCTGATCCAGCCGTTGTTGCGGACGTAGATCTCCGTACCGATCTCGGTCGTGAAGGCATCGAGGATCTCGTTGCCGATGAACGGATTGTAGATCGAGTTGCCGTTGTCGCTGCGGCGCGCCTGGTCATCGCCGTAATCGAGTTGGAAGTGACCGACCTTCATGGTCGTGTACTTCATGATCGTGTTGAGCAGCGGATTGTCGATCGGCGAGGCGTCGACGAGAAGGAAGCCATCCTTCACCCACGACTCCTGGTGATGACGGGCCGAGAGGTACGACGTCATGGCGACGCGGATCCCCGGGGCGATCTGCGCGTTCACGTTGAGGTTCGCGACGGCGTTGTTGAAGCCGTGTCCGATGGCGATGAGCTGGTTCGCATTTACGCCGTTCGTAACCGCCGGCGCGGCAGTATTGGAGTGCGCGAGGCCCTGGAACTCCTGCGTGAACGCGCCGCCGAACGAGAGATTGAACCCGGTGAACGGCACTTCGTCGTTCTTGGGCGTCTCGAAGACGTTGACGCCGCGCTGGTCCTGCGGGCGAAGGTGGTTGATGTCGATCGGACGGAGCAGGCTGACCTTTTGCGTCGCCGTCGTGCCTGAATCCGTGCGCGTCTTGGAGGCCGTCGTGTCGGATTTGGTGCTGCTGCCATTGCTCGGTTGCTGGGCCGCAGCAGCGCCGGCAACGAGGGCGCTCGCGAGGGCGGCAAGTCCAAGTCTCTTGGTGGCTAACATATTGGGTGTCTCCGGTCGGTTGCTGCTCGGACGACTCGTGGGCCGGTCGGCAGTCGGACGTCGCTCGAACTCGACCGAAGCTACCTGTGACGGAGACATTGATCCGTCAGACAACTCGCCAGCGCTCGCTGCGGAAATGTCTGCTTCTTTGTCGGGGAAATCCCCACGCCCCCGCGGCAGGCCTGGCTCGCGTCGGCGGCTGGGCTTGGCGCGCTCCGAACACCGCTGACGAACATTCTCGCCATGCGCGGTGGAGCGAATGCCGATCTGAGCTTCCTGATACCAGGACTCGAACGCACGAGGACATGCGAACGGCCGTGCCGACCGTCACTGACCGCCCGCACGCCTCGTCGTTCGAGTCACTCCCCTTACTCGGCGAACGTCAACAGCGTCTGCCCCGCCCCGTGCGCGATACGCAGCGCGAGGTCGCGTCCACGACCGTCTCTCAGTACATCGATGCCGGCGACACCGCCAATGCTCCGGGTGAGATGGCGACAGACGTCGCCAAGCTCGCCGAAGATCAACACGACATGATCATCGTGAGGGTCGTACGTCGCGCCGAGCAGCGGATAGTCGTTTTCCTGCGCTTGCGCGCCGATCTCGGGATCGTCCACCTCGAGCGTCCCGCGGCGGCCGATATTTCGCCGCGTGAACTCGTCGAGCGTTGTAATCCATTCCGATTCGGCGAGCGAGTGCACGACCGGGGGCTCCGCCGTGGTGCGCATGCGCGTCATCGCCGCCCGGTGCGGCACGCACAGCACGCTGCACGTGGCGGTGCGGAGGATGCGGGTCGTCACGCTACCCACGAGCATGCGTGCCATGAAGCCACGGCCGTGGCTGCCGGTCGCGATGAGATCCGCGTTCACGCTGCTCGCGAACGCGAGCAATTCGGTCGTGGGATCACCCTGCAGCAGAATTCGCTGCACGATGATGTCGGCGGGGACGTGAAGCTGCTCGCGAATCTTCTGAAGTGCGTCGCCGGCGTCGTGCTTGTACGATGAGCCGGTGCCGGTCCGCTCGTACAGCGTGCTCTCGCGCGGCGCGACGTGCGCGAGGTAGATCGTACCGCCGGGCGCGACCAGATCGAGCGAGTGTCGCGCGGCGCGCAGACTCGTTTCGCTGAAGTCGATCGCGACGACGACGCGATGCGGAGCGTGACGTTGCCCTTTGGCCACCACGAGGACAGGCACGCCAGCGAGGCGGATCAACCGCAGCGCGGTCTCGCTGCCGAAGAGTCGATCCATCACGCGATGGCGTCCGAGCCCGGCAACGATCATCGATGCATTTGCGTCCTGCGCGATGCGCGCGATCGTCGCCGCGGGATCGCCTGCATACAGCACGATGTCGAGCTCGGAGGTTCCGCAGAGGCGCCGGACCTGTTCGCTCACGCTCCGCTTCTGTTCGCCGCGGCGCACCACGTCGACATCAGACGGTACTCGCTCGGATGACTCGGGGCCAACGGTCGGGAATGGCGGCACCACCGTCACGACGCGCAACGCGTCGTCGGTTCCTGCGAGCAGGCGTCCCACAACGATTGCGGGATCGGACTGCTCATGCCCGTCGGTCGCGATGATGACTGGAGCCGCTCGGAGTGCTCGAATTCCGAGCTCCGGCGCGTCGCTTGGGATCAGTTGTGCGGTCACGATGCCCTCGGGTCGGTCTACCCGCCGGTCGACGGGTCTGACCAAAATTGGCTGCGCCGACATCCCTGAGGCGTCAGTGAATACCCGATTCGTGGTCAGTGAAACTGCTATATGGGCGCGCCGCGCGACCTGCTCGACGCGGGTGCTACTGGAATTCCCTGCTGGAGGAGGAAATCGTCGCTCGGGCTCTTTGTGAAACAAAAGCGTCCCGGAGACGATGTCTCGGGACGCTTTCCGAACACACTTTTCATGCGTGAGAGGCGCGGGCCGGAATCGAACCGGCGAATAGCGGTTTTGCAGACCGCTGCCTTACCACTTGGCTACCGCGCCACGGAGTCCATCAACCTATTCTCCGACACGGGGTTCCTCAAGCCGCGCCGGCTTGTCCCATGGGCGCGGGTCTTGAATTGCAAAACCTCCGTGACCGCTCCACGAGCCAACGACCGCCGGAACCTCAACACACCCTCGCCGACGCGCGGACATTTCCGCCTCGTCTGGGACGTGATCTTCCGCGCGCTTCGCTTCATCGCGAAGCGAGCCCACAACGCCTACGCCGTCTTCGGCATCTTCCTGCTCTCGGGGACGGCCATCGCTGTCGTATGCACCTGGGCGTTCTCCGAGCTCGCCGAAAAGGTGCGGAGAGGCAGCACTCAGGGCGTCGACGACGCGGTCATGCAGTGGATCGCCGCACACCAGTACCCTGCCCTTCAAAGCGTGATGCTCGAGATCACCTCGCTCGGCACGGGGGTCGTGGTCTCGATGATCGTGTTCATCGCCGGCATGTTCCTTTGGCTCAACCAGCACAAACACTCCGCGATTCTGCTCATCGCCGCGACGCTCGGCGGCATGTTGCTCGACAATCTGCTGAAGATCGGCTTCAACCGGCCGCGGCCGCAGGTCTTCAAGTGGGGGACGTACGCGTTCAGCTCGTCGTTCCCTTCAGGCCACGCGATGAGCTCGATCATCGTGTACGGCACGGTCGCCTATCTCGCGGCACGATTGCAGCGCAACCTGCGCTCGAGGGTGCTCACGTTGACGATCGCCGCGCTGCTGATCGCACTCATCTGCGCGAGCCGCATGTACCTCGGCGTGCACTATCCGACCGACATCGCCGCGGGACTCGTCATCGGGCTTGCCTGGTCGGGCTTCTGTATGGCTGTGCTGGAGGCCGCGCAACTCTACGCGAAGCGCAATGCACCGGAGATGTTGAAGGACGAAGCTCCGGCGCCGCCGGGCGCCGCTCCGTCATCATAAGATAGAACCCGCATAGACAGCCCCGGCTGGCGCGCGTCTTGAACCAGCCTCCACCGAGCCGCCGAAGACGCTGGCTCGAATTCCCATCGATCCGGGAGACGGGAGGCTTGGATGGCAGCGAAGAACGGTGGTCGCAAGAAGTCGAGCCGTCGCAAGTACGGAAAGTCCGCGAGCAAGAGCGTCAAGAGCGCGATGCACCGGCGCAAGAAGGGCACGCTCAAGCGCGGAAAGAAAGGCCACGGCGGCAAGGTGAAGAGCCGGAAACAGGCAATCGCGATCGGGCTTTCCGAGGCGCGCAAGAAGGGCGCAAAGGTGCCGCGCAAGAAGAAGAGCGGCAGAAAGAAGAGCAGCCGAAAAAAGTCGAGACGGTGATGTAAGCAGATCCGCGATTCGGAGCATCCAATCGGTTGAGACGTGAACGTCACTCAACCGATTGGAGGTCTCATGCTGGGCAACCGCTCCGCCGTCGCGACAGCGATGGCTGCCGTCGTCATCGGCGCCACCGCCTTCGCGAATCCGTTCGCCGGACGCGCGGTGAAATCGCCGCCGTGGCTCTCGATCGAAGCACCGGTCAATCCGTTCGACGCACACGTCCGCGGCGCGGTGTTTCTCGTGCACGCCACGACGCATGAGGGCATCCCGCGCGTCGCCGACATATCCGGCGCTGCCGAAGGCATCGTTGGCAGCACACGACGGAGCATTCCGCTGTCGTTCGAGCCCACCGATCGCCCGGGCGTGTTCGCGGTGCGTCGCCAATGGCCCGCTGAGGGAACGTGGATGGCGCGCATCTCTCTTCTGACCACGACGGCCCTGGTCACTTTCGATCGCACCGGCAACGTCGCGTCGGCTCGCGTGCCGACCGAGCCGCAATCCGGCGTGCAGATTCCGCGCGCGGTCGCTGCGCGCGAGATTGACTCCACCCTCGCCGAGGCGGCGAGACGTTAGACGCCGCTGACGCGCTCGCGACGGAACTCGCACTTCGCCCCTCGTGCGTGCCGACTCCGAAGCCGTGCGGTTCATGAATGACGTCGCCGCGCTCGACGACGTCGTTCGTCGCGCGCAGCAGGGCGACGTGTCTGCATTCGAGACGTTGTATCGCACGCACGCAGCGGCCGTCTTCGCGCTCTGCCGGCGCATGACCGGCAACGATCGTGACGCGCGCGAGCTCGTCCAGGACGTGTTCGTGCGGGCGTGGGAGCGGCTGCGGACGTTTCGCGGCGAGAGCTCGTTGGTCACCTGGCTGCATCGTCTCGCGGTGAACGTGGTGCTGGGTCACCTGCGATCCGCGTCGCGGCACCGCGCGGACGAGCTCTCTGACGATATCGCGGGCCCGACGAGGAGCGATCGGATCGACGATCGACTCGACCTCGACGCGGCGCTCGCACGTCTTCCTGACGGTGCGCGGACGGTGTTCGTGCTGCACGACATTCACGGCTACTCGCACGAGGAGATCGCGCAGATGACCGGCACCGCGCCGGGCACCGCTCGCGCGCAACTCTGGCGCGCACGCCGGGCACTTCTTCACGTGTTGGAACCATGACTCGCGTTCGACATCTCTCCGAGGAAGAGCGACATGGGCTGGCCGACGGCTCGCTCGACGGCCATGGCATCCGCGATGCCGAAGCGCATCTCACGATGTGCGCGGTGTGTACCGCGGACGTCAGGCGTTTGAGATCTCTCATGCGACTCGCCGAGAGCGCGCCGCGGCCAGCCACGGATCTCGACTCACTGTGGCCGGAGATCCGGTCACGGATCGAATCGAGCAAGGTCGCTCGGCTTCAACCGCGTGTTCGCGCCAGCAAGCGTCGAGGCTGGCTGGTTGCCGGACTGCTTGCCGCGGCAGCAATCATCGCGGTGACGACGCTCGAGCTCCGTCACGGCGGCGCGCCCGATGGACGCATCGCAACCACGACGCCGACGCCACTCTCACCTGCCGGCGATTCCGTCCGCCTCTACCGCGACGAGGCGGCGCGTCTGCTCGAGGAGATGGAGCTGCGCCGAGCGACGCTGCCACCGGCGACGCGCACCGCGATCGACGACGATCTTCGCACGATCGACGAGGCCATCAAGGAGCTCGAAGTGGCGATCGCGCACGATCCGTCGAATCCGGCGCTCCGACAACTGCTCGCGTCGTCCTATCGGCAGAAGGTCGATCTGCTCGAGCGCATCGGGAACGCCGGATGACGCTCATGAGACTTTTCATATCGATGGCTGCTTGCGGTCTCGTCGCCTCGAGCGCCGGCATCCAGCCTGCCGCCGCGCCGCCGGTGCTCCGCTCACGCCGCGTGGTAGCCACCGTCGCGCTCAAGATCTACAATCCCTCCGGTTCGACGCGACTCGTGGGATGGGATCGAGACTCGGTCGTCGTGCGCGGCCGCGTGCCGTCGCGCGATCGATTCTTCTTCAATGGCGATTCGGCGAGCATGAAGCTCGGCATCGAGGAACGATCGGCCAGCGAGCCAGTGCAGCCGGTCGACTTGATCGTCTACCTTCCCCGTCGCGGTTCGGTCGCCATCAAGTCCGTCGATGCGAGCATTGCGGCCACGGACATCTCCGGTTGGTTCTATACGGTGTCCGGTGCGATCGTGCTCGCCGGGCGTGCGCAGAACGCCGACGCCGAGTCGATGAGTGGCGACGTGATGCTCGATCTGACGACGCCGTGGGTACGCGCGCGAACGGGCCGCGGACATCTGGTCGTCCGCGGCGCGCCGGAAGACGTCGACGCCTCCACGGTCGGTGGCACGCTCGACGTTCTGACCTCGTCGATCATGCGTGGCCGTTTCGCGTCGGTGACAGGCGACGTTCGCTACATGGCGGATGTGGCGAGCGGCAGCCTATTCGACTTCTCCAATCACAGCGGCGCGATCGATCTCGCGCTGCCACGATCCGTCTCCGCTACGCTGGACCTGTCGACGGTTGCCGGCCTGATCGATGATCAGTTCGCGCAGGTCAAGCCCGCCGCTGCACCCGGCCGGTGGTTGCAAACGCGGTTGGGCGGCGGCGACGCACGGATCGTCGCGCGAACGTTCAAGGGCGCGATTCGCGTGCGCCCTCCGTGAGCTTTATCGAATCGCTCGGGCGCGACCTTCGCTTCGGCGCGCGCACGCTGCTACGCTCGCCGCTCACGACGGCAGCCGCCGTGCTCTCGATCGGGCTCGGCATCGGAGCGTCGACAACGGTCTTCGGCGTCGTCGACGCCGCGCTGTATCGGCCGCCGCCGTTCGCAGACGCGCGACGCCTTGTGATCGTGTACGAGGCGCACGCACGTGCCGCGGCGGAGACCGAGTTGACTCGATGGTCGTGGCGGCGCTTTCGCGCACTCGCCGCGGCAAGCCGCTCGCTCGAGTCGATCGGCAGCGCGAGTCGGGCGGTGCTCGCATTCACCGGCGACGACCCGGCACCAGTGAACGCCGAGGTCGTTTCGTCTTCGTACTTCCGCGTGCTGCAAGTGCGCCCGGTCGTGGGCACGACGTTCGCTGCGTCAGACGATGAGTCGACCGCGCAGCCCACCGCGATTCTGGGCTACGACGCGTGGCGGGACAGGTTTTCCGGGGAGACGAGTGTGATCGGCCGATCGATTCTCGTGAACGGTGTTTCCTTGACGATCATCGGCGTCGCCCCCGAGGGCTTTCGCGGCATCACAGGCGAGGCCGAGCTATGGATTCAACCATCGGTGGCATCCGTCGTCTCGTTCGCCGGCTATCTCTCCAGTGATGAGAATTTCATCACAGTTGTTGGACGCCTGAAGGACGGCGTATCGCTCGGTGAGGCAGGGGCCGAGCTTGCGCTCATCGGCCGGAGGATTGGCGCGACGACTCCGGCTCTTCGCGGCAGTGCCGGCGCAACTGCTCGCTCGTTGAACGACGCCCGCATCGATCCCTCGACGCGCCGTCCACTGCACCTCTTACTCGCCGGGGCGGCGTGTCTTCTCTTGCTTGCTTGCGTCAATGTCGCTGGCCTTCAGTTGGGACTGGCCGCTGCGCGCCGTCGCGAGATCGCCATTCGTGCGGCGATCGGCGCCACGCGGCGCCGATTGGTGCGCCAGCTTCTGATAGAAGGATCATTGCTCGCCGCCGGCGGCGGAGCGATCGGCGTGTTCGTCTCGATCGTCGCTGCGGGAAGCGTTGCCCTTCCCGCGGCGGCGCACCGAGGGCGCAATTTCTACGGCGCGGTGGGTGAGTTCTCGATGCCGTCGGTGGACGCGCGCGTGCTCGCGTTCTCGATCCTCGCGTGCGTCGCAACCGTCTTCACGTTCGCGTTGGTGCCCGCGTTGCAATGCACGCGCGGGGACCTCACGACTCCGCTCAAGGACGGTGGTCGAGGCGGCTCCGTCCGCGGCAATACTCGAATCCGGCGCTCCATCGTCGCCGTCGAGACCGCACTCGCGCTGCTGCTGCTCGTGTGCGGCGGCCTGCTCGTGGCAAGCTGGCATCGTCTCGACACCGCGGACACGGGCTTTGATCGAGCGAACATGCTCACGTTCACGCTGCTGCCGTCCGAGGTGAAGTATCCTCCGTCGAAAGCGCCTGCACTGCTCGACCGCGTGCTCGAAGAGATTGGTCGCGTGCCCGGGGTCGACGCGGCGTCGGTAGACGGATGCACGCCGGTGGCGACAGGCTGCGCGAATTCGACGTTGTACATCGTCGGACGTCCGTGGAGGTCGCGCGACGATGCGCCGCCGGTACTTCGCCACTACATCGGGCCGGACCATTTTCGCGTCCTGCGGACGCGACTGATCGCCGGGCGCACGTTCACGCTGTTCGACCGCGCCGGCTCGCCGCGTGTCGCGATCATCAACGAGACCGCCGCTCGGCGCTTCTGGCCGGATCAGAATCCGATTGGTCAACGGGTGTGGTTCGGTGGTGGAAGCAGTTTCGATCGGCCTGACTCGAGCGCCGAGATCGTCGGTATCGTCGGCGACGTTGCCTACCAGCCGCTCGACCAACATCCGGTGCAGGCCGACTTCTACACGCCGTACGCGCAGTTCACCTATGCCCACCGAACGGTGCTGCTTCGCACGCGACGCGACCCGATGACGATCGTGCCCGATGTGCGCCGCGCGGTACAGCGTGCGAACGGTGAGCTCCCGCTGTTCGACGTTCGCGCGATGGATGACCGCATCGCCGACTCGTGGACACGCGTGCGCTATCAGATGCGGATCGTCGTGGCGTTCGCCGTTGCCGCACTCGCGATCGCCGCGATCGGCGTCTACGCCATCATCGCCAACGTGATCAGCGATCGCTCACATGAGATCGGCCTCCGGATGGCCCTTGGAGCAAGCCGATCACAGGTGTTACGAGCCGTCGGCGCGCATGGGTTGCGGCCGGCCTTCGCCGGATTGCTGCTCGGGCTCGTTGGAGCGATCGGCGTAAGTCGAATGCTGGCCGCGTTCCTTTACGGTGTAGGTCCGTTCGACGCCACGGTGCTGTTGCTCATGACGCTGCTCGTGGGAGTCGTGGCGACTGCCGCTACCTATGTCAGTGCACGTCGCGCGCTCGCGATCTCGCCCGTGGACGTGCTGCGATGATCGCGACTCAGCGGTGCGACGTCACGCCGACCTGCCGACAATACTCGAGCACCGGACACGTCGAGCACTTTGGCCGGTGGCCCGTGCAGACGTGCTTGCCGAACGGCACGAGAAGCCGATTGATCTCGACCCAATAGCGCTTCGGCAGCTTCTTCTCGAGCGCGAGCATCGTCTGCTCCGGCGTCGACGTGCGGACCACGCCCCAGCGGTTCGTCACGCGATGGACGTGGATGTCGACGCTGATCTTCGCCTGCCCGCACGCGATGCCGAGGGCGAGGTTCGCGCACTTGGGGCCGACGCCCGTGAAGGACATCAGCACGTCGGCATCGCACGGCAGCTCGCCGCCGAACTCATCGGCAGCGCGCCTGGCAATCGCTCGAATCGTCTCCGCCTTGGCGCGATGAAACGAGCTGGCGTGAATCAGTTTGTCGATCGGCGGCACCGTGAGACGCGCAATCGCTTCGGGCGTGGGAGCGGCATCGAGCAGCGCGAGCGACGTGGGCAGCGATACTTCGTCGAGCGTGCGAATGGAGATCACGCACGCGACGAGCTGCGCGAACAGCGAGCGATGCCCGCGGTCCGCCAGCTCGAACATCGCCGCGTCCGCATGCGTGTTGCCCTTCGAGTATTCTCTGATGCGCCGCAGGACGACGCCGAATCGAAACGGTCGCTTCACTTATGCCGCATGAGCCCGTGCGAGGAGTCTCGGCAGCGCGATCAAGACGCGCTCGTTCCCCTCACGCAGGAGTGCGGCCAGAATGTGTTTGCAGATCCGCTCGCGCCAGAGGTGGTCGCCGCAATCGCAGCGAGGGTGCGCGGTGGTGTAGAGGTCCACCCAGTGATTCTGAGAGCCTCCGGTGATGCGATAGCGGCCGTCGCCGACGCGCTCGCCATGGAGCCCGAGGCTCCGTTCCAGACGGTCCAGGTCGACGCCGCCCGCGGCGTCGAAATCGATCTTCACTTCCGTTGTCATTGTCCTACTCCCAATCCAGGCTATGCAGTCAGTCCGAGCTCTCTAATACACCAATTTGCGAGCTGAGTTCAGCTCATTGCGTGGCGCTGGCCGCGATGAGCGGCGCGCTCGTCGGCTGCGGCGAGCCGGCGGCGGGTTCCTCCGTCACCGCAATCGCGCGAAGCTGCTCGGGCGGCAGTGCGTAGGTTGCGCGCATCACGGCGTTGCCCTGTTGTTCGGCGAACGTGCCTGCGCTGATCTTGCCCGTTCGCGTGACGAGCCAGAGCTGATACGCGCGTCCTGGCCTGAGTGGAGGCAAGTCGTGCGCGACGAGCGTCCACGTATTTCGGGATTTGTCCCAGAACATGCGCGCGAACGGCGAGCGCGCGGCGGTCGACGTGAGCGTCATGACGGCGACGTCGCGGCCCGTGAGGCCGCCGAGCAAGCTGTCCCGCGCGGAGAGCTTTGCCCGAAGCGAATCGTTCGTCGCGATTGCCAGGCGCTCATTCGTCGATTGCGCGTCAATCATTGCGTGCAGGCGGCCTCGCTCCTGCCACATCGCGCCGATCACGCCGAGGGATGCGGCGAAGAGGATGCCGGCCGCGAGCGCCGTCCATTCGGCGGCGCGCCAACCCAGGCGCCTCGTCAGCGGGAGTACCGACCGTGAGTCATCCGCGGTGACCGTCGGATCCATGGGCTGGACGACGGTCCCCAGCGGGTGCGTCACCACGCTGAACGACGACGGTGTCTCGGTCGAAGCACGTTCTTCCGACGACACCCGTTGCATCAGCCGATGGCGGATCCGGCTGCGACTTGCCGTTGGCGTGTCGGCCGCGAGCGCGGTCGAGAACGCGAGGTTCGCGACGGTCGCGCGAACCGCCTCGAGCTCGGCGCGACAGGTTGCGCAACCTTCGATGTGCGTAAGCACGGCGACACGCTCCGCCCCATCGAGCGCGTCGAGCGCCGCGGCGTCGATGGAGGCGAAGGCTTCTTCGTGGGTCATCTCACGCATCATCGTGCATCCTCGCGCAACACTGTCAACCGGCCTCGCAGCTTCTGAATGGCCAGCCGCATTCGCGTCTTCACCGTTCCGAGCGGCTGCCCGGTCCGCTCGGCGATCTCGGATTGACTGAGCCCGCTGAAATACCCCAACTCCAACGCTTCGCGCTGCTCCGGCGGCAGCTCCGACAACGCGGCGCGGACGATTCGGCGCCGCTCGGCAAGCTCGACGTCGAGCAGCGGATCGTTCGGTGCGCGTGCGTCAATCGACTCCGCACCACTCGCTGTATCGTCAATGCTGCCCTTCTCGATCGGCTCTTCCCGCCGACGACGCGCCACGCGCAGCCGATCCAGCGCGCGGCTCCGCGCAATCGTGAGCAGCCACGTCTGCACCGAGCCGCGCTCAGCGTCGAAGCGCGCCGCCTGCCGCCAGACTTGCCAGAACGTTTCCTCGACGATGTCCTCCACTTCCGCTGGAGTCTTGAGGATCCGGGTAACGAGACAGTTCACGACGGGAAACCAACGATCGTAGAACGCGCCCAGGGCCCGCTCGTCGCCAGTCTGCATGCGGCGAACGAGCTCTCTGTCCACGTCGGGGCTCACGTCGACGGCTGCCGCCGGCGCGGCCGCGGGCGCGGCCGCCCGTGCGGAAGACATCGGCTCCTTCGTCGCTCTAGACGGGTACGGCTCGGACGGGATCGGCGGATTCATCGAATCGAATCATATGTGGCTGCCCGTCATGCCGCGAGAGAAACACCGGTCGAGCGAACTTGGAGGCGGCCGTAAATTTTTTGCGGTGTCTCACGATCCGTACGCTTCCCTTCGCGTTCCCAACTACCGCTGGTTCATCGTCTCGCTGCTGACGATGACGGTGTCGTCTCAGATCCAGGGCGTGGTCGTCGCCTGGCAGATCTACGACATCACTCACGATCCGCTGTCACTCGGCCTGATGGGGCTCGCCGAGGCGCTGCCGTTCATCGGTGTGGCGCTATACGCCGGGCACGTCGCGGATCTCTTCGATCGACACCTCGTCTCGCTCGCGTCGCTCGGCGTGCTCCTGTGCTGCTCGCTCACGCTGCTCGCGTTCAATCTCATTCCGGGGTTTCTGCGTGCGCACGGCGCGGTGCCGTTCTATGCGGTGATCTTCGTGAGCGGAATCGCGCGCAGCTTTCTCCAGCCCGCGCGCAATGCGCTCGGTGCGGAGCTGGTGGAGCGGCCGCTCTACGCGAACGCGGTTGCGTGGCGAAGCTCCACGTGGCAGACCGCGGCGGTGGTAGGCCCCGCGCTCGGCGGACTCATCTACGGGTGGTCGTCACCGCGCGTCGCGTACGTCGCGGACGCGATCATGATGGCGATCGCGGTCGTCACGTTCTGGACGATCGAGTACGAAGCCCGCGACGTCACGCAGCAGCTCGAGTCGATCGGCGAGAGTCTCCGGCTCGGCCTGCGATTCGTATTTCACGAATCCGTCTTGCTCTCCGCGCTCACGCTCGATCTGTTCTCCGTGTTGCTCGGCGGCGCCGAGGCGCTGTTGCCGGTGTTCGCCGATCAGATTCTGCATGTTGGGCCGAAGGGACTCGGCATCTTGCGCGCCGCGCCGGCAGCCGGCGCGGTGGTCGCGTCCGTCTATCTGGCGCATCGTCCGCCGTTCAAGCGCGCCGGACGGGCGCTGCTCCAGGCGGTGGCGACGTTCGCCTTGTGCATCATCGTGTTCGGTGTCTCGCGCAGCTTCGTGGTGTCGGTGGCCGTGCTCGCGCTGAGCGGAATGGCGGACAATGTGAGTGTGCTCATTCGGTCGACGCTGCTTCAAGTCCTGACGCCCGAACATCTGCTTGGCCGAGTCTCGTCGGTGAACTCGATCTTCGTGGGTTCGTCGAATGAGATCGGCGCGTTCGAGTCCGGCGTTGCGGCGAAGCTGCTGGGGACGGTGACCTCGGTGGTGCTGGGCGGGTTCGCGTCGTTGGGCGTGGTGGCGACGATCGCGGCCACGGTACCGAGACTGCGACGGCTGGGGCGGATCGAGGAGCTGGCGCCGGAAGAGGCCGTGTCGGCGACCGCTGCTTGACGGGCGGAACGGCGGAGCACTGAACCGGTGAACCACACGGAACAGGAAGCGATGCCACGAGTCGCGTCGCCAGCAGCACGGCTCGGGCGACAAATTTGCACTGGGTGAGCAACACTTCTAGCTGTTGTCGCGTTAATCCGTTCCAAGTGTCATTCGGAATTTGCTATTTCTGCACGTTTTGTGGTACATTGCGTCATTCGACGACCGAAACCGCAGACTGAGGACCTCCCAGCAATGCCAGCGCCATCCATTTCGTCACGCAAGGCGGTCATCCGCGAGATCACGGAGCGCGAGGTCCGCGGCTCCTCCCCGGACGGGGATAACGGGACTCACCCGCGCACCTCGGAGTATTTCGGCGTCAACACCTTCGGCGTCCGTCAGATGCGCGACAAGCTGCCGCGCGACACCTACGCCAAGCTGCTCGACGCGGTGAAGCACGGTACGAAGCTCGACCTCGAGGTGGCTCCGCGCGTCGCGCAGGCGATCAAGGAGTGGGCGATCTCGCGCGGGGCGACGCACTTCACGCACTGGTTCCAGCCGCAGACCGGCCTCACGGCTGAGAAGCACGACGCCTTCCTGTCGTTCGACGATGGTCAGCCCATGGAGGCATTCGGCGCGGCGCAGCTCATTCAGTCCGAGCCCGATGCGTCGTCGTTCCCGAGCGGGGGTCTGCGCGCCACGTGGGAAGCGCGCGGCTACACGGCGTGGAATCCGGCGAGCCCGGTGTTCCTGTCCGAGATGGGTGGTGTGAGGACGCTGTACATCCCGTCGGTCTTCGTGGGCTACAACGGCGAGGCGCTCGACGAGATGACGCCGCTGCTTCGCAGCTCGGACGTGCTTTCACAGAAGGCGATCCAGTTGCTCGAGGTGCTGGGCGACACCGGCGTGTACCGCGTGTTCACGACCATGGGTCCGGAGCAGGAGTATTTCCTCATCGACCGGTCGCATTTCGCGCTGCGTCCCGACCTCGTGATGGCCGGTCGCACGCTCATCGGTGCGCCGCCGCCGCGCGGACAGCAGCTCGAGGATCACTACTTCGGCGGAATTCCGGAGCGTATTCAAGCCTGCATCGCCGACGTCGAGCACGAGCTCTATCGCCTCGGTGTGCCGATCATCACGCGTCACAACGAGGTCGCGCCGAGTCAGTTCGAGATGGCGCCGCGCTTCGAGGAGACGGACGTGGCGGTCGATCACAACCAGCTCGTGATGGCGACGCTCCGGCGCATGGCGCTGCGGCACGGCCTGCAGGCGCTGCTGCACGAGAAGCCGTTCGCTGGTATCAACGGTTCGGGCAAGCACTGCAACTGGTCGATGTCGATCGCGGCGGACAACCCGGAGATCGACGGTTATAACTTGCTCAAGCCGGGGATGACGCCGCACCAGAACGTGCGCTTCCTCGTGTTTCTCGCGGCTGTGCTGCGCGCCGTGCATCGCCACGCGGGCTTGCTCCGCTCCGGCATCGGCACGAGCGGCAACGAGCATCGCCTCGGCGCGAATGAAGCGCCGCCGGCGATCATCTCCGTGTTCATGGGCACCACGCTGTCGAAGGTCATCGATTCGATTGCCGATGGAAAATCGGTTGGCAGCGCCGAGCAGCAGATGATCAAGCTCGGCGTCGCGCGTCTGCCGGAGATCGAGAAGGACAACACCGATCGCAATCGCACGTCGCCGTTCGCGTTCACGGGCAACAAGTTCGAGTTTCGCGCCGTGGGCTCGAGCCAGTCGATCGCCTTCCCGATCGTTCTGCTCAACGCCGCCGTCGCGGAGTCGATCGCCGAGCTCACTGTCGCGCTCAAGGCGGAGCTCAAGAAGACCAAGAAGGTGGACGACGCCGTGCTCAAGGTGGTGCGTCCGATCTTCAAGGAGACGTCGCCGGTGCGCTTCGAGGGCAACAACTACTCGGAGGCGTGGGTGAAGGAAGCCGGCAAGCGCGGTCTCCCGAACCTGCGACGCACGCCGGAGGCGCTCGCACAGATGGTCACGAAGCAGTCGCGCAAGCTGCTCACCTCGCTCGGCATTCTGAACGACGACGAGCTCGACTCGCGCTATCATGTCCGCCTGGAGCGCTACATCAAGGACATGCTCATAGAGCTGCACACGTTGCGTGAGATGGTCGACACGCTCGTGCTCCCGGCGGGCTTTGAGTATTCTGGAAAATTGGCCGACGCGGCCGCGCAGGCGAAGAGCGCGGGGATCAAGGTGATTCCCCAGATCGAAGCAGCGAACGCGATCGGGGGCCTGATCGCGAACCTCCAGAAGCATCGCGCGGCGCTCGGCAGAGTGATCGACAAGGCCGAAAGCATGCACGACGATCCCGAAGGTCAGGCGAAGCTGCTCACCTCGGCCGGCGCGGACACGATGGCGGAAGTTCGGAAGTGCTGCGACGCGATCGAGCTGGCCATTGCGGACGAAGCGTGGCCGCTCCCGAAGTACCGTGAGATGCTGTTCCCGGTTTGAATCATGTCGTGCGCTTTCTGGGGTCACCTCTGAGTAAGACTCCGTGTTGCAGACAGCTCCACGAGATTGAACACGGAGAGGCACGGTAATGCACCGAAGGACACGGATACCGCGTTTGGCGTCTGTAGTGACATGTGATTGAATGAAAAAGCCGCTCGAGATGCCGGTAGTTGCATCTCGAGCGGCTTTCCGTGCAGTTGTCCGTGCAGTCCGCGGCTCGTGGACGTTCCGTGGTTCCCTGTGGCGTTCCGGTCCGGCCGGTGGCCATTCAAATCACAAGTTAGGAAGAGTAGATTTTTCGTCCCTTCGCTCCTCGGGATGACGCCGCGAGTCTACCGATTCAACCAGATGAGCGTCACGCAGCCGTTGCCGGCGAGCGTCCCGAAGGCGTTCGTCGTGAGATTGCCGCCGGCGCCGGCGCCACTCGGATCGAGCGCGAGTGGGCCGTCCGTGGTGTGATTCGTGTTCGCCGGCATCTCTGCCGTGGTATACGTCTCGATGCCGGCGATGTCGTCCGCGTTCACGAGCGCGTCCACACCTTCCTTCAAGAAGCGACCCGTCCGGCGAGGCGTCGTGACCTTCACGCCGTCGATGAACACGTTGCCTTCGCAGATCGGACGGCCGAAGAAGCGCGCGTTGCTCGCGACTGAGGAGCCTCTCAGCTTGTCGCCCGTGATGAACGCTGAGCGCGGCGCTCCGCTCGTCTCGCGACGCTCGAAGAAGCCGTTCTTCATGAGGACGGAGCTGGTGTCGTTCGGGCCCAGCCGTACTGTGCGATTGCCGACCGTGATCACCGGTGCGAGCATGTGGCCCGCTCGCATGATCGTGGTGGTGATCGGCACGGTATCGTTCAGTCCCGTGGCAACCATGAGACTCGCGGGCTGGTATCCGACCTTCTTGATGGTGAGCAGCGTGCCGTTCGTATCGGCGAAGAAGAGCGCGACCGTTCCCGTCTTCGTGGTGCGCGCCGTGATCCCGGTCAACATGTCGGTCACGTCGGCGCCCTCGATCACGTCGCCGGTCTCTCCGTCGTAGATCCCCATGAGACGGATGCGAACCCGTGGACGTGTGCTGTCCGCTTTCGCTGGCGCAGCGGCGGCGCCGCTCGCTTGCGCGCGCGACAGCGTTGGATGGAGTGCAAGCAATGATGCGGCGGCCAAGCCGCCACCGATGCGCACAAGGGGCTTACGATTCAAGACGGTCACGGTGTCGGCTCGCCAGCGAGCTGCGGTCCGTTTGCTTCGACGGACTTGAGCACATCGCGCCACGCGAACTTCTTCCCACTCCCGCGCACGTAGTAGTCCATCCACATCTTCTCGGCGACGGCTTTCAGGTACTGATTGCGCGCGTCGGGAATGCCATGCGACTGGCCAGGGTACACCCAGAACTCGTTCGGCACACCGAGCTTGGAGAGCGCCATGTGCATCTCCTCGCTCTGCGGACGCGGCACGCGGGGATCGCCGTCGACGACGTGAATGAAGATCGGCGTCTTCGCGTTCTTGATGTACGCAATCGGAGATTGCTTCCACCAGTTCTCTAGTTGCCCGGGCTCCCAGTACATCTTGTCGCCGAGGTACCACTGGCGAAGGCGCTGCGTATCGCTCTGCGACCACATGGAGATCCAGTTTGCCACGCCGGCGCCGGAGCTGATCGCCTTGAAGCGCGCCGTGTGGCCTTCGATCCAGTTCGAGTAATGCCCGCCAGCACTCCAGCCGAGTGCTCCCATCTGCGTGCTGTCCACCATGCCCCGGGCGATGAGGTAATCGACGCCCGTCATGATGTCCTGATAACCTTTCGTGAAGTAGTCACCCTGGCTCTCGATCTTGAACTTCTCGCCGTACTGGGTCGATGCGCGATAGTTCGGCATCAACACCATGTAACCGTCGCCGGCATATGCTTGCGCGTTGTAGCCGCCGTTGAACGTGAGCATGTCCGCCGCCGCGGGGCCACCGTGGATGGCGACGATGAGCGGGTATCGTTTGCCTTGTTGATAGCCGACGGGCTTGAGGAGCACGCCGGACACCATGCGTCCGTCCGTCGACTTCCAGGTGATCTCCTCTTCGTCGCCGAGTGCGATGTCGCGCTTCACCCAGGCGTTCGGATCCGTGATCTGGGTCCAACGCGTACGATCGAGCGCATCGTGGATCGATGACGCGGTGTACGTCGCCGCCGGATTCTTCGGATCGTTGTAGGTGATGAGGAAGCGGCCCGTCTCGTCGTCGCGCGCGATGGAGACGGTGCCGTTCACATTCGTGAGCTGCTTCGCTTCGCCGCTCGCAACGGACACCGCGAAGAACTGCGTGGTCGCGCGAACGCCGGTGCCGAAGTAGATCGTGTCTCCCGCAGCGGACCAGAAGGACGATTCCACACCGTCACCATTGCCGCGTCCGCCGGCGCGCACGTCGCCATCGAAGTTGGCGCCGAGCTTCTTCCATTGTTCGGTCGGTTGGTCCACGTGGCGCACGTAGATGCGCTCGTTGTGCATGTACTTGAAGTCGTCCGGCGCGCTGAATGCAACGAGCTTGCTGTCGGGCGAGAACATCACGCCACCTTCGGCGATGTCGACGTTCTTGGTGAGCCGCTCGATGTGCCCGCTCGAGAGATCGAGCAGGTACAGATCGGCGTAGTCGGACTGCTCGAGAATGCCGCGCTCGTAGCGGCTTGCCGACATGCCG
>Ga0070679_100000952_pt1 | contig 25150 bp, 21 predicted proteins | sample KBSC63BmetaG_FD_65652 | JGI IMG/M metagenome (GOLD analysis project Ga0070679, IMG submission 65652) | Corn rhizosphere microbial communities from Kellogg Biological Station, Michigan, USA - KBS C6-3B metaG | ecosystem: Host-associated > Plants > Roots > Rhizosphere | place: USA: Michigan... | reverse complement strand
TGAAACGCGGGTGCGTTGAAACGGAGACTAGGTATCCAGCGCCAAAATTCCTGCTTATTTTCTGAATGTGTTGCTTATAAGAAACAATTCACGTTCCAAGAAGGAGAATCGCTATCAGTGCGAAATTTGCCTTGGATAGGGAATTAATCGATAGAGATAGATTGAAAAATTGCTGATACACAACTTAAAACGAAAATTATGGCAGTTTTGAAGAAAATAAATAATCGAGAGTGTAAATCGAATACATAATGGGCGAGCCTGTCATTTTTAGCAGGATGGAAAAGACTTTCCGGCTGCGGGAGAGAGGGCTGTTCGCTGGTAGATATGGGTTGGGATGTTCAGGGAGCGATACTCGCCCTCCCGACAAAGCGCGGTGCGCGGAAGTATGGGCTACCTGGTTTCGCGTCGCTATAGACGAGAAAACAGGTCCTCCCCCTCAGCGTCGCTCAGGGCCGGGATGACAACTTTTTCCTATGGATGGTTGGGTGGAGTTGGGTCAGGCGTCGCGGTATTCGCGTTTCTTCAGGTCGCGCCGGGCCTGGGGGTGGCCTTGGGCGGCAGCTTTACGGCACCAGTCACGGGCCTGGACGTAGTCGGGTGAAACGCCCTGGCCGGTGAGGTAGAGCTGGGAGAGATCGTACTGCGCGGCAGCGTGGCCCTGGTCGGCAGCGAGGCGATACCAGTGGGCGGCCTGGGCGTAGTCGCGGGGGACGCCCTGGCCTCGATAGAAGAGAGCGCCAAGCTCCTGTTGCGCGTCGGCCCAGTTTTGGGCGGCGGCTTGCTGGTACCAGAAGGCGGCTTGCGTGTAGTCGCGGGGGACGCCTTCGCCCTTGCGATACATGAGTCCGAGATTGCATTGCGCCCAGGCAAGGTTGTTGCGGGCGGCCTTTTCGCACCAGAAGAAGGCAGCGGCGAAGTCCTGCGGTAGGCCCTCGCCGGAGTAAAAGCGGTAGCTGAGGTTGGCTTGTGCGTAGGCGTGTTCCTGTTCGGCGGCGCGACGGTCCCAGAGGGCGGCTTGCTCAAAATTTTGTGGAACGCCGATGCCATCGCCGAACATCATGCCGAGACGGTACTGGGCGTCGGCGTGGCCGGCATGCGCGGCTCGCTCGAAGCAGGCGGCGGCTTCGGCGAACTCCTGCGCGGTGTAGTGCCGAAGGCCGAGTTTGAAATCGGTGTGTGCCATGTTGTTGGCGGCGTCGTTGCGGCCACGGGCGAAGATGCCAGTGCGGGCGGAAGATAGGGCAATGGTGGCGCCGCTGGATTGCGGGACGTGCTGCAATGCGAATTTTGAGGACCTATCTTCCATACGTTCAATGCTACTTTCCATACGCGAAGATCTGGCGGTCGAGGAATTCGTAGCGCCGCTGGGCTTCGGCGATGCGTTCGCGGATGCTGGTGGCAAGTTCGGTGAGGAGGTCGCGGCCTTCGAGTGCGGCGATGTCGGCGTCGTGTTTCAGTTGCGCGATTTCGCTGGTGGGGAGGGTGGCGAGTTCGAGGTCGAGTGTCGCGATGTCGCGAAGGGCGTGCTGGATCTGGCGGGCGATACGGAGTAGTTCGGCGGCTGTGTCTTCGCCATCGATGGAGATGGTTTCTTGATGGTCGTCGAGGATGCGCTGCAGGGTGTCGGTATCTCCACGGCTGTAGGCCTGGTTGGCGCGGGCCATCAGGCGCGTGCAGTGAACGGCATCTTCGGCGTCGCGGGCAAAGTCAGGGTGGATGCGCTTGGCGACTTCGCGGAAGAGGCGTTTGAGGTCGGGGGTGGGGTCGATCTCTTCGGCCTCGTGGGCTTCGCCGTAGGCTGCGTCATGGGTTTCGGCGGCGCGGCGGCGGGCTTCGGCGGCGCGGTCGCGAGCCGTGGCGGAGTCGTAGAGTGCGACTTCTCGCTCGGCGATGCGGGCTTCCCATTCGTCGAGGTCGGCGTAGATGACTCCCACCTGGCGGAGGTAACGGCCTTCGAAGGTTTTGAGGTTGGTACGGAGGTCGGCGAGTTCCAGTTCGCGCTCGGCGAGGGTGGCGCGCGTTGACGCCAACTGCTCACGCTGAAGGTGGAGGGTAGATTCTTCGGGTGTGGGTTGGAGGATGATTTCTGCCGGCATAAATGCGTTATTTAATTATAGGAGGGCAAGGGGGAGCGGAGAGTATCATCAGGCAACGGAGGCTACGATGACGACCGCGACGATGGTGCCGGTTGAGTTGTATCTCAATACAAGCTACAGGCCAGACTGCGATTACGTAGATGGCGAGGTCCTGGAGAGGAATTTGGGAGAGCAGCCGCACGCCAGCGTTCAGAAATTCTTCATTCGATATATCGGAAACCGCGAAGATGAGTGGGGAGTCACGGTGTTTCCTGAGCAGCGGGTGCAGATATCGCGTACACGGTATCGGGTGGCCGATGTCTGCGTGGTGTTGCAGACGACTGGTTTCGAGCCGATCATACATACGCCGCCGCCTTTGTGTATCGAGGTGGTGTCGAAGGACGATCGTATGAGTGAGATGCAGGAACGGGTCCACGACTACATACGGATGGGCGTAACGGCTGTGTGGGTTATCGACCCGAAGCGGCGGAAGTCGTTTTTTGCGGACCGTTCGGAGACGCTGCAGCTTGCGGGGGACTTCCTTGCCGTCCATGGCACGGGGATTCAGGTTCCGACGGCTGAGATCTTCCGTGAGTTGGACAGGCTGGAGGGCTTGGCAGGTTGAGGGCGATGGTCCGGTGCGAGCGAGGCCAATGCTGCAATCTCTCCGCTTCGGTCAAGATGACAATTCCAATTCGCTGCGTTTCGGCCCAGATGACATCTAGTGGTGGGTCGAGGAGAGCAGTCGCGCATGGCGCGTAGTCAGCCCTTGTAAAAAGTGAAGGAGGGGTCACCGGTGTGGTGGATGGGGACTGGTTTGTAAGGGGATAAAAGCGTTTGTTTGGCGCGTCTTTCATGGTACTGTTTCCGTCGAATGGAAATGCGCATGTCGAACGGTTTTCGAATGGTACTGGTTGCGGCTGGTCTGATGGCCGGTTGCGTTACGGGGTTTGCTCAGGCCGATGGATCGTCGCCGGACCAGCCCTTGCAGGTGAACTCGCGGCTGGTGGTGCTCGACGTTGTGGTGCTGGACCGCAATGGCAATTTTGTCTCCAACCTCGATCGTTCGAAGTTCCATATTGCCGAAGACAAGGTGCCGCAGGCAATTCGTAACTTCGATCCGCCGACGGGGCATGAGATGCCGGCGGGGTCGGAGGGAAAGGTCCTGGTCAACAGCAGTGCCGACCTTCCCAAAATTGGGAAGGCGCCGGTGAACGTGCTGGTGATCGACGAGTTGAATACGCCGTTTACGCAGATCGCGTATGCACAGCAGATGATGACGAAGTACCTGAAGAGTCTGCCGGAGGTATTACCGGTTCCGACACTGTTTATTGCGGCTGGATCGTCGCGCATCCAGGTGTTGCACGACTACACGCAAAGCCGCGCGGACCTTCTGGCAAGCGTGAAGACGCATGTGACGGATGCGGATTTTACGACAATGATGATTTCCTTGAATGGCGGCCGTCACGGCAATCCAAACGGAATGGTCCAGACGCTGGGAGCGTTGGAGCAGGTTGCCAGCAGCATGCGCGGGTTTCCAGGGCGCAAGAATGTGATCTGGGTAGGGACCGGTTATAAGCGTGCGCAGGATTTGAACACGCTGAGTGTGGCCGACGAAAACAAGGTGACGACCGCACTGGCGACGGTGACGAACCGGATGCTGGCTGCACACATGACGCTCTATATGATCGACCCGGAAGGGGTCAGAAATCCGACCGGCCAGAACGAGGTTGCACCGTCGGGAAGCGCCATGGATGGCGGAGACAATGACGATACGGCGACGTCGGTGAGAATGGACATGGAAGGCATTGCCAGTGCCACCGGTGGACACGCAACGTTTGGCCGTAACGATATCGAGGTCCAGGTTGCGAAGATGGCGCAGGAAGGGCGTGAGTACTACACGCTGGCCTATGTTCCTTCATCGGGTGGAAATGCGACGAAAGAGTACCGCAGGATCAAGGTGACGGTGGATGATCCGTCGCTGCGTGTGATCTCTCGGGAGGGGTACTTTAGCACGAGAGAGACTGTGGTCGCGGTGGCTCCGAATACGGCGAAACAGCAGCCGAAGCAGTTGAAGTTCGACCTGCTGAATGCGGCGCGGACGACGATGGTTTACACCGGGCTGCACACCAACGCGGCGCGGGCGAAAGATGGGTATTCGCTGCTGGTGGTAGCGAAGGACCTGCACTGGGAAACGCAGGCCGATGGGACGCGGCAATCGGAAGTGACGGTCGTGGCGGTCTGCTACGACGCGAAGGGCAAGGAACTCGCGCAACATGCGGCGGAGCTGAAGGAAGTGATCGAGGCTACGGACAACATTGAGGGTGGGGCGAAGGTGGGGTTTGCGTTTCCGATGATCGCTCCGGTAAAGACAGCGCGGATACGTTTTGTGCTGAGGGATGCGGATACCGGCACGATGGGCTCGGTGGATGCGGCGCCGTAGAGGCGTATCATTGCGTCATCGGAGGTGATGGTGGCTACATCAGCGGTCGTGACGCCGGGCGAAGTTCAGTCCTCGAAGCGCATTTCTGTTGAGCTTTATCTGAGCTCGATGTATCACCCCGATTGCGATTACGTTGACGGCGAACTATTGGAGCGGAACGTAGGCGAAACACCGCATTCGGTGGTGCAGAAGTTTTTCACGACATTCTTTGCATCGCGCGAAAAGGGTTGGGGCGTTCGGGTTTTGCCCGAGGCGAGGGTGCAGGTTTCGGCCTCGCGCTATTGCGTGGCAGATGTATGTGTGGTGAGGAGATCGACTCCGCTTGAGCCGATTATTGTGACTCCGCCGCTGGTTTGTATTGAGGTACTTTTGCCTGAAGATCGGATGTCGCGGACGCAGGAAAAGGTCGATGACTACATCCTGATGGGCGTGCAAACGGTATGGGTGATCTATCCTCGGCGGCGGCGGGCTTTCTTTGCAGATCGTTCTGTGACATTGCAGCCGGAAACGGAGATGCTCACGATTGCCGGCACCGATGTGAAGGTTCCGGTCGGTGAGATTTTCGCGGAGTTGGATGAGTTCGAGGCGTTGGCCTAGCGCAATGTCTCAGCTTTTTTCATTTCCCGAGGGAATCTGCGTCTCTGCGCCGCAGCTACACCTGTAGGAAAATGCTCTGATACTTCGGATTGAAGAGCAAAACGCAATCGAATTCACTCCGAATCGCGGGTGCCGCTCCGCTTAGTGTGGACGGGTGCGGTTGCCATGCATTTCTCCGACACTTCTACCGGGTTGGCCATCTTGCCGGAGGCGGCTCGTGTGAACGTCCGGTAGAGGCGGCTAACGTCCACGGGTTTGCCGGCTCTGACTTCACGCTCTACGGCAGTGTGCATCGCCGAGAGAAGCTCGTCGCGGAGTTCGTTGAGGAGCTTCGTGATGTAGATGTAGGGCATCCATGTTCAGGCTAACAGTTCTCAACGCCCTCCGACGTCAGAGGGCGTTGAGGAAGTTGACCAGGTCGGCTTGTTGGCCCGCGTTTAGGTTCATCTGGAAACGGGCGTTGTAGAAGCGGACGAGTTGGGGAAGGTCCGTGGCTGTTCCACCGTGGAAGTACGGTGCGCGTGAAGCGAGCCCGCGCAGGGTGGGGACTTTGGTGCGGTTGATGTCCGCGCAAAGGCCCGTGAAAAGACCCTTGCCTGGGTCTGTCGTCATATAAACGATAGGCTTGCCGTTGGGGTCGGTACATCCAGTGATCTGATAGATAGGAAGGTCGGGCGCGGTAAGTGTCGCCAGACCGGCGAGGATGCGAGGGTCGGTCTCAGCTGTGGCGAGGTGGCTCGTGCCGGTGTCCATGGGGAGTGGAAGAGAGTGGGCGCCGACGTTAGGGGTGTCGTGGCAGGTGCTGCAACTGCCGCGGAGATTGGCGGGAGAGCCGAGGACGGGATTGTCGTTGATGCCGCGGACGCCGGTGATTTGCATGGGCGCGGTGTTGAAGACGCCCTGGCCGCGGTTGATGCTGGCTTGCTGCGAGTTGTTGCTGGCTCGCCACGCGTCGTAGAGATTGAAGGCGGCGGGGTTGAAGGGCTTGCCCTGGGGGTCTCCGCCGAAGGCATCGTTGATGCCGGGGTAGTAGAGGACAGCGGCGAGGTTGGCGGGTCCGCCTGTTGCGCCGTTGGAAGAGAGCGAGCCGGCGAGGGTGTCGGTTGCCTGCGCAGTGAAGAGGCCTTGCTCGAAGATGAGGCTGTCTGCGATCTGCGCGGCGGTGGGAGCCGTGGTGCCTTGCTGGTGCGTACTGACGGCGTCTCGGAGCTGCTGGTCAAGATCGGAGTTGAGGTTCTGCACGCAGGTGGTGGCGGAAGTGAGTGCCAGGGCGGTTTCGCGTGTATCCCACATGACCGTGCTGAGATAGGCGAGCGATGCCGTGGGCAGCGGACGGCGATAGATGGATACGGTTTGCTGTCCGGCAGTGGAGGTGGTGATGGCGCAGCCGTAGGGGTCGTGGATGATGCTGAGCGTGAACTGTGCGGTCGTGGGCAGGGTGACCGGTATTCGAATGAGGCCGTTGTTGAGAAGAAGGGTGCGCGCGGTTCTGTCGCTGGCAACGGCGCTCGGACAATTTGCCCCGTCGATGGCGTTGAAGAGTGGATCTGCGCCGGCGGTGGAGTTGAAGAGTGCGAGCGTCGCGGAAGCGCTGATGGACATGCCCTGGTTAAGCTGATGGCAGGTGGCGCAAGTTCGTCCATTAGTGCCGAGAGGCTGGAAGAAGTGATTGGTTTGGTCGATGCTGCCGGCCGTGGTGTATGTGGCGACTGTGCCGGGAGTGTCGGTGTAGGGCTGCAGATTGGGGATGGTGGTTGTTGCCGGAGTGCTTATGACGGGGGCTGTCGTGGTAGTGGTGCTGGTGGCGGCGCAGCCGGCGACGAAGATGAGAAGGAGTAGAGCAGGAAGTTTCATGCTGGACCTCGGAAAGTGGAGTGCGGGGCCCGGTTGTTTCTGGGGAGATGGGACGAGGATTGCTTTGTTGTGTTTCAGGGAGTGGGGTAAATATTTGCGCGGTGGAAAAGACTACATAGTGTACCGATATTTTTGTGGGGGAGTGTAAGGAGAGCAACGACTTTGACGCAAAGTTAGCGAAGTGGGCCAAGTTTTGCGAAGGAGAAGAGGCAACGACAACGGAAGAGCAGGTCGCTCCATTACGTCTCGCATGAAGCCGCGAGACTTCGGTCGAGATGACAAAGTGGGTGCACTTCGGTCGAGATGACAAGTCGGTGGGAGAGGGAATGACGAATTGTGGGCGGCGAGTTTACTCGGTGCGGCCTGGGCGGGTCATCAAGTCGCGGATGGCGGCCTGGGCGCTCTTGTCTTCATGCAGGATAGCGGCCACTTGTTCCGTGATTGGCATCTCGACGCCGTATTTGGCGGCCAGGCCGAGAGCGGCTTCGGTGGTGCGGACGCCTTCTGCCACTTTGCCGTTGAGGCTGGAAAGGATTTCGGGGAGGCGGCGTCCGCGGCCTAGCTCGATGCCCACCGTGCGGTTGCGCGAAAGGCCGCCGGTGCAGGTGAGCACCAGATCGCCGAGGCCGGCGAGGCCGGCGATGGTTTCGGCACGGCCTCCGCAGGCGATGGTGAGGCGCGTCATCTCGGCCATGCCGCGCGTGATGAGAGCAGCGGCGGAGTTGGAGCCTAGCTCAAGGCCCGCAATGACTCCGGCGGCGAGGGCGATGATGTTTTTCAGCGCTCCACCGAGCTCCGTGCCGACGATGTCCTCATTGCGATAGACGCGGAGTGAGGTTGAGCTGAAATCGTCCTGGATGGATTTCCCAAGGTCTTCGTCGGCGACCGCGATAGTGATGGCAGTAGGCATCGCTGCTGCGACTTCCTGCGCGAAGGCGGGGCCGCCGAGAACCCCAAAAGGATTAGCCACGTATTCGGCGACGACTTCCGACATGCGGAGAAAACTGATGTCCTCGATGCCCTTGCTGGCGGAGAGGATGACCTGGTCTGGAGTGAGGTGAGGGGCGAGCTGCTCCATGATGGACCGCAGCGCTTGCGAGGGCGTGACGCAGAGGATGATGTCGGCGGCGGCCGTTGCGCGGACAATGTCGGAGGTGATGGTGAGGTCGGTGGGCAGCGCAAAGCTGGGGAGATAGCGGAGATTTTCGCCGGAGTCGACAAGTTCTTCGGCGTGCGCGGGAGAGTGCGCCCAGAGGGTGAGGGCATGACCTCCGCGGCGCGCGAGGGAGATGGTGAGGGCAGTGCCCCAGGCCCCCGCTCCGATGACGGCTATGCGGCTCATGCGTTAGGCCCATCGGGAGCATTGGCTGCGGGCTTTTTCGAGCCCAGCCGGTTCTCCGTTCCGGCTTTGAGGCGGGCGATGTTGGCGTGGTGCTTGAGAATGCAAAGCAGAGAAATGAAGATGGTGCCGCCGATGAATATGGCCGAGCGGTAGGGCTGGAAGTACATCATGAACATCGGCAGTGCTGCCGCTCCCATGATCGAACCGAGCGAAACGTACTTTGAGAGCAGCGTAATGCCGATGAAGACTCCGAGAGCGCAGAGTGCCGTGGGCCAGGAGAGCGCAAGGAAGACGCCGAGAGCGGTGGCGATCCCTTTGCCCCCTTTGAAGCGAAGCCAGACAGGAAAGATGTGTCCGACGGTGGCGGCGACGGCCGCAGCTGCTCCGAGGTCAAGGTTGCCGTGCGAAATGTGCAGCGCAAACATCACGGCGACGTAGCCTTTGAGAGCGTCGAGTACGAGCGTCGCGATGCCGAGGCCCTTGCCGCCGGAGCGGGCTACATTGGTGGCCCCGATATTGCCGCTGCCGGTGGCACGGACGTCTTCATGGCGGAAGACGCGCACGAGGACGTAGCCGAACGGGATCGAGCCGAGGAGATAGGAGAGCGGGAGGGTAAGGAGCCAGGGGTTCATCGTCTGGTTGAGTGTAACAAGGAGGGAGCCGATAGCTTCTAGCTCTTAGCTCCTAGCTAGCGGCCAGAAGCTAAAGCTGGTCTCCTACTGGAGATGCCGGCGAAGCATTTCGAGCGCATGCTGCGATGCCCAGAAGCGGATGCGTTCGCGATCACCGGGGAGCTGCAGTTGCTTGACCTGGGTGTCTTCTCCGTCGGACAGGCCGATGTAAACAAGGCCGACGGGCTTGCCGGCATCGGGGCCTACGGTGGGAACAGCCGGGCCGGCGAGGCCCGTGATGCCGATGCCAATGGAGCTGTTGGTGGTGAGGCGGATGCCGTCGGCAAGCGCGCGGGCTACTTCGCCGCTGATGGCTCCGTGTTGCTGCAGCGTTGCTTCGGGCACGGCGGCAAATTTTGTTTTCAGAGCGTCGGAGTAGACAACCGCCCCGCCGATGAAGTTGCGCGAGATGTTGGGAATCGCGGTAAGGCGCTCGGCGAGCAGGCCGCCGGTGCAGCTTTCGGCGACGGAAAGTGTGAGATCACGGAGGCCGAGCATGAGCTGTACGACTTCTTCAAGCGAGGCTCCGTCATTGGAGAAAATGTCTTCTCCCATCTCGTGCTCAATGAGTTCGGCGACCTCGTTGACGCGGGCCTGCGCGGCTTGCTGCGTGGGCTTCGAGGTGAAGAAGTGGAGCTGGATTTCAGCCGAGCCGGCGAGGATGGTGGTTTCGACGTCCGTGAACTTCTTATAGATGGGAGCGGTGCGCGCGTCGACCGTGCTCTCGGGAATGAGGGCCATGCGCAGCAGGCGGGTCGCGATATAGCGCGGCGGCAGGATGGCGGAGAGGCGCGGGCGGCACTCGCCGTCAAAGAGCGGCTTGAGCTCGCTGGGCGGGCCGGGCAGCAGGATGATGATTTTGCGATGGGGCTGGCCTTGTGGGCCATCGATGGCCGTGTCGAGCCACTGCCCGGGGGCACTGCCGGTTTTGTTTTGCAGCAGGATAGCGCCGTGGATGATGTCGGCCTGCTTTTGATTGTTGGGCGGCATGGCGATGCGGCGGGCGATGAATTTTTGTTGCAGTGCGAGCAGCGTTGCGGGATCTCGATGCAACGTGAGGCCTAGCGCGGCGGCAACGGCTTCGCGGGTGAGGTCGTCTTCGGTGGGACCGAGGCCGCCGGAGAAGATGATGATGTCGGTGCGGCGGATGGCAATGGCGGCGGCGGAAGAGAGGTGCTCGAAGTTGTCGCCGACAATGGTTTTGAACGCAACGGAGACGCCGAGCTTGTTGAGGGCCGCGGTGAGGTAGAGCGAGTTGGTGTCCTGGCGATGCGGCGTGAGCATCTCGGAACCGGCGGCGATGATTTCGGCGATCATAGCTTGTCAGATTTGATGGTAGCTGGTGCAGCGCGGCTGCGCTGAGATTTTGTGAGGCCACTGATCTTTGCCCCGCAAAAAAATGGACGGACACGGCCTTTCGGGCGTCCACCCGTCGAACAAAGTGCAAATGGGACTACATGTCGGGGAGTTTACTCCGTACGAAGCGCCTGTATAGGGTCAACGTGAATGGCCCGCCGAGCGGGGATAGCGCAGCCAATGAGAGCGACGCCAGCCAAAAGGACCGCGATCGAACCGAGCGTTGGCGGATCGTTGGGCCTGATCGCGAAAAGCATGGTCGCAAGCAGGCGCGCGGCAAACAGAGCGGCGACGGTGCCGACGGCAATGCCTGCGAAGACCGGAGCCATGCCGCGGGCGAGGATGTTGCGTAGAATCTCTTTCTTTGGCGCGCCGAGAGCCATGCGGATACCGATCTCTTTGGTACGGTGCGCGACGGCGAGCGCAAGCGTCCCGCTCACCCCCACGACGGTGATAAACAAGGCAAGCGCCGCAAACATGCCGAGCAGCGTTGCTGTGATGCGCGGCGTTCCGAGTTGCAGGCTGCGAATCTGGTCGAGAGTGCGCATTTCGGTGACGGGTTGTTGCGGGTCGACCTCGTGAATGAGCGCGGCGATCTGGTTGGCGGCGTGCATGGGGTCGACGCGCGTGCGGACGAGCAGATGTGCGCCGGTGACCGGCGGGGCCTGATCCTGCGGGATGTAGAGCGTCTCTTCCGATTGCTTGTCGAGGCCGTATTGGTGAACGCTGCTGACAACGCCGACAACGGTGATCCATGATTTGCCTCCATCGCCAGAAACGCGATGGCCGACGGGGTCGGCGTTGGGCCAAAAATGTTTTGCCATGCGGGTGTTGACGATAGCTACGGGCGTCGCAGTTTCAGTATCGGCATCGGTAAAGGCGCGGCCGGAAAGGACGGGAACGTTGAGCACGCGGAAGTAGTCGGCGCTGGCAAGCTCGAAGTTGACCTGCGGCGGAATGTCACCGGACGGGAGGACCTTGCCGTCGATGAGAACTCCCCCAGTGGAGGAAGACGATGTGCTGTTCAGCGGGACAGTCATGCTGACGGCGGCGCTGTCGACGCCGGGCATGCCGGACACGCGATCGAGGACCTGATGGAAGAACTGGTTGAGCTGCGTGCGCTTTGCGTACTTCGTCCAGTCCAGCGAGATGCGCATGGAAAGCACGTTGGCGGTCTTGAAGCCGGGATCGACCGAAAGCAGGCGGCGAAGGCTCTGCAGCATGAGTCCCGCGCACACTAAAAGAACAAAGGAAAGCATCACCTGCACGACAACAAGCGCCTGGCGAGTGCGAGCAACTCCCGGGCTGCTGATAGAGCGCTCGCCGGAGCCAGTAAGGATGTGCAGGCGGTTGCGGCTGGCGATGAACCCTGGGAACGCCCCGAAGAGAACGCCGGTGAAGAGGGAGAGCGCGGCGACAAAGAGCAGCACTCGATTGTCGAGATGGATTTCGGTGGCGAGCGGTGTCATGCGCGCGGCGAAATCGAGCAGCAACTTCGCGCCAAAGGATGCGATGCAGAGACCGACGATGCCGCCGCCAAAGGCTACGACCATGCTCTCGGTGAGGAGTTGGCGGAAAATGTTCCACGCACTGGCGCCGGTAGCCATGCGGATGGCCATTTCGCGCGAGCGGCGGAGTTGGCGCGAGATCGCCAGGTTGGCAAGGTTCGCGCAGGCCAGCAGCAGCACGAGGCCGGAGGCTCCAAGCAGTGTAAGGAAGGTGGGACGAGCAGCGTGTGTGAGTTCCTGCTGCACCTGCGTGGCTTGCGCGGCGACCCCCGCCGCAGCAGGGTAAGACTTGGGGTACGTGAGAGCGAGGCGCGCGTTGACAGTGGCGAGATCGGCTTGTGCCTGCGCCATAGTGACACCGGATTTGAGGCGCGCGAAGACTGTGACCATACGCATGTCGCGGTCGTTCATCATCATGGGCTTGGACCGGAAGGGGCACGACGTGGTGGGCATGTAGACGTCGTTGGCGTCGGGGTAGTCGGGCAGCGGAGGAAGGACACCAATGACGGTATGGACACGGTCGTTGAGCTCGAATGTGCGGCCAAGGATGTGCGGATCACGGCCGAAGTTCTTCGCCCAATACGCATAGCTGAGGACGAGGACTGGCGCAGCCTGCGGCGTTTCGTCGGAGGGCGCGATGAGGCGGCCAAGGATGGGCTTGACGCCGAAGACATTGAAGTAATCCGAGGATACGACGCCGGTAACGACGCGCTCGGGCACCTTGGCGCCGAGCATGGTGAAGGTCATCGAGTGATACTCAGCGACTGAGGAGAAGACGTGATTGAGCTGGCGATAGTCCTGCACTTCGGGGACGGAAAAACCGATGGGGTCGCCGCCAATGCGGGAGGCGGTCTGCTCGACATGAAGCACTTGGGCTGGCTGCGCGTAAGGCAACGGACGTAACAGCACAGCGTTGATGACGGTGAAGATAGCGGTGTTGGCGCCGATGCCGAAGCCCAGCGTGAGGACCGCCATCAGCGTGTATCCAGGGCTGCGGCGCAGCGTGCGCAAGGCGTAGCGCAGGTCGCGGAGAAGGTTTTCGAGCGGGGCGATGCTGTTGCGCGTCCAGAGAGCTTCGCGGATGCGGCGCGGAGAGCCGAACTTGAGATAAGCCTGGCGGCGGGCTTCATCCAGATTCATGCCGCGGGCAAGGTTCTCGTCGACCTCCAGGGCAATGTGGTTCTGCATTTCGAGGTCTAATTCGGCGTCGCTGCGGCTTCTGTTGAAGATGCTCATGTGGACTCCTTATTCCCCCATAACCAGGCCGATGGCCCGGGCCATCTGGCGCCAGCGGTGAGTTTCGGCGGCGAGCTGCCTTTTACCGGCGGCTGTAAGCCGGTAGAACTTTGCCTTGCGATTGTTCTCGCTCAACCCCCAGTAGGACTGCAGCCAGCCGCGGTCTTCGAGGCGATGCAATGCTGGGTAGAGCGAGCCCTGCTCGACCTGGAGGACGTCTTCTGACGTCTGCTCGATGACGTGGGCGATGGTGTGCCCATGCGCGGGGCCCATGACGAGGGTGCGGAGAATGAGCATGTCCAGGGTGCCCTGGAGCATGTCTGTGTCGGATTTTTTGGATGGGGGCAAGGCTGCAGCTCTCCACTCGAACGTCTATGGGAGGAATGTACACCACTCGACCGTCTATGGGAAGAAGTTTTTTGCGTTTGTGACGAGGTTCAGTTTGAAGTAAGGAATCGGATTTTCCGGAAAGAGGGCTGTCGAGGAGGTTAGTACCGGGGTGTAAATGAAGGGGATTCCGCATCGTGGATGCGGAATCCCTTCACTCAGCAAAATGTTCTACTTCGTGCCCCCTCCCGTGGCGGCCGGTAACAGGAAGGACGCGAGTATCAGCGCCTTCAACGTGGGAAATACTGTGAGTCGACTTTTCATGTTCGCCTGCCTTTCCGGAACGGGCTACTTGCGTGCAGTTGAGCAGAGCGGCTCAACCGCAAGGTTTTCGTCAGGCACTGGTCAGTAGCTGAATCCACGAACGATGCACGCGAGCCGCATCTGCTATTGCTGGTTCAATGTGTTGAAGCTAGAAGAGGATTTCTGTTTGCGATATCTCCCGTCGTGTGTTCCTCCAGTAGTCCTTTCGTGTAGGGACAACCTGAAATATTTGGTGGACTATAAGGAGAGATGGAACTCGTCACCTGTGATCATGGAGGAAGTCCTGCAACGTACACGCGCCATGTACTTCCAGCGAAGGTGGCCTCGATTCCTTGGGGCGGCAATGCTCTTGGCGTTCGCCTGCACCGCGAGCAGTTTCTCAGGGCAGGCGACAGGCCCACACAGCGCTCACGCGGCGGCAGAATCCGCGGACAGAAGGTTGCTTCCTCCACCGCCGCCACCTCCATTCGAGGGAATGACGCATACATCCTGGACACGCAGAGACGGCGCTCCCGGCAGCATTTCTTCCCTTGCACAAACGAAAGATGGCTATCTTTGGATTGGCTCAGCTCTCGGCCTCTACAGGTTCGACGGTTTGCGGTTCTCTGCATACCCATTCGGTTCGACTGGTCAATCTTTGCCCTCACTCGATGTCTCATCCCTCGCTGCTGATGCGGACGGTGGGTTGTGGGTAGCGATGCGCAATTCCTCCGTTGTTCACCTGAAGGCTGACGGCAACGTCGCTCTCTACGACCGGAATAGCGGTTTAGAGGTGAACACCATCGATCGAATCATTTCCCTTCCGGATGGATCGGTATGGGTCGCCGGTGGAAGCAAACTACTGCGGCTGCGAGGAGACAAACTTATCGATTTCGGAGCCGCTCATGGTCTCGGTGGCGGTGGTGTCTTCTCCGTTTTTTTCGATCGAGAGGGAACCATCTGGGTAGGTCGGGATAAACGTCTCAGCGTTCTGAAAAAGGGTGAAGCGAAATTTATAGATGCTCCAGTGTCTGTCCACTACGTCAGTGCCATGGAGCAGAGCCGCTCCGGAGAAATCTGGGTGAGCGATGCATGGCGGTCCGTTCGTCCCCTGTCCGACACTTCGCCCGACGGCGTGCTGCACATACAAGGAAAGGCCGAACTGCTACTGGATACCGACGACAACCTGTGGATTGCTCAGGATGACGAAGGTCTATCCAGAATCACTCACCTCTCAGATCCAGGTCCGTCAAGAGACATCGAGCGCTCCGGTTTGAACGACCTGAGCGCTTTCCAGACACATGCGCTCCTTCAGGACCGTGAAGGCAACGTGTGGGTCGGCACAGACCGTGGAATAGACCGCTACCAGAAAACGTCCTTTGTTCATTTTCGAGCGACACAACTCCGCAACTTTCCTTCACTGGTGGCCGGCGATGATGGATCGGTATGGATCAACTCCCATGGCTCACCCTTGATGAAGGTAGTAGACGGCGTGACAACCCCCGTGGGTATCCATGTGAATACCGGTCCGCTCGCGAAGAGGCGCAATGGCGATATCTGTTTCGTCGACCTCACCAGCTATGAGCTCCAGTGCTATGGGAAAGGCGCTCCAATCCATGTGCCGATGCCCGATAGCCTGCAGCATTCTCCTCCGATGGGTTTGCTTGAAGACGATGATGGGTCACTCCTGATCTCATTTCAAGGCAAGGGCCTCTGGCGTGACAGCAACGGAGCCTGGGAGCGCGTGGTTGCTTCCGGCCTTTCCAAATCCAGTCCCTGGGGCATGCTTTCCGACTCTCGTGGCCGTTTATGGCTGGGCTACGGCAATAATGTCATCACTGAGCGCAAAGACGGCAAATACCAGACGCTACACATTGATGGAGAGCCGTGGGGCAACACGCTTACCTTCTACGAGACTGCCGCTGGAACTATTTGGGCGGGCGGCTCGAATGGTCTCTGTTTTTTGGATGGAGAGCACTTCAGGCATGTGCACACACTGGAACCCAATTTGTTGCAGGGGACCTCTGGAATTGTTCTCGATCAATTTGGCAGCCTCTGGCTCAATGCAGGCAGTGGCGTGCTTCGGGTCTCTGCGGACGAGGTCTCGCGGCTTCTCAAGGACCCTGGCCACGCCGTAAAAGTGGACGTCTTTGACGAGAACGACGGTCTGGTGGGGCAGCCAACGCAGTTCAAGCGAGCACCTTCGGCGGTGGCCGATGCGCATGGAACGCTGTGGTTTGCGATGGGTGGCGATGTCGTAAGTCTGGACCCCGGTAAACTTGCGCGGACGAGTCCGCTGCCGGGCGTCCTGATCGAAAGCGTGCTGGTTGACGGCAAGCCTGCTGTGAAGGCACCTGGCCTGCCAGGCGCGGTATTCCACACGGACTCATCGCATCTGCACAATCTCGAAATCAACTACATCGGCATCAATCTAAGCGCACCCGAACGTGTCTATTATCGTTATCGCCTGGTAGGCGAGGACAAGACGTGGCAGGAAGCAGGGAAGCGAAGGCAGGCTTTCTACACGCGGCTCAGGCCCGGCGGGTATCAGTTCCAGGTATCGGCAAGCAGCGGCGAAGACTGGAGCGATTTAGCGGTCCCATTTCGGATCGAAGTCGATCCGGCGTTCTATCAGACATGGTGGTTCCTGGCGCTTTGCGTGCTCCTGGCGCTGGGTCTCGCATTCCTCATGTTTAGGGCGAGGATGCGGTTCGCAACCGAACAAGTGCATGCTCGCTTCTCAGAGCGTCTTGCGGAACGCGAGCGGGTCGCCCGGGAGTTGCATGACACCCTGCTGCAGGGATTTCAAGGCTTGATGATGAGGTTCCATCTGGCTACACAATCGATACCAGCCGCCGAAGGTGCGAGGGCCGAAATGGAGGAGGCTCTCGACTCGGCCGACATGCTCCTTATTGAAAGCCGCGACCGCATTCGCGATCTTCGCTATGAAAGCATCGAGCCGGTATCGCTGTCGGAGGCGCTAAGGGCTTTGGGTGATGATTTCGCATTGCCACACGTTTGGACACTGGATGTTGTTACTCGCGGCGCCGCTCTTGAATTGAATCCGATCAGCTATCAGGAAATCTACGCTATCGCGAAAGAAGCGCTGGTGAACGCTTTCCGTCATAGCAAAGCTTCGGAAATTCGAGCGGATATATCGTTTGAGGCGGCAAGATTCACTCTGAATATTGCAGACAACGGCAAAGGCATTGATCTCGAAATCCTGACTGGGAAGAGACACTCGAACCATTGGGGCCTGGCCGGCATGCACGAACGCGCCGACAATCTTGGGGCAGAGCTTACATGTGCTGTCCGTGCGGAAGGAGGCACGAACGTCAAACTTACTGTGCCGGCCAATGTCGCCTATCGGAATGAGCAAAGGGCGTTTGCCTTCCGGTCGCTGTATCAAAAATGGCTGCGGGCAATTAAAAAAGTCTTCTGACCAGGCCCGTTGGCGACGTCGTTCAGTGTAGTGCCGGCAACACTTTAAGGGGGTGTCGCGGGGGCCGCTCTGTGCTACCGTTTGAGCATCAGGCCGCACGTTATTGGAAAGTCGACGACTCTATGGTATCCGGGCCAATCCGCGTCCTTTGTGCAGATGACCATCCGCTCATACTGGATGGCGTCGCTCGTCTGCTCGAACGCGAACCTGACATGGTCCTTGTGGCAGAAGCCAACAACGGAAATGAAGCGGTCAAAGCTTTTCAGGAACATCAACCGGACGTAACGCTGATCGACCTGCAGATGCCGGAGTTGAATGGTGTCGAGGCGATCAGACAAATTCGCGAAATTTCTCCGCGTGCGCGTTGCGTTGTGCTGACGACCTATCGCGGCGATGTGCAGGCTTCGCGGGCGTTCAAGGCTGGCGCCGTGGGATACCTTCTGAAGACGATGTTGCGCAAAGATCTCATCCGCACGATTCGCGAAGTGCATGCCGGTCTGCGCCACGTTCCACCGGAAATTGCCTGCGAGATGACAAAATACTACGCCGCGGACGAACTATCGGCACGTGAAGTGGAAGTCCTCAAGACGATTGCGGGTGGCCGCTCGAACAAAATTGTGGCGGACCATCTCGCTATTTCAGAAGACACGGTCAAAGGTCACATGCGCAGCATCCTCGCGAAGCTGAACGCAAACGACAGGCTGGACGCTGTCCTGATCGCTATGCGCCGCGGCATCCTCGACGGTTAGCGGACTTCTAATCTTCCTTCCGCAGCCTTTTTGTTTGTCATTCCGCAGCCTTCTTTGTTGTCATTCCGCTGCGCTACGGAATGACAAAGGGGAGGTCCGCAAAGTGCCAAATTGCGCCTCGGCACCTTTGCGAAACTTTGCTCACTTCGCGCACTTTGCGTGAGAGCCTTTAGAACCGCTTCTCCCGCCGACGCCTCACGCCTGGATAAACGCAAGCAGGTCAGCATTGATCTGCTCCGCATGCGTCGTCGGCATCCCATGCGGAAACCCCGGATACGACTTCAGCGTGCCATGCTTCAACAGCTTCACCGATCTGGCGCCAGTGGTCGGGAAAGGGCAAATCTGATCGTCTTCACCATGCATCACCAGCACGGGAACATCGATGATCGCGAGGTCGTCATAAAACTCCGTTTCCGACAGCACCTTGACGCACTGGTAGTGTGCGGTGGCAGCGCCCATCATGCCTTGCCGCCACCAGTTCTCTCGAATGCCCTCCGACACCACGGCGCCAGGACGATTGAACCCATAGAACGGGATCGTGATGTCCTTATAAAACTGCGCGCGGTTGTACGCCGTCCCATTACGAATGCTATCGACGACTTCCTTCGGTACGCCGTCGGGGTTTCTCTCCGACTGCATAAACGTTGGTGGAATCGCACTGATCAGCACGGCCTTCGCCACGCGCCCCTTCCCATGCCGCGCAACATAGCGCGCCACCTCACCGCCACCGGTCGAATGCCCAATGTGGATGGAGTTCCTGAGATCGAGCTTCTCCACCAACTCGGCAACATCGGCGGCGTAGGTATCCATGTCATGCCCCTCGAACGTCTGCGTCGAGCGTCCATGTCCGCGGCGATCATGCGCGATGACGCGATAGCCGTGCGCGAGGAAGAACATCATCTGCGTGTCCCAGTCGTCCGCGCTCAGCGGCCAGCCGTGATGGAAGAAAAGAGGCTGTCCTGTGCCCCAGTCTTTGAAGAAGATCTTCGTACCGTCTTTTACTGTGATCGTATCCATGTGGTTTCTCCTGTCGGATTTCGGTGAGGTGCGTGAACTCGTTCCGCCGGTCGGCGATTGCGCCTGCTATGGCACGTCTCCAGAAGACATCAGGCCGTGCCTCCGCGCATGACACTTTGGGCTTACTAGGACACCCCACAATGGAAGGCTCGATGCACACGCCCCTGGCTTCTTAGCCTTCCCGAAGAAACTGGAAATTATTTACCCTTAATGCGAAAGAAACATGGCGTTGCAGGAGGCTGCATGACAGACACCAGGACCCTTATCGAGCAGGCGTACACCTCATTCAACAAGCGGGACATCGATGGCGCACTCGCACTGATGACGCCGGACGTAAGCTGGCCCAAGGCCTCGGAGGGCGGCAAGGTGATCGGAAAAGAAGGGATCCGCGCCTATTGGACCCGGCAGTGGGGCGAGTTCGATCCCCATGTTGAACCGGTGGCTATCACCGAGGAGGACGGAGGCAAGGTCCGCGTCAGGGTCCATCAACTCGTCAGGAGCCTGCGAGGGGATGTTCTTGCGGACAGCGAAGTCGTTCACATATTTACGGTGAACAGCGGTCTTATCGCAGCCATGGACCTCGGCGGCGAGGCCGATGCAACCGCTGGTCCCTCTGCCGCGTTCGCGCATCGCTCTTAATTGGCGCAGGGAAGAGAAGCTTTAGAGGATCGAACGTCCTTGAACACCTAGCTCGACGTGAAACACGGCGGTGCGGGTGGTGAGTGCGGCGAGGCCGTCTTCGAGGAAGGCGAGACCGACGAGGTCGTTGCCCGCGAGGACGAGCTCGGCGGTGCGGTCGTCGATGGTGGGACCGTCCGTGATGCGGACAATGCCGCGGCGGCCCTGAAGCGAGGCCGCGATGTAAACGTTGCCGGCAGTATCGAGCGCCATGCCCTGGGGGCGGCCGAGGCCGCGGTAGTAGATGGTGGCGTCGCCGGCGGGGTCGATGGCGTGAATGACGTCGTTGGAAGAGGTTGTGGGTGCGGCGACGAGCAGTGTGCCGTCATCGCGGAAGGCAAGGTGGTAGGCGGCGACGGAGGGTTCGAGTGTAGCGAAGACGAAGATCTCCCCTGAACGCCCATTGACGCCGCGAGCGATCTTGAAAATCGTGCCGTCGCGGTCTCCGACGAAGAGATTGCCGTCGCGGTCGAAGGCGAGACCGGTGGCGACACCCATGCCTTCGGCGAAGGTAGAGATTTCGCCTGCGGGAGAGATGCGATAGACGTTCCCTTCGGCGCGCGACGTCGCGTAGAGAAAGCCGTCGCGATCGAACGCGAGCGCGGAGACGTTGAGCAGGTCACGCACAAAGGGCCGCACCTGGAAGTCGCGGTCGATGCGGTAAATCGACACGTCGACTTTCTCGCCACGCGGTCCGGAGACCATGACGAAGATGTTGCCGTCCTCGTCGACGGCGGGGTTCGAGACCGGGTTGACAGTTTCGATGAGCGGGACCGCGACGCGGAGCGGAAGGGGGTTGCTGCGATGGCTTGCGTGGGAGAGTGTGAGGTCGGCGGCGATGGCGCCTTCTGGGACGATGACCGAGGCCCTCAAAGAACGGCTAAGGGCGATGGCTGCCGGGGTCTCTCCGATGAGTGCCGTCGGAAGAACGCCGTCGATGGGACCAAGGGTCGTGCCGGAGATGTCCACATGGCCGCCAGGGAGCGCCGCGCCGGGTGAGAGCGCCGCAAGGTGCGGAGCATTCGGGTCGGTTGCGTCGGCCGGGATGAAGTCTCGCAGTTGCATACAAGTTAAGGGTAACGCAAAGGCAGGGGAGAGTGGGGAGAGCGTAGAGGGTAGTGAAAGTCGTTTCGGGTTGTTAGTTGTTAGTTGTGAGGTATGGCGAGTGAGGCATCAACTGACAACTGACAACTGACAACTGAGAACTGACAACTCAAAGCGCTAGTAACCGATGTTGTGCAACGCCTGGGAACCGAGGCGGTCGAGGAGTTGCTGGAGGTAGAGGCTGTCGGGTTTGACGCGATGGTTGGGCGATTCGAAGAGACCTTCGGGCAGCGCGGGGCGTCCCTTGGATCCGGCGCCGCTGATGGGCATCGGCTTGCCGACGCGCTGGCCGGAGGAGCCGATGGCCCAGTTGACCGCGCCCGGTGGCGCCTGGATGGAAAGCGTGTCGGCTGTCGAGTTCCAGACGACGCCCCAGCCCATCGTCCATCCGTGGCCGGAACCCATGGTGCCGCGGTTGATGAAGTTGATGGCGCCCCCATGGACGCTGACGTTATCGACCAGGAAACCGGTGCCCCAGCGCTGGTGTGGTTCGATAGACTGGTCGCCGTGGAAGTCGGAGTAGAGGACGACGTTGGGGCCCTGCTCGCGCGCCTGGGTCGCGACAAAGAAGACCTTGTCGCCGGTAACGCTGGAGCGCATGACGAGCGTCTGCGTGCCGGCGAGCGAGAAGGCGAAGTTCTTCGCGGAGCTCTGGATGGGGATGTGCTGCACAATGTCCACGCGGTCGATGGTGATGCGGCGCGCGGTGGAGAGTATGGCGACGCTGTTTGTGGTTTCTTCGAAGCGGACGTCGCGAAGCCAGGCGTCTTCTGTCGCGCCGATCTGGATGCCGTCGAAGTGCGGATCGTCGAGGTTGATCTTGAGCGCCGGGCAGGTGATGGAGAGCGCTTCGACGCCGACCTGCGAAAGACGATGCGGAGCCACGATCTTCTGCACAGTGGTGTCGGCGCCACCGCCGTACTTGGGATCGTAGCTGTCGGTGAGAGGGACATTGAGCGTGAGGGTGTTGCCTGCGACGGAGGCGATGGACCGCTCGATGACGATGTGCGGGCCGGTCCAGTGCTCGGGTTTGCCGTCGCGGTTGGGCAGGTTCATGCCCATGAAGGCGATGTAGGCAGGAGTGATGCTGCGATCGATGCGGATGGTGTCTCCGGCGGCAAGACCGGCGGCGTTAGCCACCTGGATAGTACGAGTGCCGGATGGAACGTAGACGTTCGGCGCGAGTGTGGTGGACGAGGTGGCTTTGGGTGATGCTGCGGGTGTGGTGTCTTCGTCGTCTGAGGACGTTGCGGCCGCGGTGCCGATGTGCAGGCCGAGGTGCGGAGCTTCGGTGAGGATGAGGATCGTTTTGCCGGCACCCGAGCCGCGGAGAACGACGTTTGAAGCGGTGATGTTGATCGTCTTGCTGAGATGGAAGGTGCCTGGGGCCAGTTGGAGGGCGAAGGCTTTGTGTTCCGCAGCGGCGCGGGCGGCGGTGCGGTCGAGCGCGGACTGGAGGGCGGCTGCATCGTCCTGGCCGGTGGGGGCGAGGGTTTCGGCGGCGGGAACGGTTGGCAGCGCAACGCCTCCGCCCATGTAGCCGGCGTAGGAGAAGTCGGCCATGCGGTCGCCACGAGATGTGGGCGCGTATACAAGATGGCCGTCGGGGCCGAGATGGGCGGAGGGTGCTTGTGCGGCGGCAGAAACGGTGACGAGGGCGAGCAGGAAAGCGTAAAGCTTCATGCGGGCATTCTAGCGGTTTAGATAAAGTGGCTGATGAGTAAGCCAACGATGAGGGCCAGAACGCCTGCGGCGACGTCGTCGAGCATGATGCCGGTGCCTTCGGGGAGGGCTTCGAGACGCCGGATAGGCCACGGCTTCCAGATGTCGAAGATGCGGAAGAGGACGAGCGCGATCACAGCGTGTTGCCAGTCTGGACGCATGACGATGAGGGCGATGAGCTGGCCGGCGACTTCGTCGATCACAACATGTCCGGGGTCTTCACGGCCGGACTCTCTCGCTACGATGGTGGCGGCGGGGATACCGGTGAGAGTCGCTGCAATCGCCGCGATGGTTGTAGCGATGATGAGGGTCGTCGCTGTCGGCTGGAAGATATGCGCCGCGGCGTACCAGAGACCGAGCGCGGCGACGGAGCCGTAGGTTCCGGGACCGGGCTTGAGGAGTCCCGCGCCGAAGAAGGTGCCGAGGGCCCAGGCCCATTTCGTTTTGCGCGGTTGTGTCACTGTCGAAATTTTAGAGCACTTTCCCTGTTGCTGGGGTTCCCGGAACACTCGTGCAGCGGCGTTTTCTTTACGGAAAACGCCCATGAAGGTTGCGGTGTTGGACTACACCTACAGGGAAAATGCTCCGGCTGGTGTGGTCAGCGGGATTGATTTAGAGCTTCGAGCTATGAGCTTCCAGCTACGAGATCAGTTCTTCCAGAACTTCGTTTCGTCGACGGGATGTTCCTGCTGCTGCCTGTGCTCCAGGTCTTCTAGCAGGTCGGGATCGAGGATGGGCGAGCTGATTTTGTAGTCGCCCGAGGCCCACTTGCCGAGGTCGATCAGACGGCAGCGGTCGGAGCAGAAGGGAACGTCGGGAGAGTCCAGCGGGACGAGCTTTTTGCAGATAGGACAGTGGAGAGCTTTGGCCATGACTCTTCTATTTTAACTCGGTGCCGGCGGAGGAGAAAGCTTCAAGTCTTTGCTTTTGTTCCTGAGAGAGGGCCGGGATTGATCCCGGCCAACAGAGTTGCCGAAAATCTGGCCTTCAGCCCTTGGGACATGCTCTTTTTATCGGCTGCGAAATACCATCGGGAGGAAACTCCGCCTAGTGGCTGGAGTAGATGACCTTGCCGCCGCGTATGGTGTAGGCGACATGCGAGAGCGCCGTGATATCCGCGGCGGGGTCCGCTTTGAGGATGGTGAGATCGGCGTCCATGTTGGGCGCGATGCGGCCGGTGTGGGTGTAGCCGAAGCGTTGTGCGGGAGCGGTGGTGAGCGAGGCGAGGATCTGAGAGAACGTCATGCCGGCGCGGGACATCAGGGTGAACTCCTCGGCGGTGTCGTAGTGGTCGATGTAGCCGATGTCGGTGCCAAAAAGGATCTGGCCGCCGGCAGAAGCATAGGAGCGGAGCTGGCCTGTCGCGAGGGCGACGAGCGCCTGGGTCGCTTCGGGCGAGGCGTTGCCCTTTTGCATTTCAAAGTCGAAGAGCGTAAGCGTGGGGATGAGACTCATATGCGCGGCGAGCATGCGCTGCACAATGGCTGGCGTCCACGGGCCTTCGTCGCTGGAGACGTGGGCAAGGATGTCGACACCGCTATCGATGGAGAGACTCACTCCCTTGATGCTGGAGGGATGCGAGAAGACCAGGCGATGGTCCTTGTGGGCCTCGGAGACGACGGCTTTTGCGATGTCGGGCTGGAACAGCAGGACGCCGTCGGACTCGATCGAACCGGCGAAGATCTTGATGCCGTCAGCGCCGTCGTGGACCTGCTGGTCGACGCGCGCGATGGCTTGGGAAACGGACTCGGTATCGGGGATGGAGATGTTCATCGCCTTGAGGTATTGGGCGACGTAGACAGGCGTTCCGCCAACTCCCCAGAAAGGCTCGCCGGTGGTGAGAATGCGCGGGCCTTCAACTTTACCGCTGGCAATGCGATCGCGGATGTTGTTGGTGTTGGCCAGGACCGATGCAACGTCGAAGACCGTGGTGAATCCCCAGTGCGTGAACATGGTCTGGAGTTGCGCGGCGATGTCGGCGTCGGATTTCTCTTCGGCGTGGAGCAGTTGCGGCGGAAGGATGTGGACGTGGCTGTTCCAGAAGCCGGCAGTGATGGTGAGTCCGGTGCAGTCGATGGTGGTCGCGGTGGCAGGCACTTTGAGCGAGTGGGCGACCGCCGCAATCTTACCGTCGTGGATGAGGACGGTGGCGTCTTTGAGCGGGGGCGCGTCAGGGGTGGTGTATACCGTCGCGTGAGTGAGGGCGAGGTCCGATGCCCGGGCGATTGCGCTAAAAAAGCAGGTCGCGGCGATCAGGGCGAAGAAGCGCATGCCGTATCTTACGGCGTTGAGTGGGTTGAGGTTCCAGCGACCTGTTGCCGTTGTTCTTGTTTGAAAAGAGCGCGAACACGTTTGCAATTACTGTCCCTCTTTTCTTTTTCCTTGAAGACCCTTAAAACCCCTTGATCCCCATTGACTAAGCCTTGACTAAGCCTTGATGCCGGAAGTTTCCAGCTAAGTGCCTGTTGCGATTGCCTTTACCAGCACAGGACGGACAGTTTTTTCTTGTTGTCATCCCCGAACGGGCTGCTGCTTCTTCAAGCAGGATCGATGGGGAACCAAATTTCCAGCGGGCCGCGAGTGACGGGATCGAAGCGCTCGTCGTAACGCTCGAAGTCGGGGGTGTTCGCGGGCTTGTAGCCGGAGGTTGGCAGCCATGTCTGGAAGACCTGCTCCCAGAAGGGGCGGATGTCCGCGACGGTGTCCAACGCGAAGACGGCGTAGTG